>Ga0065711_1049593_pt1 | contig 11223 bp, 3 predicted proteins | sample Hoacrofraction12_FD_59098 | JGI IMG/M metagenome (GOLD analysis project Ga0065711, IMG submission 59098) | Hoatzin crop microbial communities from Cojedes, Venezuela - Epithelial fraction 12 v2 (version 2) | ecosystem: Host-associated > Birds > Digestive system > Esophagus > Crop | place... | reverse complement strand
CTATGAAGCTGAAGCTCTGTTTTGTGATACTCAGGGGCGGCATCCTCAGAAGACTGAAGGAGTCTCAATCAACCCTAATTTTTCTCTGCAGTTTGTTCATGACGACGTGCTATCAGAAAAGTTCTCTAAGTTCTGTTGCGGGTGGAGACAGTTCCACCGCCTTGAGGGTCCTTACATACAGTGCTGTAGGGCACCTCAAAAATAAACTTAAGTGGCAATTTTCATCTTTACTGAAAATTTGAAAACTCTTTTAAAAAACACCTCGAGTGAGTACAGCACTTCAACATCAACTTTCCTAATATTTCAACAGGCTAATTCTTGCGAGAGTCAGTTGGGCTAGAAGGAGGGAAGGCAGATTTTTTTCCAAGGTCTAAGCAGCTGTTGCAGAGAATGTGAGAAGCACAGAGTCTAGGACCTCATAAGGAAATGAACACCATGAGGTTCTTTCCTGACATTTTTTTTGCCCACAGTCAATATTTTCACAAATTCACTTGATCCGATACCTTCTGTCTTTAATTAAGATGTTGGCAGGTATGGTTTGCTTAATTTATGCCAGAGTATTTATTCTAATCTCCTCCTTATATGATCTGCTCATCTAGAGGAGCAGAAATAATGATTCACCAGTTCTTGTGAAGACGACTCACATACTCCCATCATTGTATTGGAAATCCCTGTGAATCTGGGCAGAAGAGAAACATCACTCAGACACGTCACCTCTAAAACAGTCAGTTTTAGAGACAGACTCCCTGGCTTGCAGTGAGCAGGAGTGAAGTCAACGAGAGGTCCCATGGACCTCTGTGCTGCGATAGCTGGAGCCGAGGGAGATCACTCTGGAAAGTCCGAGGCAAGAGAGCAGAACCAGTCTATAAATCATGGGCCATATTCATCAGAAAGTCAGAAGTGCAACGGTCTAGACTGTTTCTAACACAGCTACTCAACCAGGACCAAATTTGCCGTCGATGCATATGGAGAAAGTACTTCATGAATAGCTCACAGAATAAGGTAGCCCTCAGCACGAAGACACGTGTTGCAAACCAGCCACAAGCAGGGAAAAGTGCTGCCTGAACAATATCCAGCGAATACGCTATTCAGCTGATCTGTATGCTTGTTGTTTAAAAAAAATCAACAAAACTCCCCCTCTCTTCCCACTATTCAGATTGCTCTGTTGGCCAGAAATGGTACAACGCGTCCCTGCCATCGTAACAACCAGCAGCCCAACCCACGCCGACAGTGTATTTTGGGGCACAGCATGTCCCGTAATGCAGGGCTCCCAGTGTCCCTGTGCTCCCTTTCAATGCTCTCTGTACCTGCTGTTGATACAGAGGAACTCGGAGGGGATGCCCCTCTCCCTCACCAACCTCCCTGTCCTCCATGCCCTGCTCCCCACTGCCCCTTGGATCAGATCACAAAGCCGTTCAGGACTTCCCTTTCGCATTTTGACTGCTGCAGCATTTTTCTGCCCTCCTCTCCTTTTCTCTGGCTTTGCTGGCCATCTGTCAGCAGCCCGGTTGATCTTTCCAAGCCAAATGGAAGGCGCTGGTGGTGGATTGGAAGGTGCTGCTGGTGGATGCAGCTGGGGATGGGCAGAAAGAGACAGCCGCAGCCTAACAGCACGGACACTGCCACGAAGCCAGTCCGCGGTCTCGCCACCCCCAAGCAGCCTCAGGACTGAAGCACCTGCCTTTATCAGAAGCTGTGAACGCTTGGCTTTAATTAAGGCCAGCAAAGATAAATGGAGGCTCAGTAGGCTTGTGTTTTAGATGCTAAGGTAAGGCAAGGCATTGCTCCATTGCGTGCGTTCAAATGAGCATTCAGCATGAGCTGTGCCATTACGGACTGAAAGGAGAAAAAAAATGCAACTGAATTAAATCTGACAGCATAATGCAAAGAATCAATAGCTGTTATTTGCTGTTCAATGATGATGATACTGTTTTCATTTCATTATATGTGAGTCACAACCAGCTTTGTGTTGGCTTAATTGTATTCCTTAGCAAGTAAACTGAGGCATGCAATTTACAGCAGCAACATCTGTTAGAGAAAGCCTATTTAAGACTAGCGCAAATTGGTCCTGAGCAATGAAATTAATTTGCTTCCAATCCAGCGCACTAGATTACAAAGACGTGACATTATGTTTGGTTGGGTTTTTTTTTAATTAACAATAACTTAATAAAGATTTCTTTTGACTGACAGGACAGAAAACCCAAACAGCCTGTGGCAATGCATCTTGTGACCCAGCCCCCTCAATGACCTGTCTCAGTTTTCACATGTTCAGGATCACACAATAAACCCTAGACCCCTCTGCCCCTTTGAAGTGACTCCAGCTTTTGGCGATGGTTGAACACACTGTATTCATTGCCTTTCCTTTTCACGGCCTTTCTACCAAAAAGATCACATAAAAGAAGCAGAAAGGAGAACAGAAGTGGGTGAGCAAAGAACTCAAAGGAGCCAGCTGAGGAAGGAATGACTGTCACAGGACTGAAGTCATTGTAGGTGTTTTTTTTCAAGCAAAGTAGCAATGGGGAGCACTCATTCATTTTTTTTCCGAAGTCTTACAGAGTGGTTCAGCCTTAAAAAGGTTTAGCTATGGTTTATCTGGGAAGGGACAGAGCTGCAAATGAGTTTCAGTAGACTGTAGATGCAAGGAGGCACTGGCAAAATGAGAAACAGGTCTGGCGTAGTCATCCATGACCGGCTCTTTTGTCTTTATTTCTCCTCTTCTCCCGGTCTGTTTTGTCCACAGTTCCTCTTTCTTCTCACTGTCTGCCTCTCTGTTGGTCTGGGTCTTTTTAGCAGCCTCCCTTTTTCCGCAAGCATCCTGGTGAGGTCCCAGGAGTCTGCGTTTGTGCAAGTTCAGCAGCGCAGAGCCCTCCAGGTACCTGGGGTGCTCTGTGACCCCTCCAGGAGCCAGCTGAATGCCCAGGGGTGGGCGAAGGTGCAGGCACAGCCACATCCATCCTGGGCTGAGCTGAGCCCTGAAGTGCAGGTAAAACGGGCAGGAGCCAGGGACCATTCTGGAACGCATCCTGCTGCGAGGACAAGGGATGCCGAGTGTTATTTCTGCTCCTCACCTTCGGCTTGGTGGCAGCTCTCTCTGATTGAAATAGATTTAGTTTGCTTTTTGCTCAGATGCTCTCTTTTCCCTCCCTCTTCTGCATCCTGCAGAGCCTGTGCCACCGCTGGACGTTCATGTTTCATGGAAGAGGGGAGACTCATCATTATTGCTGCCATTCCCAAGTTGCCTTTGCTTTACAGGTCTGCCTTTAATTCTGGTCTCAATTAGCAAGGATTCCACATTTTAATATCACTCTGAATTGCCAAAGCGAGGAGCTTTAAACAGCTCGATGCCACATCACAGCTGAGGTCTAATATTGCTTTCTTCTAATCAGGGGATGGTAGCTGTGGGGAGGTGTGGAGGTGGGCCTAACAATTGGGTGTCTGCATGGGAAAGGCACATTTTCACGGCTTTGTGTAGAACCTGCAGATTTCCTTGGGGACCTAATGAATTAAACATTAAGCCTATGTATACTATGGTAGATATAATTCCATGATTAAAATCAGGGAAAAAAAAAAGTAAAAATGCATCTACACGTGAAGACCTCCAAGACCTCTATGTCCCACAATGTAACTGGGAGTGTTAAAATGCAGTGTTATCCTAGGAAGACCTGCTACAGCAAAAATCACATCGTGGGTGTCTATATTTATTATTTCATGTTGGTTTTTTTGCATAAAATACATTCAGCTTGAGAGCAAAGTGTTTATTTGTTTCCTGACTGCAGGCCTTGCAAACCATATGTGGAGCTGGACCAGCAGTGTCTATTTGCACAGCTACCAAGCGTGAATGGCTAATTGGCCAAACTGTGACGCTGTTGGACCTCGTGCAGTTCTATTGGCCTCACTGCAATTAGGCAAGTTGCGACTAATTAGCCCTCCGCAAACATTTTTGAGGATGATGTATATGATAGAATAGAAACCTCAGCTTCTGTCTGCCCATCTGCATAGAGTCTGCAGGGCAAAATGAAGGGAAAAGCAGCAGAAGAAACTCAGATTTTTGTTAGACCCCCTGAGCAGGAAGATGCTCTTTTTATGTGGTAATTTTTCAGAGTAAAGTTACATACAAATGGGAAAAAAATTCCCCTCCTCCTCTGCCTTTCGGCTACTGAATGCCTTGTTAGATGCTTTTCTCCCCATGTAAGAGGAATCACTGACAGAGGACTGTCAGCTTCCTGGAATGATAATTCAGGATCTTCACTCTAAGTATTTATGAGCCCTTTTCTCAGACACAAGGCCAGGAAGGATTTTAAGGGAAATGCGGATTAAAATGTGTTGCCCGGTTCTTCCCATGATAGCTTCTGGGAGTAACCAAGGAAAGTGCTTTGTGAGCAAGTGGTGTCCATTCCCTTCCATTCCCACGCATTCAGAGGATCATACACAGCCTGAAGGTAGGAACAAAACACGGCCTTGGAGACCTCTGGAAAACAACACGCCTTCTCTTCACGTTGCTTATGGCTAACATTTGCTGCTTTCCTTATATGAAGGCAGAAAATGGGGGCAAGGGCATCATCCGTATTCCTAAGGAGGCTGTGAGGATAAATACACCCAAAGTTTGTCAACAGCTCGGCTAACAGGAGACCAGAGAGGTGGAGACCACAAACCTCTGTGCTATTTACCCAGAGCTGGTATTTCAGTGCTGGCACATGCCAGTCTTTTTCTGCCTAGACGGGCATCTGACTCTTTAACAGCCAGGATGTAGTATTTCTGAAGGCCTGTCCAGCCCAGCGAAATGCAGATATTTTCTTTAAGTGGAGGTCTAATGACTGACTAAGTAATATGCCAGGACTGGTTTTGCAGGGGTTTCTGTTTTGCAAGAAGTATTGCTTTAAGTAGAAAGCAAAATAAAGGTTAGTTTTGGTTTGGTTTTTTTTCTTCTCCTTTTGAACTTTCAATAAACAAAGAAGGAAATGCAGAATTAGAAAGAACCTTTATGTTCAAAATAAGAGACTTGACTCACTTTGAATAAATAATAACACTTTCCTGTGCTTAAAGATCCATTAAGTAAAATCAAGTTGCAAGGTCCTGATTGTGATCAGATAGCTGTGGTATGTTAATAGCCTTCATCTGTACGTGAGTGGGAGTACGGAGAGGGAAAAGCTTTCACAGAAAATAAAGCAAACAGCACTGTTGTGTTTGCAAGGATATTAGGAGTCTGCAGATGAGCGAGGTAAACAATTGCTTTTATTAATAGCAGCAGATCAATGCCATGAGATTAGCAGAAACTGAGAATAAAGCAGAAAAAGAGAACACCTCTGTCTAGTCACATCCCCTCTCCCCCACTGCTGAGCACAATCCTGAGCTATGAACAGCAGCACACCCTGCCAAGCACGGGCTCAAATTTTAAGAAACGACAACAAATTTCCCCAGATTTAAAACCTAAACAGAAATGTAGCCATCTGCCTACACTGACGATGGGCACGTTATCTGTGCTGGTGTAAGTGCAGATGAACGCGTGAATGACTCAGACAGGGGTGCAGCTCCTCTTTGACTCTCTTTTTCTGGGAAGAATAAACTAACCCAACCCGAGAGAGGGTGGCTTTCTGTCTTTTCTTGGCCAGGGAATAGCTGCCTGACTTCAGCCGCTTCACCCGTACCCGTGGTGGGAGGCAGGAGGTGGGAGGCAGCAGCTCCTGCTCTTCCTCCCAGGCTGGAGCCAGAAAATGATCAGAGCCAAGCGAGAAGCGAAGGCGCAGAGGCAAGGTGTGAGGCTGGGAGTTCTGAAAGGGTCCTGGGAGCTAATTACCAGGCTGATTAGCACTGAAAGTCAGCAAGTACATGGGTTATCTTTGGGCTGGTCTCTCCATTGCGGTTGGGAAGCTTTAACCCACACAAGCTAGAAAAGGCTGTATGAACCCCTGTCCTGCTAGCATGTGGGTAGAAAAGCTTCCATGAAAAAAGGAAAACAAGTTATTCATGCAGGCAGCTTAATGTCAATAGAGCAGTGGCTATACCAGAACTTTTTCCAGTGTATCTACCTAAGAAAATCTGCCACTCGTCATGGCTTACACAATTGTGTCATTTGCAAAGAAAAGGTGCAATTTAGGCATCTCACTTCTATGGATATTTGAAAATTTTTCTCCACAGAATTACCAAAAAGAATAAAATTTGGCAATTATAAAAAAAAAAGAATGGTGTAACATCTTTCAGAAATTTTAGTTCAAGACATTAAACCAATAATTACCAAATTATTCTCTTGATATTCCCTTCATTACACTTTGAATGTTTGTTTTTTAGTCTCAGCATCTAACACGAGATTAACATCTCTGAGAATTTACATTCATTGTTCTATCCATCACTGCAATATGTGACAAAACCTTTGCTCATATTTGGGTCAAAGCAGTCACTTAATGATTTGATACATTTCTGTAGTTTATCTTTCCCAGCAGATCAATAATCATCAAACTCCTGAGGGAAGTCAACGAGTCAGATCACGTTTCCATAAGACTATTGCTGACTTCTGTGAAAACTGCAAAGGGGTTTCTGATTTGCAAATCCACACCCGACCAAATTTTTCAATGCTGCTAAATGTTGCCATGAGATTCTCAGTCATAGAGAATTCAGACTTCAGCACAGGATGTTGCAAGTAGATAATTTGCTATTGTAATAAATAATGAAAGCTAAATTACACTTAGCAAACGAATGAACAAAAGGTCTTTAACTGACCCATTATCTCCTTTACATTATCCTGTTCACGTGGTATATTACATTTACTCATTCAGAATGGGTACCCCATTTCTTACTTTACACTGGACGTAATTTGAGAAGAGAAAAGTAAGGAATATACTTCCTTTGGGTTAATCAGCTGTACACGTCCAGGGGGAAATAATTTGCAACTTGTAGGGAAAAAGCTCAGAGGTTGTAACGGATCAAAGACTGAACAAGACTCAGAAATGTCCTGCAGGTACAAGAAAAGGAAAATCTGTGGTGGGATGTACGAACAGGGAAAAAGCAAGACATCTGAAATAGCCCTTCTCATTACTCTCGGCACTGAGAAGGCTTCACGTGGGGTTGCACACAGGTCTGGGCACTACGCTTCAACCAGTGCGTGGCTCAACTGGAGAGAGGGCAGAGGCAAGCGCTGAGGCAGATTAGAGGGCTGGAAAATGGGACTTCAGAGGGAAGCCTGCAGTTAATTAGCCTGAAGAAGAAAGAACTAAGGAGGCAGCACCGTATCAGTCATCAAACACTTAAAAGTGCGTTGTGAAGAAGAAAGGCACAACCTGCTCTCGGCGCCCATGGTGGACAGCTGACACAGGAGGCCTCCAGGAAGGACCAGGTCAGACGGGAGGGAGACCTGGCAAGCACAAGGCTCATCAAGCATTGCAGCAGGTTGCATGGGGGGGCTCTTGTACCTCTATTCCCAAATATCTTTAAAACCAGGCTAAACTGGAGGTATAACTAATCCTGTGTTCAGGCAGGGGTGGCCTCTTTGACGCTGCAGTCCTGCTTTATTTCCATTATATGTGGCCAGTAGGTTGAGGGAGGTTCTCCTCCCCATCTACTCAGCCCTAGTGAGACCCCATCTGCAGTACTGTGTCCAGTTCTGGGCTCCCCAGTTCAAGGAAGATGAGGAGCTACTGGAGAGAGACCAGCAGAGGGCTACGAGGATGGTGAGGGGACTGGAGCATCTCTCCTTCGAGGAAAGGCTGAGGGAGCTGGGCTTGTTCAGCCTGAAGAAGAGAAGGCTGAGAGGGGACCTAATAAATGCTTACAAATATCTGCAGGGTGGGTGTCAGGAGGACGGGGCCAAACTCTTTCCAGTGGTGCCCAGCGACAGGACAAGGGGCAACGGGCACAAACTGAAGCCGAGGAAGTTCCGTCTGAACAGGAGGAAGAACTTCTTCCCTCTGAGGGTGACGGAGCCCTGGCCCAGGCTGCCCAGGGAGGTTGTGGAGTCTCGTTCTCTGGAGATATTTAAGCCCCGCCTGGACTAGGTCCTCTACATCCTGCTCTGGGTGACCCTGCTTCGGCAGGGGGTTGGACTGGGTGACCCACAGAGGTCCCTTCCAACCCCGAACTTTCTGTGATTCTGTGACAGAGATGCACAAATGCTGCCAAGCCAACACAGAGCACTGGCACCCCTCTCCCAGGCCTCTGCCAGTGGCTGGTAGTAGAGGTTTCAGACGACGAGCAAAAGCTCTGTAACAAACTTGATGTCAAAAACATGTTAGTGTTCAGCTTCCTCTTGGAAGAATATGGCTTTATGATCTGCTATAGTTTTAGGCTGACCCAGGGTAACAATAGACAGTCTCAATGTACATATACATTTCTAACCTTTAACATTTTTTACTAGGCTCTTGGCCTCAGTGATAGCTAGTGGTGATGAATATCACATTGAACTGTGCTTTTGGGTAAAATACATCTCATCTTAGCAGTTAGTTATCTGTTACACAGAAAAGGTAATTAGGAGTTCCCAGGTTGCCTCCTCTGTAGTATGCGTATAGTTGGTACACCTTCATCATGCTTCATGTTATTTGTTTAATCTCCAGACTAAACAGCTTCAAGATTTTCACTGTCTCTTCATATGGAAGTCTTTTTGTGTTGGTAGCAATTTTCATCACTGGTCCTTGAATCATCTCTGCTGGACTGAAGAGCATATGCAAATACATTTTTTCTGACTGAAGCAAGGGAAGCAAACGCACGGGTGGTTTTGTTTTGGTGTGGGGGGAGGGAGAATTTTGTGTTCATGTTTGCTTTTAGAACATTTTTTTGCATGGCTGATTTTCCACAGCTTTCAAAATATATGGCTACCGTGGAGGAATTACAGACAGTTCTGAGTTTGTTCTGAACTTAGGAAATAGTGCATGCAAGGCATATTGATTTCTTTGTGTATATTGATCCTTCTTCATTACTTAACTCTCAAGCCCATAAAATCTGATAGTTAGAAAAAATCCTGATAGCTTCTATTAGCTTATTAGAATATCTATTACAGGTGGTATGTGTTCTTCCATTTTATAAGAAGAGCAAAAGACTGTATTCAGGACTGTTCTTTTCTCTCACAGAGTTAACAGTTAATCTAAATAGACATAAAGAAATAAGGAACAGCATCCAAAGTACTGTGCACTCTGTTCTGCTTCTCCACTATATATGAATAGGAGCCTTGTATTTCTTGTCCTTGCCCTGTCTTTTTAAGAACTGTGTAGATTTTTCAAGCAGTACGTGGTGCATGGTGATAATTTGCACATTTGCTTCAATGCTGCACTTCTGCTCCAAAGCAGATTGCTAGCCTAAGTACAGTCCTGACTCCTAACACGGCCAGACAGAGGCTGAGAAGATGTGACTGCATCCCAAACTCAACACCACCTCCATACCCTTGCTAGAGGAGTTGACTGCCAATGTAAGAAGTACAAAACTGCCCTCATCAGCAGAAATAATAGTGGCAGGAGCGTTTGATAATGTCAAGGAGGTGAGGAAGGCTCCCACAGGGCAGAACATTCCAAGGCCATCTTTGGTGGGGAAAGTGAATGTCAAGCTTTCTTAGTGCATGGATGTGTCTCCAAGAGGTATCAAACCCTGCCTTACGAGGTAACAAATCACGGCATTTAAAAAATATCTCAATGACAATGTTACCATTGTGGAAAGTGATCAGCTGGGCATACTCACTTTGTCTGCCTTCAGGTCCTTTTGTCACAGAATTATAGCATAAAAGATGACATTTTGCTGGGACTTTTTACTGATTTGCATTATGGCTAGAGGTAGACACAGAATTCTAATATCGTCTACAGGTTGCCTGGCATTTGAGGGCTTATGTCAGATCTTTTGGGTTATATGAATATTTCCTTTGATGTAATGATATTCTTTATTCTTACAAGAGCTATTTAAAAGACAAAGGAAAATCTCTTTTCAAAACGTGTAGTTAATGAACAGCAGCCCGTATCACCTAATGCATTGTGCATTTCATAAATATATATTGCAAGTTAGGACAGACGGCTTTTAACATTTCCCGTGCTCATCTCAATTTAATTCTTTGAGATCTTCTGGGTCGCGGTAGTATTTTTTGAGATATTTGGATACAGCGTTGCAGCCGATCTGCCTTTTGGATATTACATCCATGCAGATAAGCCATAAAGACAGTACACGGACTCAGAGCTCCCAACCACTGAGCACTGGAAGTACACAAGTACATGTTTTATTTACCTGATAATTCATGGATCAAACTATAGCTTAGAACAGGTTCACGTATCACTGGCTGCTCCTTCTAAACCTCTATAGACCCATTATGACTGTGTACATGTTGGATTGCAACTTGTGAATATTCAGATCTGGTAGGGCTGTTTTTCTTCACTTTATGGTCTTTTATACAGTAATTGAGCAGCGGTAAGAAACTACTTTTTCTAAAGTAACATGAATCCAATTCAGCCTGTTGCACAAGATTGACCGTAAGAGTCAGCAAAAGTCATGAAGAACAATGAGGTGTCCAGCTGATAAGATCGCGAACTCTGCTGAAGTCTGAGCAACGGGCACAAGAAAATAAGACCAGAAATCAATGGTATAAAAACAGTGTGCTGGGAAATAAGATAACAAAATAAAGAATGGACATGCTACTCCACCTACCATTTCCTTTGGGAGGGATGTATTTGGAAAGCTGATTGGAAGGAAGTCTAATTAGTATAATAAAAGTAAGTAGGCAGTAGTGTGCATGACAGGGACAGCCCCTGTGATCACAGGATGCACCCTAACACAGTAGGACCTTACTTCCCCTGATCCTGGAAAATGATGAGATTGAACCAGCAGGTCGAGGGATGTTCTCCTCCCCATCTGCTCAGCCCTAGTGAGGCCCCATCTGGAGTACTGTGTCCAGTTCTGGGCTCTCCAGTTCAAGAAAGATGAGGAGCTACTGGAGAGAGTCCAGCAGAGGGCTACGAGGATGATGAGGGGGTTGGAGCACCTCTCCTACGAGGAAAGGCTGAGGGAGCTGGGCTTGTTCAGCCTGAAGAAGAGAAGGCTGAGAGGGGACCTGATAAATGCTTATAAATATCTGCAGGGTGGGTGTCAGGAGGACGGGGCCAAACTCTTTTCAGTGGTGCCCAGCGACAGGACAAGGGGCAACGGGTGCAAACTGAAGCAGAGGAAGTTCCAGCTGAACATAAGGAAGAACTTCCCTCTGAGGGTGACGGAGCCCTGGCCCAGGCTGCCCAGGGAGGCTGTGGAGTCTCCTTCTCTGGAGATATT
>Ga0065711_1049592_pt1 | contig 11223 bp, 18 predicted proteins | sample Hoacrofraction12_FD_59098 | JGI IMG/M metagenome (GOLD analysis project Ga0065711, IMG submission 59098) | Hoatzin crop microbial communities from Cojedes, Venezuela - Epithelial fraction 12 v2 (version 2) | ecosystem: Host-associated > Birds > Digestive system > Esophagus > Crop | place... | reverse complement strand
AAATGTTTCTGTCTGAACATGAGGAAGAACTTCTTCCCTCTGAGGGTGACGGAGCCCTGGCCCAGGCTGCCCAGGGAGGTTGTGGAGTCTCCTTCTCTAGAGATACTCAAGACCCACCTGGACAAGGTCCTGTGCAGCCTGCTGTGGGTGACCCTGCTTGGGCAGGAGGGTTGGACTAGATGACCCACAGAGGTCCTTTCCAACCCCGACCATTCTGTGATTCTGTGGGAGGTAGCAGCCGGGTAGGGCCCAGGACTGAGCTTCCTACAGTCTGTGAGCACATCTCCAGGGCCAGCATGGGGAGAATGGGACACGTTTTTCTGGAGCCTGGTTTTACATCCTTTCACGCCGAGCAGGCAGGCATCGCTGGGGTGGGCATCCCAGAGCGGCCTCATCTTCCTCCTCTGTCCTGAGCAAGCCTGGGCTGCAAGGGGAGCAGCCTGTGAAAGAAGGCATCCTTCCACGGAGCAATGTCCACAACGGGGCTCTTCCTCCCCAGGTCCCACATGGGCAGCGCCACGGACCTGCGCTTCCCACTGAGCGCCGTGGTCCATGCCCCCGCCGAGCCCTTTGGGGCAGCCCCGGGCCTGCCTCGGGCACAGAAGGGCCGCTTCACCGCTCGGCGAGAGGAGCCAGCCAAGGTAATCCATCTTCATGCCAGCATGGGGCCAGAGTTGGGGTCGGGGTCTCCTCCTGCCTTGCATGTTGGTCTCACCTGTCCCCAGTGTGGGGACATGGGGCGATTTCCTTAACCTGGTGCGTGGATGGAGGTAACGTAGGAATGGTTTCCCCACTGGGATTACGTTGAGGTGTAACTGTTGTGTGGATGCATCCAGTTTGGCTTTTGGAGACATGGGGATGCCGTGTGGGACCAGTGGACCTTATTTCCCCAGGACTGGGAGCAGGCCCAGGCAGGCAGCGTCCTGGCCACGGGGCCTCACGCCTTCGACAGCGACCCCGAGATCTCCGATGTGGACGAGGACGACCGCGAGACGCTCTTCAGCTCCATGGATGTGCTCTCCCCCGGCGGGCACTCGGACGCCCAGACATTGGCCATGATGCTCCAGGAGCAGCTGGATGCCATCAACGAGGAGATCAGGTAGCAACCATGGCCAAAACCCACAGCTGCCTTGCTCTGAAATGGCTCCAGGGGAGCAGGGGGGCACCAGGAGGCTCTGATGCCCTAAAATTGAGGTCTTGGTCCAGCTTCAGCCAGGGAAATGGCTCCAGGACATCCAGCCACATGACTTGGTCCTTTCTGCATGTGACCCCTGCCCCTCAGCTGCACCAGTGCTGGCTCATTACTTTAAGAAAAGCCCCCCCTGAATATTAAAAGCCGTCGTGGTGTGTCTCAGCTCTGGTTTATGTGAATCCCGATGGGTCTTGCTGCCATTCCTGGAGGTCAGGGGCTTGGGGCACAGCCCCCAAGGTGCATTTCCCCAGGGTAGGGAAATCCTGCGGCTGTGGCGTGTGAGATGACTCCCCAGAAAGATGGGGAGCCAGGAGCCCTGAGCCCCACTGCCCCCCCAGGATGATCCAAGAGGAGAAGGAGTCCACCGAGCTCCGCGCGGAGGAACTGGAGACCCGCGTGACGAGCGGCAGCATGGAAGGCCTCAACCTCACCCAGCTCTGCAAAAGGGCTTCCATCCCCACCTCGCTGACGGCCCTGTCCTTGGCCAGCTCGTCCCCACCGCTCAGCGGCCGCTCCACCCCCAAGCTCTCCTCCCGCAGTGCCGCTCAGGACCTCGACCGCATGGGGATCATGACGTTGGTGAGGAGGCACATGGGGCAGACGGGGGGCTGGACGGGGGGGTGTGCATGGCTGCCTGGGGGGGGACGATGCCCTGGCATCCGCGTGGGTGTGCGGGAGGGTGATGTGGAACGAGGGTGCCCGTGTTTGCTGTCTCCCAGCCTGGCACGCCTGGCCCCGGGGCTGCTCTGCGCGGGGGTTCTCCATTAACTGCCCCCCTTTCTGTGTCTCTCTCGCTTTCCCCCTTGCAATCAGCCCAGCGACTTGAGGAAGCACCGGAGGAAACTGCTAGTGAGTGGCTGCCATCCCGTTGGTTTTTGTCCAAGCCCCTTTTCCAGCCTGCTCCTGGCTTTGTCCACACCAGGTCAGGGTGCAGCAGGCGCGGGATGGAGCTGGGGACCCCAGGGATTCAGCAGGAGGATCATGGGGATCCCATAAGGTGCTTGGAGATGTGCCGGTTGGCAGCCTGGGGGGTCTGGCAGGACATGGGGAGGTTCAGAAAGCCACTGGGTCCTCAAACATTGTGTCCCACCTCTGGTGACAGGGTGTCTTTGGGACATTCCCAACTGTGCTCCTCAGAGACCTCTGCTGAGGGACAGCAGCTTCTGTCCCCATACCCTGACCTGGACCATAGGGCTGCATCCTCTCTCCTCCCTGTTCCCAGGATCTTGGCCATACGGCCACATCCTCCCCATCCGCTTGGGCATCTTGAGCCATTGCCAGAGCTCTCATTCAGGCTAATCCTGGAGCGTGGCAAAGCCTCAGGGCCCTGGTGGCTCTTTTGGCCATGCCTCCATGGAGCAAGAGAGAGGCAGGCAGCAGGGCAAGGATGGAGCTGGGCTTTGGCCACCCCGCCTCATGGCTTCTCTGCTTTTTCAGTCGCCCGCAGCTCGGGATGAAAGCCGGGAGGATAAAACTACCATCAAATGCGAGACATCCCCCCCATCCTCCCCCAGGACGCTGCGGCTGGAGAAGCTGGGCCACCCTGCACTGAGCCAGGAGGATGGGAAGAGGTACGTGGAGCACCCTTTGGATCTCACACTCGTGCCTGCTCCGTTGGTTTGAGGATTCACATGGGGCAAGCGTGGGACTGTGGGACGGGATGGGGTTTGCCATGGCTTGTGCGCTGCTCGGGAATAACCTAAAGGCTTTGCTGTTCCTCTCCCTCCTCCATCCCCAGCTCGCTGGAGGAGCAGGCCAGCAACCCCAGCAGCAACAGCAGCCAGGACTCCTTGCACAAGGGCTCCAAGAGGAAGGGGATCAAATCCTCCATCGGGCGCTTGTTCGGGAAAAAAGAGAAGGGTCGCTTGATTCAGCTGAGCAGAGAAGGGGCCACGGGGCAGGGTCCGTGAGCAGCCCTATTCCCATCCGTGCCGGGCGGGCGTCCTTCCTCTCAGGCCGGGCTCTCTGCATGCCTCCTGGCACTGCCTGGCGTTGGGGTGCTGTTGGGGTGACAGGCGGAGGAGCAGGGACACCCCTGCCGATTTGGGGGTGTTGGGGCCACTGACTCAGGGGTCCTTGCGGCCTCCCCGTGCTTTCTGCCCTGCAGCCCGTTCCATCCCGAGCATGGTGTCAGCCTTAATGCTCTGCAAGAGCTGCGGTGAGGGTAGTGACCCCCCCATCACAGTATCTTGTCTTTAATGCCCCCAAACCTGCTTCCCTCCCCGTGAGACCTTCTTGATTTTGCAGAGCCCGTTGGTAGGAGCTGCTTTTCCACTCCTAAATCCTTTACTGCTTCGATGTTGAGCATTTTGAAATGGAGGGGTGGCAGGCGGGGGTCCCCTTGGGCTTCCCAGGGATGCAAGGGGGCTGTGGGGTGGGTTGGAGATGGAGACTGTCACCTCCTGTGCTGCGACTGTGCATCCCCAACACCTTGGCATGGGGACGGTGGCAGTGCCCACACCGAACCCATGGGACATCACGCTGACATGAGGACGTCTTGCTTGCCCCCCAGTGCTGCTGACTGACGTGGAAGTGGGCATGCAGGACCCGCTGGGACTTGGCAAGCTGGGTGCTCAGGCCGAGAAGGATCGGCGCCTGCGGAAGAAGTGAGTGAACCTCCTTCCCTGCCCCAGAAAGAAACTGTCCTGCCTGATGGCTGAGAGACCGTGGCACAGGGCTGGGAATTACTGGACAGGCTCCTCTTATTCACCCTCTCTTGAGCCCTTTTAGCTCCTTGGTTGCCTTGCTACCAGCTGGTGCTTACTGCCCATGGTCTATTCCCTTTCAAGAGCTGCTCCCTTCCCCGTAAGTCCCCAATAAATCACTCTTCTGCTTCTGTTCCCTCCAGGCACGAACTTTTGGAAGAAGCTCGGAGGAAAGGATTGCCCTTTGCTCACTGGGATGGCCCCACCGTTGTCTCCTGGCTGGAGGTGAGGCAGAGCGCGCCCGTGCACTGTCCCCACGCACCGACAGCTTTGCAGCCGCCGTCGGTCTGCAGCGTGCTCCCCCGGCAGCGGCACAGCACCCCGCAGTCCCGCCATCCTGCTCCATGCACGTGGTTGGTGGCTGCAAAACCCGGGGGAGCAGAGCAGATCCCCAGATCCCTCACATGTTCTGTAGAGTTGTGGTTTGGAGTTTCCTCAAGCCCACACCTTAGCTTTGAGTTGAAAGGCTCAGTGGGTGCTCTTGCTGTGTGCTGTGTCCCTCAGATATAGGGACGCTGGGCTGGCCGCAGGCCATCTGTGCAAGGTACAAACAAAAAAGGAGCCCCACCTGGGTATCCAACTTTCATACTGAGCTTCAGACAGGGTGGCCTTGAACCTACCAGAGGAAGTTAGGGTAGATCAACTGGGCAGTCACTGGCTTTGCCCTGTTTTGGCAGCTCTGGGTGGGGATGCCGGCCTGGTACGTTGCCGCTTGCCGAGCCAACGTGAAGAGTGGAGCCATCATGTCAGCCCTGTCTGACACTGAAATCCAGAGGGAGATTGGCATCAGCAATGCCCTGCATCGCCTGAAGCTGCGTCTGGCCATCCAGGAGATGGTCTCGCTCACGAGCCCCTCAGCACCACCCACCTCACGGACGGTAAGCACTCCATGCCATGGACCCACTCTTCCCCCAGACAGACCCTCCATGGGGCAGAAGTTTCTCCCCTTTTCCTGGTTCCTTGGGACTATAGTGGTCCATCAGTCCCCAGGGAGTCCCAGGGTCCCAGGCAAGCATGGCCGCGGAGGGGGTGACGTTCCCTCATGGACCAGTCAGACCAGCAGACACGTGTCCTCAGGCACAAAGATCATTTGCAGTCAGCGAGTGTGAAGCACTTTCCTGTCTTGAGGCACCAGCCAATGCTCTTGTCCTCACATTCAGAGGTCATCAGCAAGAGGCTGACCCTGTGCAACCTGCTCTGGGTGACCCTGCTTCGGCAGGGGGTTGGACTAGATGACCCACAGAGGTCCCTTCCAACCCTGAACATTCTGTGATTCAATGATTCTGTGAAAGAGCAAAGCTGAGGGACTGTCTGCCCAAGAGAAGCTAAAGTCCCACCCAGGCAGCACACACGTGATTTACAGGGCCAGCCTGGTTGTGCGCAGCCGTTTTCTCCATCATTTCCATACAAGCCTTTTCCTGGGACCGTGTGAAGTTCCTCGGGCAAGTCAAAGCAACCTCAGATCTCAGCCTCGTCCTGGAAAGGACATGGAACGGATGGCGGGATCGTGTCTTGTGCTGGTCCCCAAAACCCCTGTGGGATTAATGGTGCCCCAGTAATGCCAAGACACATCTGTAGAAATGTGGTCAGCAGAAAAGCCCCAAGCGTGCTGTGTCCCCTCAGATGGCCGTGGCTGGGGTCACAGCTGTCACGGACAAGCCTGCAGGGCCCCTGAGCGTAACACCAAAGTATAAAGGCAGCCAAAGGGTCTGTGGTCCTTGCTGTACTCTCCGCTGCTCCATGGACATCCCAGGGTCCTCATGAGCAGCAGGGTGCCACCAGCCCAAGCTGCAAGGACACTGTGAGACCTCCCCAGCACAGCCCCAAGCACAAGAGTGGCCTGGTCCTCCATCAGCCCAAGCTGGGCTTGTTTCCAGCACGGTTGTCAACCGAGGTCACAGCTCTGTGGTGGTTTACCCTGACCACTCTGCTCTTTTCCCTGCAGTCCTCCGGAAACGTCTGGGTCACCCACGAGGAGATGGAGAACATGGCGACTTCCACCAAGACGGTGAGGCTGGCTGGCCCCACTGTTGCCGCACAGCGTATCGGTTACTGAGCTGAGCTCCGGGCATGCATTAACGCACTAACCCGGGGAGGGAAGGGGATCTTTGCTGCGTCTCGTGTGTCAGCTCTTGACCAGCACCACACACCTGTTCAGAAACCATCTTTCAACCTTTAATATCCCCAAAATTTCTAAAACTGGCTTAAAAACCATCAGATGTATTTTTCTTTGTCAGACCCTTGTGGGTTTTGCTGGGTTTCTAGAGTAGCTTGGCTGTCGGTTGTGAGTTAAAGGAAAGATGAAAACCAAGAGTGGTCTCCAATAGATGCAGGAGACTGAGTCCCACGTTGGTTATCCTACAGCCAAAGAAGGCACTGTCTAATCTCCCGTTGACCTTAGCACACCCAAATGTTGTCCCCACTGTCTGTCCCTATGACTCTGGCTGAGAGCTTGGGATCCCTTGGAGGGATGCAGCTGTGCTCCCAAAAGCTCTGACTCCTTTGGACAGTTGTAGGCATACGCCCCTCTCTGCGGCTGGACCCCATGTCCATGTCTCCGAGTGGGAGCAGCATTTTGGGTTTGTTGTGTGAATTGGGCAGTTTATTGAAGGTTGTGTCTGCTGGTCGAGTAGCACAGACCTGTAACTGGTGGGTGCCTTTTGGGGACGGAGAGCTCAGAGTTACGGCAGGGCCGTGACACTTTCCCTTGGCAAGTTTTGTGGGGTCGAGCAGGACCAGTGCAGGTTAACAAGGGAAGAAATAGCTACACAATGGGCAAACTGGTTTGGGCAGCCCCTCTGGGGACTCTGACCCACGAGGTCTCTCTCTGCATCCATCTGTCTTTGGGGGACCCAAGAGCTACCCGTGTTTCCCAGGAAAGATGTGTGAGCCCCGGTGTCTGTGCCATCTCCAGCCCAAGCCCCATCCTGTACCCTCCTTACCTGACTGAGAGACGGGGTGAAACTTGGGCCCAGCAGAGCTGGGGTGTCCCCAGCACCCTATCAACAAGGCTGAGCTCCCTGCGCCGTGCAGCCATGAGACCGGCCCCCGGCCCCTCTGGGTCACGCCGTGCTGAGACCTCCCACGCTCAGCACACATGGCACACGCTTCCACAGTGCAGGGCCGCCGGGTACTGACTTTACCTGTCCTTTCTATTGACATGCCGCATGTGTCACGCTTAGGACACAGAGGAAGGCAGCTGGGCACAGGTGAGGTCCCCGTGTCACCCTCTTCCTTGGGTGGGGTGTGGGGTGGTTGTGGGAGGGAGAGCTGGACAGTCATGGGGCAGCCGGGAGGGGAGCTTGGGGCAGCAGTATTCACCAGGTCCTTGTGGGACTCTGACCCTGCACCCTGTGGTTGCTCCTCTGAGCCCCCTTTCAAGTACCGGGTAGTCCTCCTGGGACCTTGCGTCGAGCAGTGTCCTTCTCTGCTTCAAGCAGTGACTTTGTCTGGGACTGGCCCTGGTAAGATACAGATGCTGTGTTAAATACCCCCACCCAAGAGTGCCCAGCCACCCTGCGTGGGACGCAGGTTTCCACCTGCACAGACATTTAGTTTTCACCTTTTTTTAAGCCCCGAGTTCAGGATATAGACCATTTTCATGCACTGAAAAGGTGGAAGGAAAGAGTCCTGAGTCCTGCTTGGATCCATCTCTTCTGGTTTTATCACGCTCAAATGTTTTACTTTTCTTCTGGTGGATTTTATTTCATTTCCAGACCCAGAATCAGCTTGCAGTGAAAGCGAATGGATATTTTTCTGCCCAAAACTGACTTTTTTTACATTTTGAAGTCGTAAAGTAATTCTTTTGCTGATTTCTAAGCCTCTTAAAAACGAGTTGGGAATGCACTGAAACCTATTTCTTAGTAAGTTGTTTCAGCTTTCAGGAAGATGCTTTTTCCAGAAGAAGCTGGTCATAAAGTCCAGCTATCCCTTGTGCTTGCTTTTTGGCTACTGCCTTGTCTCCTTGAGGGACATCAGCATGACAGAGACCATGGCCAACAGGACTGTTCCCTCCAGCTCCTTCAGTACAAACTAGGGTTAAACTCCTCTGGCCTAGGTTTGGTCCTCAGGACTGTGACCCCCAGGCTGCAGCACTGAACTGTCACTGGTCTCCTGGGAGTCTGCAGCTCCACCAAGCCCTGGTTTCTTCCTAGCTTCTCCATTTGCTTCTCCGCAGACACTGGCCTATGGGGACATGAACCATGAGTGGATTGGGAATGAGTGGCTGCCCAGTTTGGGTCTCCCGCAGTATCGCAGCTATTTCATGGAGTGTCTTGTTGATGCACGGATGCTGGACCACCTCACCAAGAAAGATCTCAGAGTGCACTTGAAGATGGTGGACAGCTTCCACCGGTGAGTCCTCTTCTTCGGGAGGTCCCTGGGGTGCAGTGTCTGCACATGGAGCAGAGGATGGGGCGATAGGAGGGATTCTCCCCTGTTCCAGCCAGACCTGGTGCTGGAGAATGGCTCTTTTAGGCTAAACTTAACCACATGGTCTCGGGCAGCTCATATGGGCAAATGTTCTCCTTCGTCACACTTCTTGCAGAAAAATTGCAGAGGACCAAGCCTTCTCCTGGCTGTGGAGCAAACCACAGGCAAAAATAAAGGCTCATCCCACCTAGTACCCCACTGGCAGGCAGAACAGTCATCTGCCAGCAGCCCAGCTTGGAGAAGGCTTATGCCATCCCAACCGCCTTGCTCAAGCACCAGTATCCAGCCCTGTCACGGGGTACCACCATCCACCTCAACCCATGGGGCTGTGTCCGTGGGCCTGCCAGGGCCCTCCCTGCTCTGGGGATGAACCCCTCAGCCTGGAGCAGCCCCCGTGGGCTGGTTCTCCCTTCCCTCTCCAGCCACCGAGCACAGAGTATTGTTATTTGGATCCGTGCGCTCAGGCACGTGGAACAGGGCAAAACTGTGGAGCAGGGAATTACCATGGAAGGGAGGGACATTCCCCATTTTCCAGCTAAGATCTTCCCCTTGGGTTGTGTCTGTGCTGACTCAACCCTGTACTGAAGCATTCTGTGGGCACATGGAGAGCAAGCAGGGAAGTGGATCCCTCGTCAGGTCCCTCCAAGCCTCCTGAGGGTTGGGTGACATCTCGTGTCCTTGCAGCACCAGCCTGCAGTACGGCATCATGTGCCTGAAGAGGCTCAACTACGACCGCAAAGAGCTCGAGAGGAGGCGAGAAGAGACCCAGCACGAAATCAAAGGTCAGCAGCAGCATACACGATCCAGCTCTGGAAAAGGAGATGAGGAACCTCCCAAGGGATGCCCAGGGATGATCTCTCTCCTATCCCTTATTTTTAACGCAGCATTTGCCTAGGGAAAGACATTATTTCTGAGCAACCACGCCTGCAGGGCTGTGCTCCAGGGGGGACCTCCCGTCAATATTTCCCCAACAGATTGCTCCAAGTGGCTTCATGCAGCTTACCCCAGTCAGGCATGAGGAGGGAGAAGGGTGTCGAGATAGAAAAGATCCAGTCCGAGCATCAGATCGGCTTCTCCTGCCCCTTTCAGATGCTCAGATCACCCCCAGGCTTGCTCAGCCTCCCCTTGTTGGCTGTCCTGAGATTCCCTGCGCATCTGGCTGCTGCTTAGATTACATCTCATTAGTGATAATGTCCCTAATTACACCAGCAGCCGTGGGTCCTCAGGATTAATTTTCACCCTTGTTTTCTGCCTGTTACTTCAGCGTTTAGTTTGGTAAATTGAAGCGAGCTGTTCCTGGCCCTTGAGCACCCGGCATTGCGGCTGGCTCGGGAAGGAGAGTCCCAGGACCTGCCTGGGGCTGTGCCCGAGGGCTGCAGGACGTCACCAGGTCCCCGCACCACCACCAGCGTGGTCGGAGCTGACTCTGAGTCGTGCCCTTGCCCTTTTGCAGACGTGTTGGTGTGGACCAACGACCAGGTCATTCACTGGATCCAGTCCATCGGGCTTCGCGAGTACGCGAACAACCTCGTCGAGAGCGGGGTGCACGGGGCGCTCCTGGCCCTCGACGAAAACTTCGACCACAACAGTCTGGCACTCGTGTTGCAGATCCCCACGCAGAACACGCAGGTGAGAGCAGCGTCCTTGGGGGGTTTTGGAGGAGGGTGGCCAGCATGGGGCACGGCTGCGGTGTGACTCCCCCAGTCCCACCAACCCAGCTCTGCCTGTCGAAGCGGAGCGCTCATGTGGCACACGGGCTTTTTCTCTGTCATTCTCAGACTTTCCTGGGATGGGAGTTTGTGCTGGAAACCGTTTCCATCGATGGGGAATGCTCATTTTTTGTTGTTTTCAGGCTCGGCAAGTGCTGGAGAGGGAGTTCAACAACCTGCTTGCCTTGGGCACAGATCGGAGGCTGGACGATGTGAGTACCAAACCTCTCCCATGTCCACCCCATGCTGAGCACGTGTTCCTGTGCAAGAAACGGGAGAGACAGAACCTCTGCTCTCTCCCTCCTTGTCCAGGGAGTCGAGTAGTGCCTCACAGACTCCCTAGAGCAGTCTCAAGAGCGGTAACCATGGAATAAGCTAAAACTATTAGACAAGGCTGTGAGGAATGTGCTGCCAGGCTGTGGAGGCAGACGAGGAAGAGTCCGTGCATCATTTCTAGCTTCATCCTCGGTGGGCTGAATTTGAAGTAAACTCACCTGGCTTTCCTTGCCAGCTACTTTAATATTGTGTTTTAGAGTCGCAGATGTTCTGGGTATGACACATCTGCAGCGGGCTGGTGGGTTAGAGATGCCCCATTAAGCAGCCAGAAAGCTGTTCATGTTGAGTCACTGAAGGTGGGAATTCATCTAGATCTCTCCTACGTGTAGCTCTCCTCCATGAGATGTGATAGCAGGGCTAGGCAGGACTCTTTAGAGCATAGAGAGAAGCAGTCACTTCCAGAAGACATTATCTGGAAGAGGTTGGATGCATTCCTTGAGGTCCTTATCAGGGCTTGTGTGTTGATGTCTCCAAGGCATCTTTGCTGGCCTGCTGGAGAGAAGAGCTAGGCAAGCTGGAAAAGATAAAACCTACATCATGGGATCCCAGAGAGGTCTCCTACGTCCTTGGCCCAATTTGATCACATACTTCTGCACCGTTTGAGTTGGTCTCCTTGTACCAGCACGCCCTTAGTTAGGTGGAAGCAGTGCTGGTATCTCACAGGGATGGAAGGTCCTGCTGCCAATGATGCCGGGCCTGTAACCTGCTCTTCCTTGACAGGGCGACGACAAGACCTTCCGTCGAACCCCGTCCTGGCGAAAGCGCTTCCGCCCACGAGACATCCATAGCATCAACATGCTCAGCGGCTCGGCCGAGACGCTGCCCGCCGGCTTCCGCGTCACCAGCCTGG
>Ga0065711_1049591_pt1 | contig 11223 bp, 6 predicted proteins | sample Hoacrofraction12_FD_59098 | JGI IMG/M metagenome (GOLD analysis project Ga0065711, IMG submission 59098) | Hoatzin crop microbial communities from Cojedes, Venezuela - Epithelial fraction 12 v2 (version 2) | ecosystem: Host-associated > Birds > Digestive system > Esophagus > Crop | place... | reverse complement strand
CCACCACGTTTCTGTGATGGCGACCAAGTCGTAGCCGTCCTGCTGTATAATGGCTTCCAGCTCCTCCTGTTTATTGCCCATGCTACGTGCGTTGGTATAGACACACTTGAGCTGGGCCGTCGATCTCCCCTCTGACCCTGGCACGCCAAGCCTGGGCTCATCCCTAGTGAGATACATGAGTAGCATGTTGTCTGTCAAAGAGTGAAAGCGGCTGTGGAGTTTTACTTCGTACATTTCTTTGCAACAGTGATTTATAATCAGCAAGTGTCACAGTGTCACTGTAATCAGTCCTGTAAGGAGCATCAGCTTGATATGCCTGCTTGATTTACCGTAGGAAACAGGAGTTCTGAGTTTCTTTGTTTAACAGATACAGGGTTTTTTAAAAGTAATATACATTTCTTCATGGAAAGGATGTATTATCAAATAAAACTTTTCCATGGTGTTACAGAAGAATGTACTTTCAGAACAATTCCATATCAGTTTACACTAAAGGTAGCCATTCATGTGCAAGCACATGCTTGCATGTTTATGTGCAGCTGTGAGTAAAATATAAGCAAAGTGTGTATGCCTTTTTGAGGAAACAGCTTCTCCTTATTACAATCTACAGGTTTAATAACAAAGCTGATAAATTTTCTAAAACTGATTAGTTTTCAGTGTCATATAAATTTTATTTTATCATTTCATTTTCAGTACTGAGTATAATAGAGAATATAGAGATTTGGTAGATGTTGAATCAGTAGGTAACAAACTAAATCCAGGGTGTAATTTTCCAGCAAAATTTGCTTATTTTATATGTAAACATGCATGTCTGTATTTGGTGTATTGATGGTTTTGTGCTTCTTGATATGAAATGTGTGTGTCTGTTGTTGAATACAACGTCTGTATGGACCTAAATGTATTGTATGAATGACTATAATTCTTTATTCTGGGATATATATGCAAGATAAATGAGGAAGGAGTTTTATTAGCTGTTGGAATTTCTTTATTCTCAAATTCTGAGTTGAAAAACCAGTGAACTGAGTGGAAGCAAGGTCATGCCTACAATACATTGATTCACCTTGAGAATTTACTCACTTTGCAGCAATTGATTAATGAAAATAGATTTTGTTTATGTTTTGGCTTATTACTTAATCACAGGAAACTCAGTTTAAGTCCACCATCACTTTATTACGAAACCTGAGGAGGAAGATGCCTGAAGATCAAGACTAAATACTGTGTGGTAATGAACCACTGCAATGAGGTTCATTAAAAACTCTTTTTTAAAATTGCATAGTATGCTGCTTAGTGCTGTATTGCTGAAGGCTAGGAATCACAGTTTTCAGTTAAATAAATTGTTTAATGTTAGGTGTACTTTTATGAAAAGCCACATTCTATTTTGGTAACTTTTTCCATCTTAAAAGCAGAACGTAGTAAGTGACTCTCATTCAGAAATACCTTTGTTTCTTGGCCTATGCAGCCATTAGTATATAGTGCAAATTCAGACTGCAGCTTCAGCTCTGTCCGAAGCAAGTAGGAATTTATGTTTTCAGTACACACAGTTGTGTAGTCACCCACTTACAAAAAAAGAAATCAAATCTCCAAAACTGTCTTTTTTTCTTTTTTGCTAAAGTCATGCGTTTGTGTGAATAGTAATTAGTATTTAGTAATATCAATGTTTCACGTTATAGTGTTTCACGTTATAAACATTCATAGAACTGAGGTTGGAGTTACCTGGTCTGTGTCCTTTTGCTAAAGGACTGATGGATGAAGCCTAACCAGATCAGAAATTTCTGGACAGAAGGGGAGAATTTCCACTTCCTCTTCAATCATGTTAAAACTTGCTCTTTGCCTGTATTTGTGAATAGATATTCATTATGGTAGTACAAAATGGATCTCATGGTTAACTTAGTGTAATTACTGATGATGCTACTGGTGGAAACCCGATATTAGTAATTGGCACTTAGAATGTGTGTACTTTTTGAGGAACAACAGCGAAGGCAGTTTCTTGTGAGAGGTCTAGTGGTATGCAAATATGTTATTTTTCTGTGTGCTAGGTGTTTTGATCAACTTGAAATTATTCTCCATTTGCTCAATGAAGCAAAGCACTGAAAAAGTTAGAGAATTTTCATACAGCTGTTGCATATTACAGTTTTGATCTGACAAGGTGTAACGTGTTGTGGAGAGAGAGGTGTGAATCTGTAACAATACCTCAGGCTGATCAGAACTTTGAAGTGGACTTTTTTCTAAATTAAGCACATTTCCATCAAGTGTCTCAGATGATCTAATTATTCCTTCTGTAGTGAGGGGCTGGATCATTGCTTACAGAGGGCCTTTCTAGCCTGTGATTCCATGCACTCTAAACCTGTCTCATTAAAAAAAAAAAAAAACACAACAAAAAACCCCACCAAAACTAGAAGGACTAGAACAAATATGGAAATGTCAGAGCTGCTAGATCAGAAAGAACGCATTTAAAATACTTACTAAATTTAAAACATTTAAATTCGTTAAATTCCTGCTTGACAAACTGGACCTCAAGGAAGTTGCATGGTTTTTTTTTTTCTTTTGCTTTGCATTTGGTTATCTTTGATAATTGGCCATGTATAACGTAACTAACAACTCATCACTTCTCATCACATGAGTCTCCACATCTCATTGGACTTGCAGGCTTCTCCTTGTCATATTAAAAAAGCTATATTTAAGTAAATGGATGAAATTCTGTATAAGACAAGTGAAGATCAAAGTTAAATGGCTCTAGCACCATGTGTTTTTAAAAACTAAGGGAAGAAGAAAATGAGTTTACCAGGAAAAAATTTTTAGAATACCAGAATTAGTGTGGGAAAAGACTCAAGAAAACAAGATACTGCTGCGACATGGTCTGCAGTTTCATTATAGGATAGCAACTCCATAAAACTCATTTCTGTTAGTGTCTTCAGGCCTCAACTAGAATGATCTTACTTCAGTAAGTACACTACAATACTGAGTCATCTTAACAGCGAGTCATTGTCTTATCTGCATTGTATAGATTCCATTAATTCCTTATGCTCAGTCCACCTGCACCGGAATGATGAACACTTTGGAACTCTGCTACAAAACATTCTGAAATACACTATTATTGCCACTTTTTATAAACTCTGTTAAAGTTGTTCATCCAATGTAGCAAATACATAGTTTATTAAATGTTGTAGCACAAATGAAAGGGTACATTGGAAATTTAGGGGAATAATGTGAAGCACTGATGTTGAACACTATTGAATACTTTAATGTAGTAGGGGGAATCAATGCAGTTTCAGCTGTATATAAGTAATTTAATGTAATTCACTGATAAGCACAAGCTAAGTGGCAAATCTCAATTTTATTCTAAATCATGGTATGTATAAATGTTTCAGTATTTTATTCTTTTTAAATCTCTGAAGTATGTATGTTCAAAGATTGATACAGGAACCAGATGATGAAAAATGTTTTAAATACCTTTATTTTTTGTCTTATACATGTTCTGATTTCACCCCCCAAATAGATATGCTTCTGATGGCAATTTTTAAAAATTTATGAACAGAGGGACATAGTAATCAGTCCTTAATTGTATTGTTTATATTTTGCAACTTATTACACTAAAGTTTAAAAACTAGAAATGTTTTTACTAATGAGTTTGAAAGCTGAGAGTTTCAGAGAATATTTTACAGAAATGGAAGCAGAAGCAGCAGAGGAAAAAGAAAATGAAATTGTTTAGCATTAATTAGCTAATTCTGTCTACCTTCTACTTGACTATACATCTTAGAATTGTTTATAAAAATTTCTTGAATTGCCATTCTGTACTGTTAAAAATGCTATTGATTGTTATGCAAAGCTAGGTAAGGAAAACACTGTCTGTAACTGCTGATTAGTGTGAAATATAATAGCTGTCCTTTTTAGAAGTAGTAAGGAGGCAGTGAAGTGTCACCTAAAAGATAGCTGTGTAAGTTGCACACACTTGTAAAATCACACAAGTGAAAAACCTGCTTTTGAATTCCCATTTTAAAGGGTGAAAATCACTTAGACACTCCAAGCTTTTATTTCAAGTGCGAGTAGCTGTGCTACTGTCATAGTATTGCAGTTGCATAAGGGGACTGGAAAAAGCAGTGCTGCTTTTAGAACATAATTGTTCAAGTGATCTCCGAGTTCAGTACAGGCAACTGTTGTGTATCTGCTTTGATAATAATAATTGACACCAGTATAACTTCATAGCTGGATGAGACACTGACATATCATATCGCTCTTGTTTTATCAGCTTCCGCCCCCTTAAAAACTTCTAAGGCAGTGTCTTTCGGTGAACGGTTACAGACCTGTATAAAAATAAGTTCTTCTACATGCTAGTCTGCAAGTGCTGTTTTTCTTGGTTAATGAACATATTTTGGAAAAGAAAATGGTTTTTAATTCTGTGTGTACCTTTGGCACAGTTGAACACTAAAAATAATCTGTTTTAGCTCGCTTATATCAGCTTTAGTATCACAAGTTGAGAGGTGAATAAGGGCTTGGCACTTTATAAGTAAGTGTGTCTTTGGCATTGCATTATGTAACAATTTGTAAAACAGCTTTCAGAATAATTAGGATAACTAAACAGTAGGGCTGTTTCATGTCACTTTTCCAGAGTGTTCTTATTCTTGGAATATGTCTTTTGAGGAGCAAGTTCTTATGACTTATTTGAACTGTCACGTGAAAAATCCCTCTTGGATCTTTTGTTGTACTCAGAGGTTTCTAAATTAAACAAGAACCATAGAAGTTAAGATCATACATTCAGAGGACTTGTGTTGAGGGCTTGCTGTGCTAATGAAGTAAATTTGTTTATATTTAGGTTACTGTTGTTTGCAAAATCACAGTAACTGGTTTTTACTGTAAACATTAAACATGTTTTACTGGGTAAAACTGAGTAACAGTGTACTTACAGTTTTCTGTGGCACCATAGCAAGCCACTGCTAAAGCAACAGAAGGACACAACACTTGTGAAGGCCCTAGGGACAGTATGTAGTCTTTGTCACTTTGATATAGTTTTGAATATAAAACTGTACATAAACATCTGTTTACATACACATCAAAAGAATCTTTGTGTATGTATGTGATTTCACTTACAGGATTATAATGTGTTCAACAGCTTCCATGTTCCAGGATTTCTTAGCGTTATAGTGTGTATATAGCTTCCAAATGTTTACTTTTTTTCTCTTCCTTCTTCTGTGACAGGATGACGAAGTAGTACTTCAGTGTGTTGCCAGTATTCACAAAGAACAAAGGAAGTTTTGCTTGGCAGCTGAGGGACTTGGGAATCGCCTGTGCTTTTTGGAACCAACATCAGAAGCTAAAGTAAGAAGTCGATACTCTCAACTGGTGTAACTGATCAGTGAATTTTAACCTACTTATTATCCACAAGCACATTTAATTATGGTTACTTTAATGTGATACCAGATGCACCTTTTGTAGGCTTTTCTTTCTGTGACCACAACATGAGATTTCATAGAGATTCTAAATATACTTTGAGGCATACCTGTTAACAGTCAAAAGCCACTATTCTTTAACTATTTAAAACAATTACTGTAACTGAAATACTTCATATTTTCAAGATTAAGTCTCCAGACTGTTATTAAGATGTTAGGTCATTAAAAAATGTATTCCTATTACTGCTGTAGGTTCAAATATCTTGATATACTGGATTGATAATTTTAGAAGCATTGTCACCTGTTAGTTACGGGCATTATGTGTTGCTTCTAACTGTGTTGATTAATCAAAAAGTTGAAAGTACAGGGAACAAAATTATTAAGTAATTGAAAAGTTTTAAAGATAATGGGTGGCAAATGGAAACAAGACACTAGAGAGATATGAAGAAAGAATAGAAGAAAACAGAGTAGTAAGGGAAGACTGAGAGGAGAGAGAAGAGATGAAACTTTAGACCTGTACTAGAGCAGAAAGTTAAAAATAAAGGCAGAAAAGGACCTTCTCCCTCTCTTCTGTGTTCTCTCTGCATCATTTTATTTTTCTTTGTTTTGTGTTTTAATTTCTTTTCTCATCTTCCTGACAATTTATTTCACCTTCTAATTTTTTTTTTTTTAGTGGGGTCTTTGTATCTTTTCTCTTGAAAAGTTGCCGCATGGTCTTATTTTTAGTCTAGGTATTACGACCATGTTACATCCACAGTGTGTGTTTATGCAATATGAGAGGTTCTTTTTCATATCTAAGGTGAAAAATTATGCTGCTTCTAAATTTGCATTTCTTTGCATTCCAGGAGTTCAGTCAGATAATTTATGTACAGTGTACATTTTACAAATCACCAATAATCTTTTCAGATGCTTAAGTAAAAGCAGTTAGTTTTCTCATATGCATTTTTAGCTATTGTCTTAATATCTTCAACAGTGATTGGAAATTTTTTATTAATTGACAGCTCAACTGCAGTGTGGTCTGTTTATTACTGATGATGACTATCTTAATCTGTAGGACAGCATGTTGCGCATCTTAGAAGAAAAAGAGCAATAGTGTGCGTTACTGTAGAAAGCCATAGATGTACTTTACATTTTGTAAGTGTCTTAGTAGCAGGTAATAGAAGCTATAGAAGCTTCTGAAGTTTGTTTAAAATTAAGAGGTTCAGAAAACTTGTAAAACTTGTATGCAACTGCTTTAAAAGAGCTTATCAAGGAGCTTTTTGAACTGCTGGTCTTGTCTCAGAATAGTGAAGAATTTTGGAGAGGTGTGTAAATACATCTGTTTGAAAAATAGGAAGTGTGGAAGGTTGATCTGGGTGGTTAGAGAGTACAATAGTTACCAGCAGCCCTTAGAGGTGAAACTTACTTTCATTTACACTTGGATAGAATTTTGGTTATGAAATGAGAAAGAAAAAACCAAAATGGCACACATCCAGTGGACTAAAAAATAGTTATTGAATAGATGTGTTTCTAATCAAATCCTACAGGGTTTTGTTCTCACTGCTATGGTCTTGAGTATTTTTGTCAATTAAGACATTATTTATATTAAACTATGCAATTTTTTCAGGTGATAAAAATGTTGGGGACCTGGCCATTGATGAAATCATGCCACACAGAGGAAGATCTGCAGTGCCATGTATATTAATAGAAAGTAGAGGTGTATTTCAGTGCTGCCAGTGTAAAGTCTAATAACTGAGCATGTAAATATGCTTACAAAATGGGAAACTATTCTTGTCCCCTGTAAGGCATGTGAAGGTCATGGTGGATGCTACACTGTCGTAAGTTGCCTGAGTGATGATGTGCTCAAGGAATCTAGCATAGTCTTTAGAGAAAGAAACTTGGTAGGAGACAGGAAGTTGTACTATCTCTGCAGATTTGGGGATTTTTTTTTTTTTTTTGGTCTGTGTGGCAACGCTGCTGGAATATGGAGTACAGTCATGGCATTCAAATTCATAAGGATGTTGATAAAATGGAGATTGCTTCAGGAAGTGCTACGAGAAGCATGATTGGAGGAGGACATAGTCTGTTTGATTTTAAAAAAAAGGAAAGTATGGAGACTGCCCATAAGCTTCTAAAATGGGAACACTGATAACAGAAGTCCTTTTATTTTAGACAGTATAAGACTGTCCTTCTAAAATGGTACTGTTTACCTGAGATGGATTCCTTATCCCTTCCTTATCCCTGGAAATTACTTTATAAAGCTAGATTTCTGCTGTGTATTAAGAAGAAATTGCATTAAAGAAGATTCAAAGCATGTTTATCAACAGAAGTCCAGAGTAGAAAATCACAGTGATGCCTTCTACTACCTTCTCTTTTCCAGTCGACCACTTTACCAAAGCCAAAATCAATTGCAGTGCATGTAAGAGCTTCTTCATTCATTAAACTTTGGCAAAATATTGTTAAGAAATGCTTTTCCATTCAAGTAATTCTGAAAAATGTAAGATAGACAGGAAAAAATCTCAGTGTATCTGTTAATTCCTGAATGAAAAAGTGTGACTTCATTATTAACTTTTTAATCTGAGTTGTATGTAGTAGAAGTCAGAAGATAGAATTAGCTAAAAGGAAAGGAAGTCAAAGAAGAAAAGGTGTATTTCCTAAAAAAAGAAGTTCTTAGAAACTTAAAGAGGAAAAAACGGAGTTTCTATGGTTGACCATTAATTGTTTTGGTATTTTTTGTGCATGCTGAAGGAAATAACGATAATGAGATCCTTCTGTTCAAATTTTACTATAAATCCATAAGCAACTTGCATGTTATTTCTTTACAATTTATTAGTAAAAACTATTACAGTGTTGGTTTGCTAATAATTTGTATTATGGGAACTGGATTTTAAATGCATTTTTAAAAACACTTTTGCATTATTTCAGTAGTATGAAATTATGTTCCTACTGTCTATATGGCTTCTTTTTGATTATCAGAAGATTTTTGCCTAGATAATGGCTGATATTTAAAATGTAAGGCGAAAAATCTAATTAATTAGAGGTGAAAAATTATATTCTTCATACTAAACAAGAAATAGCGGAATTATTGAATGATGTGATCTAATTACATTACTTCATTGCCGTTTTCCTTGTTTTTAAGGTGATACTTCAGAAGATGATGTATTTCCAAGCTGATAGTCTAGTGCAACAAGTCTAACTTCTACTGACACCCAAGAAAAATATACCTCAAAAATAACTGCAGTGTACTAGCATCTCTTTTAGTAGCAAAACTATCTGGTAAACTTCAATGCTTGAAAGGAATTATAACTAATTAAGAGAAGATTTCTGTCCTAATGACAGAATGTAATAGTTTACAGGTCTGGTAAAAAATAAACCTAGTAAATCAGTAACCTGTACCAGCTTATGTCAGTTGTTTTTACACAGCAGACCAGTGGGCAAAGGTTTGGTTAGTAAGCATATCAGCTGCAAGAATTTAAGGATATGATAGTGCATGAGGAATCCAGAAGACTGAATTGCATTCAAAGTGTAATGTGGGAGCTGAGTTTTCCTATTGGCTATGTTATGGGCCTCTATTTTCCCCTAGGCAACCCAGCACAAACTTAGCGTAATTATATATATATGTTATATTTGCACAGCTATTATGTTTTAATAAATAATAATAATTGCATATTGAAATAGTAATAGGCTGACAAAATAGATGAGGATCAGGTTTGAACTTCAGTATAAAACTTATCTCGGTGCTCCCTCCCCTTCCACTTTGTGCTTGCCTGGCTGTGTTTCTTTGATGTAGAAAAATATCCTTGAAATCTTTTGATATGAAACTCTCTTCACCAGAATGTGCTTGTAACAATGTTTCAGCCAGCATTAACTGTGTGCATGGAGTCAAACTATTATCCACCTTTGGATTGTATGTAGAAGCCTGGTATTAGAAACTTCATTGCAGTTTACTCTTCACAGAATCAGAGAGTGGTTGAGGTTGGAAGGGACCTGCTCTAATCCTCTGCGCAAGCAGAGCAACCTAGAACAGGTTGCCCAGGACAATGACCAGGCGGCTTTTGAATATCTCCAAGGACGGAAACTCTACAACCTCTCTGGGCAACCTGTGCCAGTGCTCGGGCACCCTCAGAGTGAGAAAGCGTTTCCTGATGTTCAGACGGACCCTCCTGTGTTTCAGTTTATGCCCATTGGCTCTGGTCCTGTCACTGGGCACCACGGAGAAGAGCCAGGCTCTGTCTTCTTTGCACCGTTGCTTAAGGTATTCATACACATTGATCATCATCTCATCTCTTCCTCATATGAGAGATACTCCAGTCCCTTAATCTTCTTAGTGGCCATTTACTGGACTCTGTCCAGTAGCTTTATACTGCTTTTTTACCGGGGAGCCCAGATCTGGGCACAGTACTCCAGGTGTAGCCTTACCAGTGGTTATTCCTGTGGCTTTATTTTTTTCTTGCTGCAATTTGTTGTCCATTATAAGACACTGTGAGTGAAAATTAGACCAGTGTGTGTTACTGACTGGCTTAGGATGGGTAGCTCTTCTTCACTACTGATGACTAGCTATTCAACTACCTTTACAATGTTAATAAATAATATCAAATTCTGAAAATACTATATTTTATCAGTAAATCACAGTGTACCTTACAGGAGAAAATTTTTCTCCAAGGTCTCCCTTTTAAATGGAAAACTAAGGCAGATGAGAAGTCTGTGAAAATGGTGGTTTGCTGTTCTGTTCTGTACTTTCTGTAATGTATTTTGAACTGTTTGATAGAGAAAACCTACATATTGATAGACGTAATGTTTTAAAATTCATTACAAAGCGTGGCTCGTTTTCCTTGCTGTAGGTCTTCATTTTTTCTACAGCTGCTTATGTTGATCCTCTCTAGCTCCTGTGTAGCTTGTATGTTTCCTCATGTCACCTCTACTATTAGCTTTGACCTCGTTGTACTTCACCTGCTCTCTGCTCTTCCTCCAGAAATCGATTTAGATGAAATTAAAGTAATTTGACCTGGACTCCAATTCATTTCTGTGAGGAAATAGAGTTATATTATGACTCCGGTTTTTTGCACATCTAGTGAACATTTCCAGTTCAGTAGCTAGTTATATTTATCTTAACACCTCATTCAGAAAAATGAGGTATATTCAGTGTTATGAGTGTGGTGATGGAAAACTGGTAATTCTACGTGGAAGACCTGTTTGGAATGGAAATAATCTCAGAAATAAAGATTTTCTTCTTATAAAAAGAGCAGATGTCAGGGTAGAACTGTCAGTTGTTTCTTCAGATTTGCTTTGCAAATTTGTGTATGTTTCCTATATCAATCTTGTCTTTTTGTTTATCTTCCTGTACGTATGGAAAGACTGCATAGAGGTATGCTGGAAGAACTTTCAGAAACTGTCACTGACTTTGAAGAACCATTTACTCAAAACTCCTGCTTTCTTTTATCATATATCTTATGAGTCTACTTATTTGCTACACAAATTCACTTACACTAATGCTTGCTTGGCATATATTTAAATGCCTGTAAAATAAATACTTTATTCTCCACTTGAATTCTTTTCTTTGATGATTCTTGACAATGATGTTGTCTTGCTTCTGTATGTTCATTCCAACTTCCCATAGCCAGAAGGAGGATAAATACCTATGCCTATTGTTACTTTACAGCAGATTTCTAAAACTTTCTCTTAGTACCTGAACAGATTTTGTTTTTCGTTTCAGCATAAAGATTCTTGACATTAATATTTCCCCACCTACTACCTGTAGCTCTCATGTCTCAGTATTCTTGTTTCACTGAACATCCCACTTCTTGGCACTGTTCTTTTTTTTTTTTTTTTTTTGTGGTATTCCATTACAATACAACATTGCTCA
>Ga0065711_1049590_pt1 | contig 11223 bp, 8 predicted proteins | sample Hoacrofraction12_FD_59098 | JGI IMG/M metagenome (GOLD analysis project Ga0065711, IMG submission 59098) | Hoatzin crop microbial communities from Cojedes, Venezuela - Epithelial fraction 12 v2 (version 2) | ecosystem: Host-associated > Birds > Digestive system > Esophagus > Crop | place... | reverse complement strand
GCTTTTTTTTTTTTTTTTTTTGGTCAGAAGTTATGTGTTTGTTTTCTGTTCTTGTTTTTAGCTGCAGAGTAAACTAGACTGTCCCCTGAGTCTGAACCTTTTGCCTCTATGCATCCTTCTCCAACGTGTTTATTCTAAAAAGTGGAGAGGGCGGAACCAGACTTCTCAAAAATATTGAGTATTTTACTTTAAAAACTTTGTATTTTTAAGGAATACATCAGTACACTGTGATGTGGAAATGCATCTGCTAAAGAGTAACTTCTGTCCCTAACTGTAACTTTCACTCAAGTCACCACAGCTAAGAGCGGAATTTGGCTCGTGAACTCTTCAAATGCCTTTCAACTCTCCCTGCCAACTGGCAATTGCATTTTTGTTACACTGGGGCTCTGCACACATGAGCAATGTAAATTTAGTGAATACCAAATCTGTTTGTAAAGCTCCCTCTGAAATAGAGAGGAACAGACCGCCTCCACGTTGCTGCAGCAAGCTGCCGAGCACTGGGGAAGGTTCATATGTGCTTCAGCAGCCCCTGCGGCACAGCTCCTGCGAACACTCCACAGCACACCAGACCTCACTAGGGCCTGAGCCAGGTCTTCCTCAGCTGCTTATCTTTGGTCTCACTCCTTGAAGGCCTTACTTCAAACATACCTGAGAAGTAGTGCACTTACATAGCAGAGACCTTCCTCGAAAGCAGTGCCCTGCTTCAGATTTTCAGTATTTCCTAGCATTACTAAATGACAGCAAAGACATGCTGCACCTCAGCAGTGTTTTCGAAGGTAGAACATTGTTTGTCCAATTTTTGAGAGGCTGCTGATCTTTGTCCAATACCAGGAACTTTCTTGTATGTTTTCATATCCAAGTTACAACCTCAAGTTCCAACCCATGAAAATTTTTAGCAGAGGAAACAGTTACATGCAAAATGAAGTGCAGAACCTTTACTTTTTGATTTTACTTTTTCACCTCTCTATCGGAAAAGCCCTCGTGACAGTCCATTTACCTGCATTGTACTGATGCACAAGCTCCTGTGGATTACAAACTGACTGAGAGCTGCAGACCGTTTGTAACTGTTCCTTCCATGCACCATTAGTAAACGACCCAGATGTTTAAATTGAGTAATAGAGAAATCAGCTGCAAGCGATGCCTGTTTTCCTTCCTGTGTACAACAGCAAGTAAAAGCATAGTGAGATCGTTTCATTACTGGAAACAAATAAATATCCTATTATTATTTAGTTAACACTGACAGAATTTCCAAGAAAATTTGCGATACATTAGGTGGGGTAGAGCATTACCTCAGCACTTCCGCCTTCCACCGTGGCTTTTAAGCAAAGAGCAAAAATATGAGGAAAATTCCCATTTGAACCCTGGCCTCCAACTCTAAGCAACCCCTCTGGATTACAATTCATAACACGCATGTTAACGTGACATTCATATCAAGTCAGTTTTGAATACAAATTTTCAGTCTCAAAAGTTCACTCAATTTTAATGTTTTGGCTCACTGCAAGCAGAGTCGTTCCACTGCCGCCAAATCCAGTCTTGTCACTCCAAGCAGCTCCATATGCAGGAACCAGAGCTCTAGCCCAGAGCTCTGGTATTGCTTTCTCAAGTAATACAACCAGGTTTTAGTTGTACATGTGGGGTGTATGTTATGAGAGTAATTGCAGCTCCAGCATTTGGAGCATCTACGCATGATTAAAAACCCCAAAACTAACCACGATGGTCCAAATTCAGGGAATTTGCCAAGAACCAAATAATGAACTTGAACTCTGTTAAACCATAGTCTCCTTTCCAGCCAAATTATTTTTCATGATAAGGCTATTGGTCTGATGATTATTCTTGTGGAAGCTTCTCACTTTCTTCCACAAATTCCTGAGGATTCGTTTAAGAGTTAGTTGCAAATCAGCTTCTGAATTGCCATAGGAAGTCTTATTAAACATGAGGTAATCCCACCTTTCCTTCAACTCCAACACCACAGTCAGCCTCCTGAATCATGCTAACATCATTCCCTCCATCACCTGCAGGTCAGAGCACAGACAAACGACATTGGTAGTTAAGCAACAGAGGCAACTTGCAACCCCACCAAAGGCATCTGCACCAGCTGCAATGTTAGAAGAAACACTGAATCCTACCAGCAAAAGCAGGATTTTAAATCGAAATTTGGAATTTAAATTCTTTAAGAAGTTTTTTTTACAGATGCACAGGAATTCAAAGCTACTGATCACTTAGATATGACTTGTAGCTGTACCATTACACCTGCAATGCTGAAACAAAGCTCACAGGTTAACAATGGCACTTTATCTGATCATATTCAAGCTCTGTTTTGCAAAGATACCACTCCAAATATTTATGAGTAGTTTGTCATTGAAGTTTCCACATGCAAAATTTAATCTTATCTATCATTCCACAAGAACATTGTTCCCTAACTCAGCAGTTCCAGGTGTTACGACACGGGACCGTTCACTCAAACGAAGAAACGACACCATCCGACATGGTCACTCCTCCCTGCCTACTCCCTTACCTACTGCACAGGTGAGTTTGCCGGTCCGTTCCTGGAGCAAGCGCACAATCTGGGCCTTCTGCGTCGGAGCACATCTGCAGCACACGACGGCAGGGCACTGGCAAGCCAGCTCCATGAACTCATACTCGTAGTATTTCAGACACACCTAATTTACAGAGATCAGAAGCATCACCGATGTTTGTGCTATGCAAGTTTCTTTTTTCAAAAAAAATCCTAACTCAGCCACAGTGTTTTGGGGTGGTTCCTGAGCCTACCTCGAGTGAGTCGCCAGAAATAACAAGAGCACAGTCGTGTTTCCGGCGGAAGGCGTTCAGCTCTAGATGGGCTTCTCCACGGTTAGTCACCTGGGGAAAAAGATGGCAACTGAGGAAGCGTTTGCTTCACTGGGGTGAAAAAACAAACAAACAAGTCTCAGAGGGAGCAAAAGTAATACTGACAGGCAGCACACCGAGTTACTCAGAGCACACAGTCAGGTAAACAAAAGCTCAGGGGATAAAAAGCTAAGTCAAAAGAATAAAAATATCCTGGCTTTACTGCTGGAAAACAGCTGTGATCTCAGCACTCCTCCTGTCCCAGAAATTAGGGTCCTGAACAAATCTTGAGAGAGGGGTACATGGGTGTTACTCACTAGTCTGAATATATGGATGTCCTGTGTCCGCGTCACCAAATGTGCGTTCTTGGCTGTACACGTGGCTGTCTCTAACTTATCCCCTGTCAGCATCCACACCTAAAATCCAAATATTTAATGTATTAAACACAAAACATAACAACCACATTCGCAGAACATCTAGAAGTACCACCTGCCAGTTCAGGCATATAAAAAGACTGTCAGAATATATCCACAAACTATTTTTCTAGAAAAGTCCTATTTTAAAAACATACAAGAAAATTCTCACAGATGAAAGAAAGCAAAGCTTTTAAAGAGGCTGAAACTGATGAACTACGTATGCAAAAGAACTGACAAGCTACGTATAACATTGTTCCCACCCGCAATATTTCAAGATTCTGCTGCTCAATCCATGAAATGCAAGCTAAAGAATGTGTACACGTGTGTTAACGTGTCCCACCCCAGCTATTTCTCGTATGCCGAAACAAGCAGGCCTTGCTGCAGAAAGATCCCTCCTGGCCCTGCCTGCAATGTGGATGATGCAACTGGGGTTAGCTCACTGCTGATGTGTGCGTCTGGAACAGACTAAGTTGGTTGGGCTTTTTTTTTTTTTTTTTTTAAATATACACTGCTCTTTTTACTTTGTGCTGGTGAGGGGGGGCATTAGAACGCAACATCAGCAGTAACACTCAGCAGCAAAACCCAGTTATAACCTGTCAGGGAATTCCTTCAACAGTGTCACTATATCAAGAGTTTGTTTTGGTTTTTTCTCTGGTGTTTTTATTCTTTCAAGACACTGCCCTACAATATTTAACAAAATTTAAAAAGAAGCCCCCAAAACAAGAAACATGCAAAGACTCACTTATTTGTTTAATAATCTCAGGCTGGAAAAAGATTTGACCTTAACAAGATGGTCCCTGTAATGAATCACAAGACCGCCTTCACTCTTGACGGACTTCTTGCATGCCAAGCCCTCGCGAACACACCCTTGCAAGGCGTGCTCAGAAGTGCCGCGCTCGCTGTGCAACAACGCGCTCCACGCCCTGACACCAACTCCAGCCCAGGTGAAGAGAAAAAATGAAACCACGTTGGAGTAACCAGCCTGGACTACGCCGCAGGGGCCAAAGCCATGACGCTGCTAAGGAGCTTTGTCTGCTTCTGCTCATCTCCGTTCTCTGCTGAAGGCCCTGATGCTTACCGGGACGGCTCCAAACAGACAGCCCTTTCGGAAGCCTGTCTCGAGCCTTGAATTCCACTTCCTGCCTGAATCCCAAACACACTGCCCTACTTTGGATTCCCAGCGTGGCTCGAGATTTTTGCTCACTTTGTTACTTCAAGCAGAGAAACCACAACCAGAACCTTCTACCTCCTTTTCTTACCCAAGCCCGAACGTTTAGCCAATTTTTGTTATTTTTTTTTTTTTTCCTTTTGCCAGTCCAGGATCTGACTGACAAGTTTTCAGAGAGAGAAACCAAGCAGGCATCACACCAGTTCCCTCATGGCTGAGCACAGCTCGGGCCGTAGATGTCCAAGTCTTAGATAACAGAGCCCTGAGAGCTGGAAAAACCAAAACTGTCCCGTCCCCGGATCCCTTGGCTCAGACCCCCCTCTAGTGGCTCCTGATCACACGGAGAGCCACAGCCCAGTGCTTCAACCCCCCGGCACAGGAGTTAGCGTGACAAGCACATCCAAACTGGTCTTGTTTCATCCAACCACCTGAAAGAAACCATCGCCCGAGTGTCTGCTGCAGCTACGCTCCTACCCGCGCATGCGGCTTCTCTGCAGAAGGAGGCAGAGCGTATTAGGGAGAGTAAAGCACAAAAGGTAACGCGCTTTCACGTGTTCAGTTAACATTCGCTGCTTCCAGCATGTTCTGTTCCCAAAGTGATGTTTTAAAACGCATGGGCCAGCCCCACTGTTCCCACTGGCAAAGGGCACCCGGTGAAATGTTCACCCTGACAAGGCCCGCAGAATGCCATAGCGTACTTTCTGCAGGACAGGGCCACGTACTCCAGAGGGTCCAGGTGTTCCTGCTACAAGCAACATTAGGTTAGGCAGACCTTAATGCCGGCATTTCTCAGCGTCTCCAGAGTGGGTCTGACGTCCGTCTGCAGCTGATCCTCCACGCCAGTGAGACACAGCAGCTCCATCTCCATCTCCAGGCTCTCGATGACTGTGGCTACCTTCAGGGAGCGGTCGTGCACGCTCAGCTTCGCCTGGACGTAGCGTGCCTGAGGACAGAGCAGACACAGCCACAGCCACTCACACAGCCAGGCTGCATTTCTGTGGAACGCAGGGCTAACCAGCACGAGGGTTCACCAATTAACCTCCTTCTGTTAACCGTCATTCAGGGGTGCCACCTGTAATGGCTTGTGAACATGAGATGCGTGTCACAGAATAAGGTAGAAAATAGTTCAGGAAGTTTTTGTCTTCCTGTTCCTTTCTGTTTGGGCGGCACGGCGCGCAGCACGTCCTTGTGCGGGCGAGTGCTCAGCAGCTGCTGGAGCAACGCTGCAGAAAGCCGGGAAGCGAATCCCTCGCACTACAGGTCTCACCATGGCTTCTGTGACGAACAAACAAGGGCCAGAGAGAATCCTCAGCATTCCCACTGTCTCGTCTCTGCATTTAACTGAACAGCTCTCCCTCACGTTTTGCCTGCCTGAGGTGAGCAAAGCAGTGCTGTGTGTAGAGACCCATCTAACAATCCCTACGCATGAAGCCTGGCTTTCCACGAAGCCTGGCTGGGTTATATTCTGGTTGTCTGTAGTTTCCCCGAGTGTTGGAATGCAGGCATGAAAATTAAAAGCCAACACATTTCCCCACACAAACACAACTTATCTAACAAATGATGAATATTTGCAGAATTTATAACCACCGAAGACTGTAAGACAGGATTCAGGAACTGTTTTGGAGGGTCCTGGCTGGGATCCAGTGTCATACGTATCACTTAAAAAGCTACTTTGATTAAAAGAACAGCAAGACATTGAAGAATGACAATTCTAGCAGAAGGAGCAGGGAGATGAGAGGCGGCATTATCATGAGAGGTCTGTGAGAATCACTTCAGTGATTGTTTGTTTAAAAACAAAGGAAAAAAAACAAATAAAGACTTACTTCAAAGTCTTGATACTGCTCTTCCGTCAGAGACTTCTTGGCTACAACAAGAACCCTCAGGCCTTCCCGAGCCATGTTGCCACACTGGGAAGAAGTGTCACATTGTAAACCATAAACTGCATCTCAAGTAAGATGATTTATGCACAGCATTGCAGAGATGGCAATGTAAGATAGCAGGTTAAGAAAATAACCGTCCCATTTGAGCAACCCCAGTAAGTCTGTAACATCTGATAAAGTGCATGATAAACCCCGAGAGGGAAAAAAAAAACGGAGATCTGCGACGGTTTGTAATCTATCCCAGTGATCAGAAACAAAAATGTCCTCTCTGCTATACCAGTGTGGCAAAAACAACCCCATTGATCTCATTTTCTCTGCCTCTAAGGACACAAGCCTTTGATTTGTAGACTTCACATCTTTGGCCACAAACTCTTTAAAGTAAGACGAAGGTGGTACTATTTATTTGAACACCAGAGTTTGGGGGTGGGGAGAATCAGCAACTGAAGCTACTGCTATGACTCTGCGTCAACATTGCTCCTAACCTGACAAACACATCCCAGTACAAAGCTGCCAAATGTAGTTTTGAAACTACAACTTTTGGTCTAAAATAAATCCAAACACAGGATCAAGCCCAGGACAAATTTCGTGATCTTGAGTGGCAATCAGTTTTAAGCAATATCCATTTTATTTACAGGACTTCTTCTGCATACACATGTTGACCTCGCCACCTGACTTCCTTGTTACTGCATATATATTTGGCTGAAGACTAATCCAATGAATTGCCAAGATCAGTGACCTTCTGGCTCGCAGATGATTTAGCAGTTACGTCCACTCTGCCACACTGACAAGCTTTGTCATGCGTTGCCCTGGAAGGAGAAAAGCACTCGCATGAGAAACCCTTCGTATGCAGGAGATCCGGCCCCGTACCTCCTCTTCCAGCCAGTCGTTGTACTGCACGATCCCAGCCATCACCACATCAGCCCCCTTCATGTAGAAGGTGATCTCTCCTGTTGATTCATCCTGCAGGTAAGAAACAGAAGAGTTTAAGTTGGGCCAATGTTAGCGTATTTGGAGCGGCCTCAGCAAGTTAAATGATGAGTTTTCTGCACATCAGTCAAAAATGTCTACACTGGGTCAGGCTGAAGGTCCACTTGGCTCAGCATCTTGTCTCGGGGCCAAAGAGAGATGCCCATTCAATTGCACCTTGGTTACTCGCAGCAGGAATTAATGCTTTAGACAAGGATGATTAGCTTATTACAGCAACATGCGATTTCCATGCAGACACCTCTCAATCCTGACTGTGTGTGCGTTCGGAATAACTTCTAGCCCGCACCCTGAAAATTTATTTCATACTTACCTGAAACAATAAAACAGATGCATGAAGCTTAATAGAGTACAAATCACTCTAATTTACCCCCTTTGTTACATTATATGCCCCAAGCATAATTAAAGTTTACGCTCGCCACAGAAAGGTTAGATTGCTGCCTTCCTTATCTGATCCAAGTAATTTGCAGGCTCCAAGAGAAGTATATTTACATTACCACAAATTAAAAAATCCCTTCTAACCAGGCAGATACCTAAGGAGGTCACAGCTATTAGTATTACAAGCTAATGGAAACCCTGGCAACTTCCTCAAAGGAGACAAAACAATGAGCAGGGAACACACTGCTTTGTAAACCAAGTTCGCCACCAGGGACAGGAAGAAAATAAACTTAACACGCAAAACCAAAAAGCCTAGGAAGGTCTGGAAATAGACAGCTGGGAAGGAAGGGGGGAAAGTACTTTAGGAAAAAAAGAAATGAAAGAAAAGCACAGTGGACGCTTCTTCATTCTCACACCATTTAATATACATGTCAGTCTGTCCTGCCATTACAGAAACTAGTGGTGAAGGTTCTCACACATGAAGAGTTTGAGTCGGTCGATAAAAGCCTCGTGTCCTGTGGCACAGGCAAAACAGAGTTTACATCCACAGCCAAAAAAAAAAAAACAGCAGCACCTGATGTGGATACTAAAAATGCAAAGAAGAGAATTAAGTGTCTTTGCTAGGGCAATTAAGAAGTAGCCAAGGATAATGAAGCTCCTTTACTGAGCATTTCTGTCAAGCTTATAGAGATATTCCCAAGGAAGATTTTTATAATTAAGCTTAAGCATGGTATTCAGTGTCCTGCAACGTCCATCCTTCATATACTGATACCCACACATCCCACATGCCCAACGCAAAATGCGTGATACTCTACCAAAACAACTAGAATCTGCTTAAATAAAATACAATGCTTTTGACAGTAGCCAAAGGTAAAGGTTTATCTATTAAATTATTTGATTAAAAAGTGTCTAACTCTGTAGGAAACTGAATAAAGACTCCACTTCCCGTGCTGCAGAACTGGCTTAAGATAGTTTAGATTTTTTGTCCAATATAAATACTGTATCAGCTATCTCCTTGCATTAGTCATTTCCTCCCACCGAGTTCAATAGGAGGTTAGTGCGTTCTCATATTATGGTAAGATCACACTATAAATCTGCACGGAGATTTGCCAGTTATATTGTTTTGGAGAGGCATCTTTTTCCACCGTGGTCTGACTCTGGCCACAGTTCAAAGGCTTCTTTCGATTCCAGATATGACAATAGCACTATCTTTGCTTTACAACAAAGATCATTCCACATGGGTAAGGGGAAAAATAACGCAAAGAAAAAGAAGAATGGAAAATATTGTGGTCAAACAAACAGGCCTTCTTTCAAGAAGAAGATAAGTCAGTAAACAGTACGGTGAAGAGTGGCTGCGTTGGTAGAACAAGACTTCTTAGAACTGAAATAATCAGCTACAGAAATGACAGTTGATCACACGTAAACAAGCAGATATTGCAAAAATATCCCAAACAAGGCAACATCTGCTGCTTGTTTTCAATATTAAGTACAACTTTATTTACAAAGAGTTAGGTGTTGAAGGAGATCTTTTTATAGGAGCCAGAGCAGACAAGGCCGGCAGGGGAGATGGGCATCTGTGCCAGGGATTTCAGCACCAGTGTTACTGGGCTGGACACATGAATCGCTTGCTGAAACTCGACATCCACATCGTAAAGGAAGCCTGGCAAGGTGATTGCAATGGCTCTCGCTAACCGAAAAAAATCACAGTTTATAAGGATGGGCAATATCTGTATAGTTGAGCAGAAAATACTACCATTTGAATTCTACTCACGACAGTCCTGAGTGCAGTTTCATTCTGCAGCTTCTCCCTCCCTGGCTGCTCACTGCTTCTGTTGTCTCCTGGATACTTCATGCTACTTTCCCTCCCCTTATTTCTGTTTTCTAAACAAGCAGCACAGTTTTAGAAGATACACTGAAGAAGTAAACACCTTGCAAGTCATGGATCAAAACAAAATGGAGTGCCTACACAGGCATTAATGCATGTTTACAGAATCACAGAATGGTAGGGGTTGGAAGGGACCTCTGTGGGTCATCTAGTCCAACAGAAGAAAATTTTACTTGACAACTACCTATTTATAAACTCTTTTTTTTCTTTTTCCTTTTTTTTTTCTAATGAAAATTCAAACCCTGCTTGAAGAAAATGTTTTGTAATATACAGGAATGTGGCAAAGCAATACCCAGGCAGCCAGCATCTGCTACTCAAAACCTACTTCTGGCACAGGGTATACAGGGAGCTGATTTTAGTGGTTTAGCAGCAGCTCAATGGCTGCAAAATAAAGATACTCAACTAACAAACACAACAGAGAGGGGCCAGTGCTTCTATGAACAGTATTTACAGTCAGGATCTGGGCATGATGTTGCTCTCACTGACCACAAGTGGGAGTTTTGTCGGTTTTGGCAGCACTAATATTCTAAAAACAGAAATGCAAAATAGAAACCTTTATCTTCCTAAAAGGGAAGGATAATAGATAATTTAAAAGGAATAAGCTTCAAATCAAAGAGAAAAAAAAAGAGGACTCCTTTCCACTTAGATGAGAAAATTTCAAGGCATTCACTTCTCTGCTGAGCATATAAACAGAATTTTATGAAGTGTACCCTGGCATCGATGGTTAGCCCACTTCCTACACCTTGGATAAAACAACACCTCATCGAAAGTCTGCACTTACAGTAAGCAGTGGGGAAGGAGGTTTAGTCTTCCCTCTTTTATTGCTAATATTTTTATTCTAGGTCTTGAAAAGGTTGCCTAAAGCCTCCACATCATTTTCACTATAAAAATAATTAATCTGAAGAATTTACACTTGCTGTATTTAAACAGACAGGCACTGTACTTGATGCAGCTATCCCATGCAGCACAAGACATCTGTGGGAACACCGATGACTGTCTATGTTCAAATGCATCCAGTCAGATCTCGCGATTCAGAGATTTAACACACTGATTATGATTAATTTGTACAAGCTCAGCCTATCAGCCCACTTCGACTGACATTCCTGCCCTTGGGCATGTTTTAGTATTCCAAAGCCTGGAACAACTTGAAATACAATACACCATACTGTGGTGTGTGATCCAGAACTTAAAAGCAGTTCCTTGAGCAACTTGACCCAGGTCCAAAATACTCAGGTAGGATAACAAATACAGCCATTTGCACGAGCTTTAACGATTTTCAGCCTGCACTAAACACAGTTTGTCCTTCATAGGCTTGTGAAAACAATTATATGCACATATTAAAGGTGCCTCTTTACCACCAAATCTCTTGGCAATAGGAATACTGAAGTTCTCTGTAATATTTGTTATTGTTGAATACAACCACTGCATCACTGCCGCATTTCACACCATCCCTTCACGGCGCCACTTCTGACAGGGGCTGTGCTCTTCCAGGGGTCCAGAGAAGTTGAAACTTGTGAAGCTGCCAAACATCAGCCAATAAAGCAGAGCAAATTAATCTGCTATCAATGAGGCCCACATGTGCAATACTGATCCCGACTACTTCCAACTAAAAACAACGAGGTAGAAGATATTTTTACACCTTATTTCCAGATACCCCAAAATAAACATGCAGCCACCCAGTCTTAC
>Ga0065711_1009357_pt1 | contig 11223 bp, 7 predicted proteins | sample Hoacrofraction12_FD_59098 | JGI IMG/M metagenome (GOLD analysis project Ga0065711, IMG submission 59098) | Hoatzin crop microbial communities from Cojedes, Venezuela - Epithelial fraction 12 v2 (version 2) | ecosystem: Host-associated > Birds > Digestive system > Esophagus > Crop | place... | reverse complement strand
TAGTCCATATGGTCTCTTGCTTTATGTGAAATTCACACAACAAAAAGCAAAGATTTGGAACTAACTTTTGTTTGTTTCTGTCACTTGAAAAGTGAAACGCAAGATAAATGATATCTTATTCTTTCCTAACGTTTCTAATCTGTTTCAGATAAAAAAGACTTCTAATGTCTCTTCTTTGGAATATGACTGTCATTCTTCCTTTTTGTTGTCCAGTAACTTCTGATTTCACATTCACTTTTTCAATACTCTTTCTTGCTTTAGGCAGAATAAAAGTATGAGAATACAGTCTCTGTTCCCACTCAAATAGTTTTGCTCAAGCTAAGACTTCAGAAATAGATCTAACTATCTGACATAGATAAACCATTTCTTAACCCAAGGTTTCCACAGAATTGCTGAGATATTGGTGTGGGTATGAAGTACATACAGCAAATCTAATTTCAGACTTGGACAGAAAATCAGAAACTTCACTGAAATCAACAGCAAGAGGAAGGGTAAAGTGAAAAGACAGAAAATAAATACTCATCTTGGCATGTGACAAGAGACTGCAAGGTTCAAACCTGCTATTCATTACCCTGATGAATGAAAAATCCTGAATAACCAATCACCTGTCACTCTCTTCCTTCCCTGACCCCTACAATATTTCTCCAATTAGTCCATGCTGCTACTGTAAAGGTTATCCTTGCTTTTTTCTACAGAATATGCTTCTAGCTATTTTGCTCTGTAGAACTGCTAACAGGTCACTGCAAAGGAGTGCCTACCTTCTTAATAAATGCAACTATCATTAAACCGATGGATTATAACATGATGTAGTAAAATCAGAAATTTCTTAATGAAGCTATACGGATTTTAGCCCTTCCAGCCTAACTTACAGAGATGCAACATTCCTGCAATTCTCGAAGAATCCTTTCAAATGTAACAGTCATCTAGTAACTCATGCTTTGCTTATTGCTCACTTTAAATCCATATTTTCTCATTCGCTTTCAGTTGTATTCACCTTTATTTAATAGCTTCCTTATCTGTGGTTTCCCTTTGGATTTTTTCCCATATGGTTCCTAGTGAACTACAGAAGCTTCTCTTACTGTTTTGACAAGTTCATTTTGTTTCAGTGATAATAGAGTGCATCATCCCCATCTGGGGTTTTATTTTCAAAATTGCCTCATTTTCTTAAAAAAATCTTTCCATTCAATTGATTCCGGTTAATTTTCCCCATTCATTTTTCTCTAACTTTATGTCAAATCTCCCCCTATAATGGACCTCCTGTGAACACACAAACAGGTAACGTAGATCTACGCGAAGGCCAGGATGTGGGCTGTAAGAGCACACACCGCTATAAAACCAACGGGGAGGAGAGGCCGACACAACTTTTGGCTGGCACGTCCTCTTCGCACCCAGAGTGCCTGAGACACATGGGGTGGAGCTGAAACAGAGCTGCAGTTCTTCTGCTCCGCACCCTGGTACATCTGTGCCTGCGCCTCTGCTCTGCTGGAAGCATGCCTGGGCTACCCACCGGGGAGAGCTGGCCACACAGAATGGCCACACACGTACAGATATTTATACACGCATACATACCTATCTTCTAAGTTACCAGAGACACGGAAAACACCAGTTGCTAACATTTCAGCCAAAAGGATAATTTTGATGTTTAGTTACATAAGGAATCCCCAGGTCACTGTTTCACAATCTGTTTGAAATTTAGGGAACGTGTAACCTTTCTGGAAAAAAAACTATGGACTATATTATGTAGTCTAACCAACATGATTTTAACTTACAAACAAGAAAACTTCATCTAAACTTTCACTGTTTAGTTATTGTTCTATTTTCCCTCTCAATTATTTGTTTCCAGACTTGCAGGCAGGAGAAGGTGCATGTGGCTTTTTCTGTAGCTTTGTTACTATTTCACACACCCTCTTCTGCTCGCTTACAGACCACGAACAGTCCACAGACCACGCAGGTTAGGAAACACTGCTCCAGGTGGCTCAGCTTTAAGAGAACACCTATTACATCTGGCATGTTTTCAAGCATATTCAAAACCAAACACCTTCCGATCAGCTCTTCTGTTCCACTTCCATGAACACATGACCTCGTGAACACTGCACAGGCTCTGACTGGGGGCTATTTAACTGAAATGAGCAAGTTGACTTAGGGCAATACGTAACCGCATTAAGATGCAGTTGCTGATCCTATTGACTGTTCATCACCATCCGCAGACATACGTGTACTCCTCTCCCTGTGCAATATTACCATCTTCAGACTCTCCAGTCTTCCCTCCTAGCTTTGTTAGAGTAACAGAAATTATTAGAATGATTGGAAGAATATAAAGTACTTTTTTTTCCCTCCCTTTTGGCAGCCTGCTTTTATCTGATTTAGCAGTGTCCTGGTTTGCCTTGTTATTCTGACTAAGGAGATACAACAAATTTCTATAATCGGTTCCCATCACTTGATGAATAATTTTAGCGTGAGATGAAACTAGTTTTGCCTGATTCTAGGAAATGCCCTTTGGTCTGCACAGGCTATGATCTTCTCAATCATTGGGCTTCTCTTCTGCTGTGGGTCTCTACCATCACCAAACAAAATCCTCCCCATGTCTGATTCTCTAGCCACAACGGGCATGTCAGTAGAACAAGTCTCTTGCAGGACTATATAGAGTGCATCTTAGACACTGGAGCCAGGGGTTCAAAGCTCTTTGAACTCCCACATGAAGCAACAATTTAATTTCCCTTTCTTCATCAATTCTTCATTCTCTCGTGATGTCTTGGCAACATTTTGTTCCTGTTCAATATTCATCATTAGCTTCTTTTTATTCTCACTTCCTTTTATATTCCTTTCCCTCCCCATCTGCTAATTTAAAAGGAAATTGCATGGTATTCAGCATTATCAGGCAATCTGTTTACTCTGCTCTTGTTCCAATGAAGACTATTTCTCACACACTGAGCTCCTGTGTCTCACCCCCATACACACTATTATTATCCTCAAAGCCCATATTTTCTTCAGTGTGCCACCTAGAGAGCTAACCACCCTTCCAGAGGTACAGATCTTCCAAAAATGTTGTCTCTCTTTCCAAAAAGAAGGCGTGGAAATAGAGATCTATGGGGAACGAGGGAGATGTCCAGATTTAGGCCTTCTCTCACTCCCAAGCAGTCATGGGATGTGGCACACATGAAAGAGAAAGAGGAGGTCCTGACATCATTCTGGCTATCACAGGAGCAGCACTCAAAACCACAGATCACACACCCAGCCAGGGAAGACCACCTCTGTGCGGAACAAGCTTTCTCTTGAGAAACACCTTCTTGGTGGGCCAGAATCCCTCACCTCCACCAGATCAGCCCAGCAATTCTTAGCAGCAACTCATTGAAGCACCCTAAATAGTCACTGTTCCACATTGCTGGTTTTGCCAATAGGGACTTGCTCAATATTACGCAGATCGTGATTTCATTACTGAAAATAACACTGATTTTCACCTCATGCTCCAACTCTTTAAGATGTAAGATTCATAATACAAAGTCTCCTTTCATCCCTACCAGAGTGGCTAATGCTAGTAGTAAAATGCTGAAACAGTTCTTGACAGCAACAATGTGAAAGTTTTGCATACTCAGGCACAGTAAGTGTAACCGGTATTAATGGTTTTTAAAAGCCAGTGAGAAACAACTAATAGGAAAGGCTTTATTAAATCTGCAGGTGCCCAAATTCTCCTCTCATGAACTGATGAAATGTTTTAGAGAGATATTATCCTTTAGAAAGGGGGCTAACATTTTGAGTGATAATCCTATTGAATTATTTAAAATATATATATAAACAAAATTGATCGGAATCTGTTTCCATACAGATGAAATCAGATGGCAAAAGCGTTCTCCACTATGAAATGTCACATGTGAATTTACAAACTGGATCACGGGTGAGATTTTTTCAAGTTCATAACTAAATTGGCTCTAAATAGACGAGTTTGGAATAAATGAGATAACTGAGATTTCACCTCATCACATCTTATAGTTGATATTTCAGGCAGATGTTATGAAAACATATGGGTTGCTTTGGAACACAGATTTGACATCCTGTCTCTGCTCTCAAGCTGACCCATGTTTAGCAAGCTATTCAAGCATATGTGTAATTTTACGCAGGTAAGCAAACAAACTTGCTTCAAAGTCAGCGCATTTTACTTAACTGATGCTTCAAAAAAAGCAAGTCTTGTCAAAATCAGTGAAAGCTACACAACTGGCAAAATGATAAAGACCAATTTATCTGAGGTTAATTAGGAAAAAAATAATGTATATGTATTTAGCACTTGCGAAATTAAAAAAGCAATGTCCAAATTTTGTATGAGTTTGTTACTATTAATACAAATCTTGATGTGCTGAAACAGGTGGACTCCTATGTGATGGAAAAGTAGATCAGAATAATTTTACTGAATATTGGAGCTTGACTTCTTACCAACTGCAGGAGGATATCATGCTGTTATATTGTATGTTGCTTAGCAATGTAATGTGGGAAGCAGCACCACAGTCCTTGACAGCACCATTGTCCATTGAAATGCTTGTGAAATATTACCTGGGTTATATAAAGATAGCATACAGTTATATAAAGATAGCATACAGTTAGAGAAAAATAGCATAAAGTTTCAAAACAGGACAAAGAGGAAGAAGGCTGTAAAGAAAAGGCATTGCTATTCTAATGGCAAAAGGGTCTCCCTGGATATCTGTCACTTTCTGAATGCACGCAGCATAAATTAAATATGAAGAAATCGTATCTGTAAAATCTCATTACAGCTATGCTTACAAATGATATACTATATTGTAGAGTAACTGCTGTCTAGCAGTTGAATAACTCTGAGTCCCTATATGTGCCAATGCCTCTATATTACTACCATATAAAGAAGACCTATTGTTTATTCTGATGTTTTCCTTTGGAGGAAAAGTTTTGTACTCTGATATAGTGATTACTCAGGCTGAGCAGAATACAGGCAAAAGGAGGAGCATTAATCAAATATGGATTTGTTCTACAAATGGATTACATGATAGGGTCTCTTCTCAGTCAGACAAATGTGAATATTCACCTTTTGTGGTTTCACAGTATACCAGCAGTTGCAGGCGCACCCTTCTGTATTCACTGCAATTGCTTTTTCTCTGGTGCCTTTTGCACAGAGAAGTGTCAATCTGCTCTTGCTTGATTAGTTTTGACAGCCTCAGTATAACAGCCTCTGCCGAGATTTGCCTTCACACATGCCCTGTAATGTTTCTTTGGCCAATCTTCCAGCCACTCACCATATTTTAACTAGCTAGAGAAAACAGCTTGGGTAATCTGTTTTCTGACCTTCATAGCAGATGCCAAGATCTGTGTACTGAAGCATACAAGAGTGCTGCTTCACTGCTTAGTGTTGCAACACTCTCAAACTTCAGCATTTCCAATGTAACTCTCTTTTCTCCTGCCTAGTTTCTCATATGTTCACCTTTCCCTGGTAAGGGCATTGCATAATTTTGACGTGCCACGTGAATGAGCTAGTGTGATAAGTGTCGTTAACAACTCATATGGTAAAGAATTCCTTTGAACTGCTGCAGTAGCAGGTTTCTCCAAAAGACAGCAGCCCATGTTATGCTACTCTTGCCAGAGACTACAGCTGAAGGAGGGCAAGCATGTCCATGAAGCATGCCTATGAAGAAATGAGCACAACTGGATCATGGGTCATCCACCAATATCATTCAGTAAAAGATTCCTTCATCATCACCACTCCCTTCTTGGCAAAGTAGCTGCTACCAGGAACCTGAAGGAGATGCTAGCAAGCAAAGAGAAAACACACAACATCAAACCTGTACACAGGAAATACATCACCATCAGGCTGAAGCTAAACTCCAGTGCTTTCAGTTCAGAAGCACTACCATTGGATTCATTGCACTAACTAAGTTTTGTAACTTGAGGAAGCATCAGGCTCATATTCTTACTTTGTCATATGGAACAAACCTCAGCTTATGAGGGTTCATAAAGACACAGGAGCTTATCTGCATCTTAGTAAAAAAATACTGAATAGACATGACAGATCCTAAGAGCCATTTCAAGGAACAATTCAATATTCCCTTTTATAGTATTTGGCAGGAAAACACCACCGAGTTTACTCAGCTTGCATTAACTAATGGATTTGAGCATTCTCTTTAACAAAGAGAGAAGATGTTGAGTTACACTGGCTGCAGGGTTACAGAATGCTTTGGACAAATCTCAAACTGATTTACCACAGAATCTGTGCTGGCTTTTCTCTAAACTCACANGCAGTGATGCCTCATATTTTGAAATGAGAATTCCTAAAATTTGGTTAGAACATTAATTTTTGTGGGTATATATATTACCAATAAACATGGGAAGTTAATTGCCTTTATTTAAAAAGTGAAGATGGACAAAGTAAAAGATATTATGCTGTTGAAAGTAACCATATAACAGAAGCGAAAGTTTCAGGCAGGNCATACCCTTCCAACACGCCAACAAACCCCACTGCATAAACACATGGAGTACCTGTTTCTTCAGAGAAGGACCCAATTTATTCCCACAAAACAGAACCTCATATAAATATAGGAGTGACAANGGTGAGATTTACCCTGTAGAAAACCTCACTCCTCTTCAGCCAAGAGGAATATGGTTTTGATCTCAAGGAATATGCATTTGATATATAATAACCATTCCCCTAAATCAACGTTAAGTGAGTTGTTTAAGCAGGAAGGGCACTTAGCTGAAAGTAATTGCGTTTGTCTCCATACGAAGATGGAAGTGTTTGTTGTGGAGACCCTCCCGAGCACACAGCTACTATTGGTATCGAACTATGCAGACTATACGCAGCATTAAGGACATAAATCTCCCTTCATGATGCAGGAGTTCCAGAGAGACTGCACTGAAGAAAGGCCCATAGAAAGAGCTGTTCCCCGTGTGTTAATGTGTCTAGGAAGGAAGTATTTTCTCTCTGGAAAAGAAAGCAGGAAAGTTTATGCAGGTCAAAACTAATCACTGGGCGGTGTTCCCAAAATCATACTTGTTACCTGAAAAGAATACATTTGATAATTTAAAATAGTGAATGCAGAACAGCATGTGGGTCCTCTCTCTCCATTGGCATCAGAAATACAATGTTTTCATGACAGCCTTCCTTTGGCCTTTCAATCATTTCGTATTTCTTTGACTTAATTTGATTCCTTTAACTTAGTTTTTTAAGCTTCTGCCACATATTCTTGGTGCTTCAGCCTTGGCTTCCTTTTATCTGATCTGAAATTAAGATCTATTCTGTGGCCTCTGTGCCTCTAATGGATTTTCTGGTTAAACATAAGTGAATGTATAATTCAGCCAGAAGGTTTTTCATAACAGTGCAGTCTTACAATAGATTAAAAGCAGTTAGCTTTTACTAGTGCAAGCCCCTTTTTGGATCTAGTGCTTCAGAGAAGCCCAGCAGAGACAGACTTCCTTTATTCCTTACTTTCATCCAGAGAGGTTTTTCAAATTCACTAAAATTCAAGGCTCTTTAATTTTTTAATTTTATTTTTAACAATTTGCAGCTCAGGACCGGAGAAGCTGGCTGGCATGACACAACTGCTCTGTCTTGCTATCTGTAGAAATAATTTTAGCACAGAGAACAGCATCCCTATTTTCATAGTCAATTGCTCAGAATAACTTTCAAAGTCTGCCCTTACATTTTTCACCTTCCCAAGCACATTGACTTCTGGAAGCACCCAGAAGTGGGGAACAGTTGCAGTTAAAGGGTGAAGAGCAAGACCATTCCCGGCTTCCTCACAGCTGAGCCTTTCAGTATCAATCAGCATCATTTACTCGGCTTGTCAGTTCAAGGCCACAAACCCATCTGATATTCCTCCTTGTATTTGCCTCTGACTAAGCTAAGCCTTTGGACTAATTCCCTCTAGTCAGAGGATGAAAAACACACCTGAGCAACAGATGGTGTATGCATCTGCCTCCAATGTGAAAGTTCAGAAGTGACCAATGTTAGGTGAGGCTTCTTAGCATTTGCAGACCAAAACTCTCACCAAAAGACCCTTCCTCTCATACTGCATTTCCTAAGAGAATGACTACAGAGCTACACACGGTGAGATTTATTAAGACTGATTTAGCTGATAGCATTTTGGATTTGTGTATCAAAAAAATGTAAAAATGCAGACGAAGGCAGGGAGTGTACAGAATGGCTGCAGGCATTTTAACTCTTCATTTCATTTCTAGTTAAAATGTCAGGGGAAAAAAGATTTCATCAGGACAGTCAGAAGAAACAGCTGTTCACAGCTCTTCAGTGTAACCAAGTTCAGTTCCACACAGTGAAACTACTCAGAAGCTAATACACAAATTCCAGACTCCACCTGGGCTGGGGCCTCTCTGATGAATTTGCTGCGGCATATGAGTGCTTATCATGCTTATCATTATCACCTTGTGAAATGGCCACGTTTTCAAAAGACTGGCATGAAGTTTATTTTTATTTCAGGATTTTCTGAACAGGTACCTTATGAAAAAACCTCAGTCACTACTAATTTTGATTGAATCCTTACAAATAAAAATACTTCAATCCTACTGCTTTTCTGTGGAGATACACAACTCCTCAAAGGAACCATTTGCTCCTTGTCCTGTCACAACAAGTCTTAAGAAAAAAGGAAATAGCATTAAAAAAAAAGCAAAAAAAAAGATTGAAGGTCAGGTTGGACCGGGTTCTGAGCAACCTGATCTAGTTAAAGATGTCCCTGCTGACTGCAGGGGGATTGGGCGAGATCACTTCTAAAGGTCCCTTCCAACCCAAAGCATTCTATAAAAAAAAAAAAAAAAAAAGGATAACTGATGATGTGATTAATTTACATCTTTGCAAAAGAAGGTACAACTAAGCTGACCTCAGCGGAAGAGGAACAGCAGAGCAGATAGTGGTAGATCAGCAGTGAAGGAGTTAATACGGTTTCTCTTCAGAGAGGAGGATGAGGATGTCAGCATTCCTTTCACCGGCAGTATGACAAAGTAAGTGCTGAGCTGACATGCAGCAGATGCCTGGCATGCAGTTACCTGTCTACCACACAAACTAAAGGTTACAGCAAACCTGGAGCTAATGGATGAAAGAATGGCACCCACTCATGTTCCAAAGGCTCCTTGCCTGCATAGCCAGGAGACTTCTCATCTTTAATGCACAGCCTGCCAACAACAAGTACAATTAAGTGACAACAGAGCACCTCAATATGTGCCATGGAGACACAACAAAGAAAACAGCTTTTCCTAAAAGACCCCGTGGTTAAAGTGCAGCAGCAACGTGAGTGCCCTCAGCCTGGGATCTGGGGTAATGGATAGCGATGCATTAAGCCTTTTTAACTGGGATTATCTGAAGAAACCAGTTTCAGCACCAATGCTTGATGGCGTATTTTAGTACTGCCTGATGCCTCCCTATAGAAAAGGCTTAAACTCCCTCTTGTGGGTAATTTGAGAAAATCCATTTTGTAACACAAAGACCACAGCAGAGTTTGCAAGAAAGCAATTTCTCTCCTTTAAACCTTCATTTTTCCCCGTACTTTGTCCCCTGGCCATTGCAAAACAGGTTGTGTGGTCTCCATCCTTTGAGGTTTCCAATACAAGACAAGACAGCCCTAAGCAACCTAATTTCACCTTACAGCTGACCCTGCTTTGAACAGGCAGTTGGATTAGGGACCACCTGAGGTCCCCTCCAACCTGTATTACAGCCTATATTCTTATGATCCTATACACACAAAAAGGAGAAAGCATACTCTAAAGAGAACCCAACAATTGCTACAGAAGAAGAAAAAGTGTTGAAGCATACTAGGAAGTTCATACTACTCTTTATTTCATTAGTTCCAAATGTAGTTGACATCATCATCTGTTGTTGAAGATTTTAGGCAAATGACTAAAGGAAACATGGAAATGTACTTCACTGTCCTGATTCCCAAAACAGATGAAGAGAGGCTAAGAATGAAACAGAAGCAGAAATAAATATACAGGATAGCGTTGAAAGACACTGACAACAGCATCTGAAGCATTATCTCAAGGGCTTCTTCTTATATCTGTCGCCCAAAGTAACCACAAACTGTAAACTCAGGCATGTGTATTGTTAAAGTACAATTTTGACTCACCACAGCCTAATTCTTAAAATATCAGCATAGTTCAGGGCATAAATATTTACTTTCTAAAATTAAATAAAACAATACATCTACATAAAGTTTTACATGCAGAAGTCTCAAAGCACTTTAGAAAGTCAGAGGAGCACTACAGTTCCACAGAGGTTACAACTCTTTGCTTAAAGTAATGAGATCAGGCAAGGGCACTGGATCTTGTACTTTGCTGTTGAGCTCAAATCATCTAATGAAAGTTCAGCCCAGTTGCTTTGGGTGCAACGTAATGAACATTTTACGAGATGGCAGAGATGGATACAGAAGACATAAAGGCAGAACAGAATTTACCACTCAGGAAATGTTCACGTTCAAACTCTATATATCAGAATAAACTCAAGAAATAAAAAGAGCATTTTAAGTCATTGCTTACAATGAAGCTTTATAGCACCATAAACATGGTATCAAGGCCATGGTAGTCAAAATGCTATCCCAGTTCAGCTATACCCCTTTGTTGCACACCTTTTTAACCGGAGTCAGCTGCTTGTCCTTGAATTTATTTTTTTAACAACGCTGCAGTCATTTCAGCTGTGGGTAAAGGGCACTATAATCGCACACTTACAAATTCTGCAATGTGAACAAATAAAAGAAGACGACATCCAAATACTCCTAGATTGTATCCCATTCATAAAGTGAATGTAGACCTCATCCTCTAAAGTTACTCAATATAATGTGGAACGGCAATTATGTTGAGTGTTTCCTCTTGACAGATCTAGATTTTCCAGCTTCCTCACCTTGCTCTACTCTGCACAGTATCTAGATTATGCCTAACCGTCTGTTCAACTGCATTCACATTGTCAAACCTTCTATGGCAATGTAGTCACTCAATCCAGCTCCAGCGCAAAAAACATGCATCTTCATGGCACTTACATTCTTTCTCATAGCAAAGGACCTTATATCACAGAACCACAGAATAGTAGGGGCTGGAAGGGCCCTCTGTGGGTCATCTAGTCCAACCCTCCTGCTGAAGCAGGGTCACCTACAGCAGGCTGTAGAGGACCTTGTCCAGGCGGGGCTTGAATATCTCCAGAGAAGGAGACTCCACAACCTCCCTGGGCAGCCTGTTCCAGGGCTCCGTCACCCTCAGAGGGAAGAAGTTCTTCCT
>Ga0065711_1049589_pt1 | contig 11224 bp, 2 predicted proteins | sample Hoacrofraction12_FD_59098 | JGI IMG/M metagenome (GOLD analysis project Ga0065711, IMG submission 59098) | Hoatzin crop microbial communities from Cojedes, Venezuela - Epithelial fraction 12 v2 (version 2) | ecosystem: Host-associated > Birds > Digestive system > Esophagus > Crop | place... | reverse complement strand
TGAGCAGGGACATCCTCCTCCAGCCCAGGTTGCTCAGAGCTCCATCCAACCTGGCCTTGAACGCTGCCAGGGAGGGGGCAGCCACAGCTTCTCTGGGCAACCTGGGCCAGTGCCTCACCACCCTCATGGTGAAGAATTTCTTCCTAATATCGAATCTAAATCTGCCCTCTTTTAGTTTACAGCCGTTCCCCCTTGTCCTATCACTACACCCCCTTGTGAAAAGCCCCTCTCCATCCTTCCTGTCAGCCCCTTCAGGTACTGGAAGGTTGCTCTAAGGTCACCCCGGAGGTGGGAGCAGGACCAGCTCTGGCTATCCACAGGACTAACACAGACCTTATCCAAAAGACAGGGAGAAACCCTGGTGTGGCTCACAGCTGTGGGCAGGGGCCACAATTCATTCCCTCACTTGGAGAGCTCATTGAAACTTCTCTAACCCCTGGTCTTCTGTTGTCCATGGGGACAGGTGGGCATTTCCAATGGATGACCTGTGAGAGCTGCCAGGGAGCAAGTCAGCCTGTGTAGCTCTTTACAGTAGCTATTGAGGGACCTTAAGCTTCAACTGAAGTCTGAAGTTATGTGGGAATATGCTGGACAGCTGTGACAAGATTTTACGGATGTCGGCTCAGGGATGTGTGTAGGAATCTTCAAGCCATAAATACTTGGTGAGTGCTGCAGTGACTTTTTAATTTTAGTGGGAAAACCAGAATGTGGCAGCCAGAAAAAAAATGATACAAAAATAGTAGTAACCCTTTTGGGAAGAGGAAATGATATTCCACTAAGAACAGCAACCCCAATTAAATGGTAGCCTTTAAAGAAGTGAATAGCTAATTACCTAGATAAGGATGAGACAGACTCTCACACATGGATAACAGATTTATTAGGGAACTTTTATCTATGTACATATGTCTAAGATGATTTAGTTTCTTGCCACAAGCCCAAAATTGTCTGTGCTTTGTAAATATTGTGGTTGATGGCTGTAAAGATTTCCGATGAGATCAAGTTGAAGAGAGTCATATGGTCAACCACAGTTACCAGAATTGGAGAATATCATTAACGGCTCCAGCAGCTGAGGAGGTTTTGGGGGCATGGCCAGGCAAATCGCAGCCCTGGTTTTAAATAACCACTGGCACACGAAAGCAAGGGAGGCCTCCCCACTGTAATCCCTCATTCTGCTTGGTGACCTGTCATGACTCTGTCGGAACAAAAGATTTTTAAAAGCAGGTTTGTGTTACGACTTGACACAATTGTGGGAGAGGGACAAGATATTAATTTTTAAACTGGGATGGGGGAAATGGCTCACGGCTTTGCTGCTGTCATGTGTGGAACATGACCGTGATGTGTTTGTCTGTGTTAGCATTGCGCGGGGTGGGCATGGGTGTCCTGCTCTGTCACAGGGCTCCCTGCACCCCCAGGCTGCCCTTTGCTTCTGTCACCTCTTCTAATACAAATTGGCATCACTTTCTCACATCTCCAAATCATTTAGGTTTTGACATTAATAAGAATAGCAAAGAGTTCAGAGAAAGTAGTTTTAGCGTCTACTGTATTTAATTTGTGCAAACTTTCATGTGGAGTTTAATTTAGACTGATGAGAGAGGCAGTTTTATGAGTATAAAACTCCATTAATTACAGATCCTGTCTTAACTATAAATGGCTCTATTTTAAAGTGAGTTTTACAACCAAAATTAAGACTTGGAGCAGTTCAATCAATACAAACATCAATTAGACCTGACTTTGTACTCCAATTAATTTCTAAGGCTTCCCAATGAAGTGTAAAAAGTGTGCCACTTTGTACTCCTCTCTCTGCCATTCCTGGGCACCAGGAGGTCTCTGTGGTTTCATTAGCAGCCTCCTAATGATAAGCATGGATGGCATAACAAAACTCCCGATGGTCTGTTTTTTCCCAAATAAACTAATGGAGTTAACTGCTAAAATGGCCAAACCTGGCACAAGCAAAGGGGAAAACAGATAGTCTTACAAGTGCTCAAATTACATGTTTTGTTCATTTGACTGTGGTCTGCTGAAGCCTGGGGTCCTCCCGTGGAAGGCACTGTCCCACCAGACCATGGCTGTGCTGGGGAGCTCCATGGGGCCCCAGGGTAGGATGCAGTCACTTGTCACAAATATGAACCTATTTAAGCTCAGTTCAGGTTCAGTTAGCGTCCTGATTTGCTCCTGGTGACATAGCATCAGCTACTTGAATCCCTGCTAGCATTTTCAGTCTGTGCTGCAGATGGTGGTGAGCTCACCTAGGATGAGAGTGCAAAAACCAAGCTTTTTATCATCATCAGAGGGTGAGATGAAAGAACCTGAGGACTCCCATGGGGAACCAAAGCATTAAGAGATGAAGTAAAATATCTTTTTGCTTCTAAAATGAATGCAGGTCATCTACAAGCTGCTGGGAAATAGAAAGTCTCAATTCCTGGAGAGTCATCGGGGCATCCTCCTCCCTTCAGCAGAAGGATGCCATTCACCCAGGTGTGGATGCCACGTGCAAGCTGTTAGGAAGAGTTAAATCTTTAATGCAGGACTGAGGAAGCCACAGAGCTCCCTGTGAGCTTTAGACTGGTCCCAGGTGTCTTCTCCTTCCACAGCTCCTCGGGGCAGAGACTCTGCCTTCCCACCCAGTGGTACAGCAGCGACCACATGGGACCGCAGGCCTCTTGGACCTGCAGTAAATCAAACAAGAAACTGTAATCTGATCATGCGTAAGGTCACGTAGGAAGTGGGGAAGGGATGGAGCTAGGTATTAGCACAGTTTTCATTTCATTTCTGGTGAAACTGGGTGTTTTAGTAAAGCCAAGCTCTGGGCCGTGTAGCTGTTTGAAGTTAGGAACCTAAAAGAGAGCGACAGGCAGGCGAGCAAAGTGAAAACCTGCTCTAAATTACCATAAGTTTTTTTTGTTGTTTTAAACCCTTTCAAGCAGAGCCATTTGTACTGGAGCAAATTCTCCCAAGATATTTTTAGACGATATGAGCAGAAAAATATTACTCCATAGCAAGCTGTTTACAAATCTGCTAACCTTGTTTAGTGCTAGTAAAACTCTCAGCTTGGTGTGCTGCGGAGCACGCTAATTACTTGACAGAAATTACGCAATGATGTCTTTCAGAAGTGATATACATTGGCTCGGCCCTGCAGCTGGGCCCATGTACAGCATTTTATATAATTAAGTGTGAATGTTTCTGCAGCTTTTCCATTAAAACAGGGAGAGCAATGCAGGAAAGAGGCAGACCCTGCCAATTACTGGCTGCTCTCCGTCCTCTCCTCGTTTCTGTAATGGGGCCATCCTGCAAATCGCAAGTCTGACCATTATCAGCCGATCTGAGCAGCTTCGGAGGCACTGCTGGCCAGGCTGCTGCTTCCACCTCCACGGGAGGCTGGTGGAAATGGTCTGGTGGGTTCTCACTGGAGACGGCCAGGGTGGATGGCTGCTGCTGGCCCATGGTGCGTGCCTAGCTTAGGAGTCCAGGTATTGCTCTCGGTCACTCCCTGGGCCTTGGCTGGCCATGGAGCAGAGATAACAGCGACTCCCCATCACATCTTGGATGCATAAACGCAGGTAGCAGGGTGGTATTCAGATGCTAAGGCTATAAGGCGTATGAATACACTGAAGATTGATATGGACTCCTATGGATAGGAGACCTCAGTTCTTCCCAGCAGACCTCACTGGCCTGTCCCTCGCACGGGTGTTGGGTATGAGGATGCGACCAAGCTCCTAGCTATGGTGACCTGCTCACAGTGATCTTGAGGAAGCTTCTGTTCCCACAGGAGCTGCTTCCAGTACTGCTGATGACTGCAGTGAGGTAGTGTGGGATTTCCACCTTGAATATTTTGGGCTTGGTTTTGGGGGCCTGGAGGTTTCTGTATTTTCTTCTACAGATAAGGACTCAGCAACAGACTGATGATCTCCTGAAGGATTTGGTGGGAGCCCAACATTTCTGATGATTGCGGAGTGTTTAGCAATGGTTGAATGGGCCAAGATGGAAGGACAGATTAGATGAAGCAGGTTGTGTGATAGCTAGAAAAAGGCTTTTCAGCCTGAATACAGCTGAGGATATGGTAAATCTAAGTCTATAAGGTGTGTGAATGGTGTGGAGAATGAGTACAGGGAACAGTTGTTTGCTGTCTATTCCAAAACAAGAGCTGGAAAATGTCAGGTCGATGTTGGAGCAGGTGTTTGAGGAGGAAGAGAAAGTGGATCATAACATATTGCATGGTTAAACCGTGGAACTCCTTGCTACAGCACAAACAGAAGTAAATGTGATCATAAAAGGAACTGGAAAAAGATGTGGATGTCTTGGAACTATTTGCAGATGGGCCCTTGCCTGAGCATCAGATCTACCTTGGCCTGTTATCGCCATTTGTAGCCATGGACACACAACTGCTGCTGGTAGTTGGAGATCTGTAGTTGTCCCTTGGTCAGTCTGAGCATTTCAGGTCCTCCTCAGTACGCTTCCTTCAGAAGATATAAACTCAGCTTGACAAAAACTGCCCTAGGTGAGCTTCATCCAGGCTTTAGGTGAGCAGAGGGGAAATGTGACCTCTGGAGAGCCCTTCCAGTCCCTTGCTGGGATTTCTGTAGTACTGCATGTGTGACAGACCAGATGGGAGGGAACAGAAGACGGAAAGCAGCTGATGTGCTACAGCAATACACTAGCTGACCTGTTTGGGATTTTTCCTCCTTTTTTGCTCTTCCGCACTGTTGCTTAAATACACTAGCAGAGAATCTCGGATGGAGATGAAGAATAGGTAGCTGCCTTTCTCCTTCCCCCACCTCCTGGGTCACATTGTGTGGCTGTGAAGCAGTGGTCCTCTCTGTCCAGAACCCTCCAGTGTGCTTGTGCTGGGGCGCAGTCCCCCTCCGCAGGCAGCTGGCACATGGGATACAGCCCATGGATGGAGCACAGCTGGGATTTCCCTGCTCCTTGTTATCCTTGGCCGACGTGAAATCCCCTGGAGCTATTGGCAACCTGCATAACTTGCAGTAGTTTTCCTAATAGCTCTGGTAATGTTGTTTTAGTGTAGTAACATCTCCAACATATCAGGCAGACTTTGTCCAACACAGCAGGCTCAGCTGGAGAGGGATGCGGGGAGTCTCTGCAAGCGAAAGCTGCATCACAGCTTGGGACACAAACCAGCGGTGTGTTTTCTGTTCTGAGAGAGAAGCTGCTTTCACGGGAGAGGGGCAGGAATATAGAAACTTCTCCCCCTCCCCAACTTTTAAAAAATTCTGTTTTAAAACAGAACTTAGGAACATAGTTTTAGAACTCTGAACTTAGAAACATTGCTCCCTTCGTCACTGCTTTCTTAGTGAGATGCCGCCCTCGTCTGCCCTCTCCTAAGGTGTTTTCATAGAAAATTTCTGAATTAAGCTGTGTAGGTGTTGGAACAGGGTCCTTGAGCTGTCCTGTCCCAGGGGAGAGCAGTTGCACACCTGTGGAAGAGCCCAGAGATGGTAACTGGTGGGACGTGTTTCTGAGCCTGCGCCTCGCTCAGTCTAGGGAGTTGGGTGGTTGCGTTAGGAAAGGGGTTGGTGCTGGAGCCTTTTTCTTCCTGCAGTTGGTTTCTTCGTGCTGGGAATCTAGACTAGGGACTAGGTTTACTTTGAATTTAATTATGTATTTAATGGAAAGGCTGCCAAGAACTGTCAGGGTGTTTTTTTGTTATTATATTTTTTATGAATCTAAATGGATTAATATGTGCAAGAAATACTTCCAGAGTAATTTTATCAAACAACTTCATTATTGCCGTGGGAAATTCAATGCAATTTTAATCTGGGACCAGTTCCACTTTGCAGTCTAGCTAGACTATGAGTATTAGAGGTAGGCACTGTGTGAGCATCATGTCTGTGGCATTTATTGTACACGTGTTTCGTGATGATACATTGAGCCTGCTGCTGTGACTCTGCACATACTACCTAAGTGTCTATGCTGATGTTTAGTGTTTGCAGTTAATTAGTTAATCGTTGATGACGAATAAAATCCTCTCTTGGCTCACTATTAAAAGCGAGACAGGCAGTGCGTGCAGGTGAGCAATATAATGAGAGCAGCCAACGAGGATGAGCTACGTGAGAGCTGCAGCTACGTTAGCCCCTCCTTTATTAAAACTTTAGCTGTAGTCTTTATTTTAGCAGTGAAATGCTCCCCCCTCAGAAACCTGAGACAGCAAATGAAGTATGCATGTAGTGGACCTGCGTGGCAGTCCTCGAAGTCCGCTGTCAGATTGATTACTGAAAGTGCATTTGAAATCAAGTGCCGTACAGTCAACTCTAGATCATTTCGCAATCATTTTTCATGTGCCAGTAAGTAAAACCATGGTGAATAATACAGCCGGTTGAAAATGGGGAAGCTACTCCGTCTTGTAAATCTGAGCAGACCTCACCGTCTCTTCCCTCTGCCCTTGAGTGCAATGCAATCATCATGACATAAATAACAACCGCAGCGATAGAATGGAATTATACAGGGGCTGCTATTGTGAGTGCTGCAGAAACAAGGCTGGAAATACTTGGAGGAGACAAGATCAGAGCTGAAGTAGAGTAGAGGTTGAATTTATTTCCTTTTCTTTTTATCTGTCAGGAGAGAAGGAAAAGAAAACAAGTCCCGCTATGTTTGTAAAAGCTTCAAGGAGTTCTCTGTGCCTGTTTGCACAATAGTGGAGCATCAGGCACCTGTCTGTGGGCTGCTTCTGAGGCTTTTGCTTCCATCCACTTCTCGTGCAGCTGTGGTGCTTGGTGAACAATAGGCTGCTGGTCTGGAGGTCTGGATGAGCTGCAATAGTCAGCACTTGGGAGCACCCCGGACGTGCTACGGGGTGGGGCTGGGGTGTAAGATGTGGCTGCAAGGCAGCAGTAGGGAGCAGGGCACAGCTCGGAGAGCTACTCCCTCTTCCTTTCATTCCAGGGTTTCAATTCAAATGGCTTCAAGATGAGGAAATGTGCTCCTTGCCCTTACTCTTTGCTGGCCACCACCAGCCATGGAGGTGAGTCTGGTCCGCAGCACAGGCTGGTGGATCAGCTTGTGGGATTTAGCCACTGGGGTCCTCAACATCTCAGCAGCCCATGACAGAGGAATCTACCCGGTGCCTAAACTCCCAGACTGGTCCTGTCTTCTCATCCTCGTATGTGCAGACTCTGTGGCTCTGGTCCTGCTCACATTGTAGTCAGGGAGGATGGAGATTTCAGCCAAGTCTAGCCACCTTCAGGCTGAGTGGTGGGGAACAGATGCAGAAGGCATGGCTTGGACTTCAGATGGGACTGGAGCTCTGTAGGGATGCAGGGAGAGAAGAAACTAACTTTAGACTATTGATATTGAACTACTGTGTCAAGAAACATGTTTCCATTTTGTTTCATGAAGTTTTCTCTATGCTGGTGAAAGAAAATGGCCAGAATTGTTGGGTAGCCAGCACATGAGCTCCACAAGGACAGGAGACCCAGAGAAAGAGGTTGCTTTGTGTGATTCCGTCTACATTCAGAATGGTTTCACATACTTCTGTAACACCATATCTTCCTGCAGAGGACCTTGAAGTGTTATTTACTCAACGAAAGCTTACCAGGAGCATGAGCTTCTGTGCTGGGCTGGAAGAAGCAGATGTGAACGTGGGAGTTGAAAGCCCTTTCCAGAACTCTTGTAGGCTTGGAGAAAAGGAGGCATCAAATGGCTCTTCCAGCACTGGGTGGAAAGCATAACAGACGAGAAAAGGGTGGCTCTCTGTTATCTCGCCCCTGCCCACTGCCGAAAGGCCACCACTAGAAACAGACCTAAATGGAAGAAAAAGTTCTTTCCATGATTTTGTGTTTTTTTTCTTATCGGCTCTTGCTGCACCTTTTGTTACATCCAGCTTCTCATTTCTTATCTAGTTCCTTGCATGAATGAGATATGCCACATATTTCCCTGACATGTCTACCTACTATAAATACTCTATCCTTCTGTGGAGAGAGAATATGGAATATATGTGTATATATATTCTGTATGCATCAAGAATCCTAAATGCCATTTTCCCAATATTGTGTCTTTAATGGGAATTCACTGATTAGGTGCATAAAAGGCTACAGAAGATGACAGTTTCACTGTGCTCAGTTTTAATACAAAGAGTACTACGGTTGCTAAGAGACTGATACTTCAAGTTTGGAAATCTTCATCCATACTAGATATATTATCTTGGCAAATTGGACTTTCTGAGTTGGCAGCAAATGGAAAAGAGTAACTTTTAAAAATAGAGATAATTTGGATGACGTCAAAGACATCTGGTGTCCTTTTCTAGAAATGTGAGACTGATCTATTTTGCTTATGTGTATAAATCACTCTGCACCCAGTGTGAGGTTCTACTTATGCCTGCATTTGAGTCTGATTTATTAACAAATTCCCTTTATGTTTAAGATATTTGGCCAGGTATATTTTAATTAAATTGGCACTATGTTTACAACAGATAGTACCTGTCCACCCTGTGTATCTTGGAGAACCTCAGCTTTGTGCCTCCGTTCGAAGCAGGATCTCGTAGTGCCCAGAAACACCCACCATGCTCTGCGGTGCCTCAGAGAGGACAGTCACTTATTTACCTTCCCGGTAAATTTGCTCCCTCATCTACGTATGAACCCTGAAGATGCATACTCAGAGTAACATGGCTGCAGACTTTATTACCACCTTGCTAATGGGCTGCCTCTCTCATCCTAATTCCCCCCCTGAATTGGTGGGTGCAGAGAAAGGGAGGAGGTGTGCTGGGCTTAATCATGCCTTGTCATCTCTAATGCATTTTGGTTTGAGAAGTGCTGGGGCTCCTGAATGGCAAGGCGGCTTTGAATGACAGCTGGAAATCAGCTAGGGACTCCTTCACACCGTGCGTTAAGAGGCGGTGGAGAAGAAATGAGGGAACTGGCAAAAGAGCTGAAATGGGCAGCATGAGGCTGACGTGAGAGAAAAGGAATAAATTCAAAATGACTCAAAGACGGAGGGTGGGAGGAGATGGGTCGCTGGGGCAGAAGGGTTGCACTTGTGCAGTGGGTACGAGGGGTGGGAGAGGAGGGGAGCGATGCAGCCCGGCGAAGGAAGGGCACTCCAATAGCACAGCCAGGATGCGCGTGAGGAGAGTGATCTAGGGAGAATGATTAAGAAGAGGCTCGAACATCTGCCGGAGGATTTTCCAGCCATTACCTGTATTCTGGTAGCATCTTTCCTTGGGATTCATCAGGATGCCAGCACCTCAAGTCACATAGGTAAGGCACAGCTGCCTTTGTCTTCTTTGCACTCTGGCTTGCAATGCTGGGGAAGGCTGTTCCCCCACTTCAGGTGTTGTTCTGCCTCCCAGAGATGGATGGCTGGGCATAAGTTGTTTCCTTCCAAGTAGGGTTTAAACTGGACTTCTCCATAATTGGAAGGAACACATTTGAATTTTCATATTATCTCTGAAAGGCAGTTGTAGCCTGTGTACTTGATTATGTGTTCAGGTTATGAGATTTTATGTTATTTTTAGAAATGTTCATTTGTTCCAAGGACCAAGAGACACAGAAATGGCCACTGAAAAGTGAATATGTAATATATTTTTAAAGTATCAAGTGGACATAGAATGAAATGATGATAAAGGTAGGTTACACGTTTTTTTCAACCTTAGGCAATGCACTGTAATTGTATGTCAGAAGTCATTCAGGTTTGATATCACGCCAGCTAATTAAACCGTCCTCTCTGAAGAGACTTACTGTACTTTCAGCTTTTCCTGTTTCGTTCTTAAGAACAAAAAAACTCTGAAGGCAGCTCGTGTTCAGCACTCACGTTGGTGTTAGTTTGGATGGGAACCAACTCATGGGAAATGGGAGCTGTGGTCAAACCCTTGTCTTGTTTGACTGGTGTAAACCAGGTTCATTTCCACCAAAGGTGGTGGAGGGAAGAGCAGGGCCATATGCCATCCCCGTATACTGTGTGCATCTGCTGTCACCCATTTTTGGTGGCTTCTCTCCATTTAAATTTTCCTTGATCCATGAGACACGAATCCTGCTGTAGTCTTTGTTTCTCCTGAGTAATCTCCTTTGGTGTCTTATCATTATGTTTCTTTCACGTATGCTGCAGGACACAGTTCATAGATCAGTGAAGGTGGGCTGTGTGGTAAGGAGGCAGTGAAGGCTGCTAGTTAGTGGTAAGGAGCCACGTTATGGCTTGAAGAACCTGCATCTTGGACAGTGGGCTCACCCTGTTAGATAAGAGAGCAGCTCTTGCAGACAAGGAAGGAAGATCTCTTCTTTCTCAGTTACCAGCATTTCATTCCTCCTTTTGGTGATATTCTTCCTGTATCTTATTAAATGCCTGAAACGTTTAATTCATGGCAAAGCAGCATATTAGTAACAGCTGGAAATGAGGAGCTGTGCTCCCCAGACCACTTTGGTCTACTGGATGGTGTCCTGTAGGATAGAGGAAGGCCACTGATGGAAGAGCTGTGGCCAAGAGGAGATGACGTCTCCAAGCCCCCAGGGCTTGCTTTCTCAGGGATGCAGTTTTAGTGTTCAGTGCACAGACTGCAGTGGTGTGACATGCCGAGTTTACTCTGAAAGTTGGAAAAAAAACGCTGTTTCTCAACTAACTCAGCCTTTTCTGGGACATCTGGTGACCTCACCCAACATAGGATGCCCCACGGCATGTACAGCAGGTACAACCTGACAGCTGTAAGAAGAGGTGGATTTTTGGTCATGGGTACCAATGTGCCATCCTCCCAGAAGGAGGAGGCTGACTACGCAACATGCTCTCCAGTGAGCACTGGCTGGAAAAAACATGGTATATATTCGTGAAAGCAAGGAGGGAGAAGGTGTCCGCTGAGAGTCCTTGTAGCCTTTTCTGTAGCCTGGAGAAACTGCCTCAGTTGAATGATTGAAGTGGCTGGCGAAGTTTGGATCCCTTGCAGACAGTCCCTCCTCCTCCACCAGGTATCGATCCTGCTCTGCAGTGTATAGTTGATGTTTTAACGGTAAAAGATGCATATTTTTTTTTCAATGTGTTTCACTGCACCAGCCAGAGGAGGCAAACGCTTACTGGAACTTCTTTCCTGTTGGCATTGGCTTCTTCAAAGCTTAAAGCAAGCTGACAACTCCACCATCGTATGGGTACCACTGTTAGAGGTGGGGTGGAGAGGTGGATAGACCTGGGTATGGTCTGGGAGCATCGCTCTTGGGTCTGATGTGTGAACTTCAGCGAATGTTCACCCCACTGTGAATGGTTTCAGAGAGTGTTAAACCTTGAAGAACCAGAG
>Ga0065711_1049588_pt1 | contig 11224 bp, 6 predicted proteins | sample Hoacrofraction12_FD_59098 | JGI IMG/M metagenome (GOLD analysis project Ga0065711, IMG submission 59098) | Hoatzin crop microbial communities from Cojedes, Venezuela - Epithelial fraction 12 v2 (version 2) | ecosystem: Host-associated > Birds > Digestive system > Esophagus > Crop | place... | reverse complement strand
TCCACCTGTCACCAGCAGGCCCGGTGCTGTGTACACCTCCTCATGATCAAAGAAGCCAAAATTTGACTGATGGCACCAGTCCCTGAGCCACCTGTTAACCAGGTGAGTTTTCTTGCCCCTCTCAGTGCTGTTCCCTGCCACTGATGGGATGGAGGAAGACACCACCTGTGCCCCTGATCCCTCAACCAATCGCCCTAGTGCCCTGAAGTCCCTTTTGATGGCCTTGGGACTTCTTTCTGCTATCTCGTCCCCGCCAACCTGCATTACCAGTCTCGACACAGATGTGCTCTCCACACATGCCTGGGTCCCCAGCCCTGTGCATCTCATTGCTGATGGAAACATTTGCATGGGCCAGCTGGTTCCAAAACTTTGAATATTGACTTTTTGCCACCTTAAATGTGTGTGAAAGAATAATTCCAATGTTCTTTTTGTCCCTGCTTAAAAGCTGCACCGCGCTGGCAAGACCTGTGCAGACTCTGCATGGCACGCTGACCGGCCCTGTGCTGAGCGTTGTTACAGCCGTGCTTGTCAAGAACCAGTTACCGCTCCTACCTCGAGCAGTGATGGGCCCGTGCTTAATTTCAGACTGATTCTGGATACTCGGCTACCAGGCTGCAGTGAGATTGCTGTGCAAAGACAATGGTTTTCCACTGAAATAGGTCAGTTCTCCAACATGATCAGCAGCCTGCTTAATTCCCAGACATTGAGCTAATTGGATTGAGCAGATACAAGATACAACGATCTTTTGTATTCTTAGAAATAATTGTGGAATTACAACTTTCCCATAGATTTAGCAGTACTCTCCACCCTCTCTCTCTGTTAAAAGGATTCAATCCTATTTCAGAAGATAACCTTGAGAGAATGAGGAAGGTATATGCTTTGGCTCTATCTTAAGAAGTCTGATATGAAGGTTTAATTAAGAGAGAGAAAATAACCAGGAACAAGCACAGGATTTAAAGCAAAATAGACCTTGTGTAAGTGAAGTAAGAATCACAAATGTGATTCAAAAGATCCCCCTGCAGAGACAGAGAAGTTCCTTGCTGAAGATTGTGATAAGATCTGCCATAGCTGTTTTCCATTTTCCAGCTGTGATGGCAATTCTTATCCACACTTTTCCCTTCTGTCTTGGCTCACAGGGCGAAGAGAAATTTTTTTCTGGTTCGTCTCTTCTTCAGACTTGGTGCATTTTCTTCCTTTTCTCGTGGTGTTGTGGTGCTAAGGTGTTGCTGTTTGGTATTTCTTGTAAAACTTTTGAACGCCTGTCATTCCTACTAGTCCATCTCATAGCCCTTTCGTTGCATTAGAGTAATGGAAGGAGAAGCTTCTGCCTCTCCTATGTTACCCTTCTGTGTTCTGCTAAGGACACAAACATTTTCTGTAAACTGTCATACCAAAGCAAAACGTGAAGGAAGTAAAGAATGGAGAAGATTAAGTTGCCTGGTCTGACAATATCTGTTTTCTGTGGTGACTTGGGGGTGCACTTGTTTCTTTATGCATGCGTGTATTAAACTCTCCCACCCTAATCAGTTAACTGTACGAATCTCTGGAAAAAAACCTTTTAATAAGTGTATTATATCATACTCAAGGGATTTCAGAGCTCACAAAGTGAAATCCAACTATCTTGTTTATTCATAGATGCATCCTTCCCTTGAGCTTTTCAGGTTTTGGCAGTAGGGCTTACTGAAACAATTCTGTCTGGCTTCATGCGGCAGGTGTAACACTGGAAATACACTGTTTTTCATGGAGATGGTCTTGAAGGTATACATATATAATTGTATGCTTAGTCAAACATTAGTTCTTCTTTCCAGAGTTTTAGATTCAGGCTTGTAAAATCTCATGTTGTTAGGATACATTTATACTTCAATTTGAGTCTAACATCACTACAGTCGCATCTTTGTCTGCACAGCACTGAAGATAATCAGAAGCTATTATTGGGATTCCTACATGCTGCTGCAATAATGCAAATACATTGTTGGGATTCCTAGATGATGCCACAATAGAAATAAATGCTAAAAAAAAGGTTTTAATTTTATCTTTGGCTGACAGACTTGTTTGAAAATGTGGTTGGCCACTGAAGGGGATGTTTTTCCCAAGCTAGATTTATCTATTTTAAGGGAGAAGTTTTATAAGCCAGTGAAATATTCCCAGGATAATTCACACACAGCTGACTGAATAATTCATCATGAATAATGTATTTAGATTCTGCCTCTCCCTTCATAAGGAGATTAGGATATTCTCAGATATGTTCATTATTCAAACCAATACTGTGTTCTCTCACCCCTCCCCATTCTGTTACCTTTACTCACATTGAGTAACATTTTCTGTGAGGAATTGTGCTGATTTTAGTGGCAGTTACTGCACAGCATGGCACAGCAGCAAGTATCTGGATGCAAGTGAATAGGTTACAAGCACTTTTGAATATCTGATGGCTGTACTTTGAAGCTCCTCCTGTATAGGGTTGCTATGCAAATCCTAGGAGGTACTTTTGTCAGCTCTTGTAATTAACCATCACAACCCCAACTTATTAAACATACAATTCAAATTTTGATTGCAGCTGAGAGGCAAGCTAACATCTTACTTTCCTTGAGCAGTGGAGCTTGGCTTTGACACTTCACTGTTTACAGAAAGAGAACACAAAAGATCAAGAGTGAAGGCTAAAAGAAATGTGCTTGAGTGTGTAGTCATTCAGAATTTCTCTTGTTACTGGCGTTGCTTGTGGAGACTGCCCACAGGCATTTTTTCAGCATTGGGAAAATGCATTAATTACCTCTGTGCCTTCCTGTTCTCTTCAACTGCAGTTCTTTCTGTCAAATGCTTTTAATACAGATCTGGCCTTCAACTGGGCAGTTCAAGTTTCCTTCTCAACTTCCCGCTGCATCACGTAAAAGCAGAGCTCCAAGTGTAGGTGGGGGTACACCTCCACTGCAGTGCACCCTCCCGCATGCTCTGCAGCCACTAGTGCCACCCCGCTTGGCAGAAGAAACTTCAGCCTGGTGGCTCTGGAGGCTGGTGTTTCCCTCTCCCTGTCTAGCTGCGCTCCTGGGTCACCTCCTGCTCCTCCCACCCAGCTAAGGCTTGAAAACCCCTCTTGGCAATCATGTTTTGGTTGACAGTTTTCTAGCGAACTGTGGTGGGCTGAATTGAGTATTTCATCTTCCCAAAAGAAAAGGATGACTTCTTCCTAAAAATCATATTGTCTCTTCCAACGATCGGGTCAGAAAACCTGTCTTTCAACACTCTGCCAAGATTTCTTATTCTTCCTGTGTCAAAGCCAAGAGGGGGAGATATTTGGGCTAAATATATTCAGTATTTTTACATAAAAATGTAAGATGTTTTATGTAAGAAGATTATCCAATATTTTATACACCTACATTTTCTCTGTGTGGGGAAAATGAGCTACCCGAAATGCTCTGCCAATGTGAAGCATAAAAATTTGGAGCAATGCGCTGTGCCTCCAACACAGGGACTGCAATCTTTAGTTTGATGGAGAAAAGGCACCTTATCAATAGACCTATTTGCAACAGATAGGCTTGCAGTGTCTGCACTAGAAAGTGGTTGCCTGGTTCTAATAAAGTTCAAGCGAGCCTGGAGTTGGCAGGTTTAGAGTGCTTTGAACCCAGTCCAAAACTCAATTTGATGGACAGGGTTGGAATAAGGCAGTTTAGTCTCTGACAGTAAAACAAGTACAAATAGTCTCCTGGCTCTCTGATGGTGTTTACAAGAGCATTAAAATGATTTCCTGCTAATGATACACAGTTGTAGGGATAGCAGCACTATATTATCAGGGTAATGCTGCTGCCACTGTGGTGTGGATCTAGAGAGATCCAAAGCAAAATGCCAGCAGAGGAACTGGACTATGTACAATACCAGGAATGACAAGCCAGTGAAAAGAGAGAAGATAAATGCAGAAAATGTGCCTTCACATTGGCTTTACCTAATGCTTTAGTGATGTTATTACTTACCTGGTATAGACAGACCTGGTTTTAAATGCGTCCCCTCTTTGAATGGTCTAAGAACCTTAGTCCAAATAAGCCTCCTCACTTCATGTGTTAATACATATTGTGCTCTCTGCACAAAAGAGCTCTTGTAGCACACATTTAGGTTCAGGAGGACATTACAGAGCACTTGCAGATTTACTAATTTAGGCTTGATACTATAATTTATTTGTAAAGAAAATTTGAATCTTGCTTTCCTGTAACCACCACATTTTTCCTTAAATGATAGGCAATAAAACCATGTTCACGAAGTATTTTTACATACATACATTTTGCATAAATACTGCCTTGGAAAGCAGAGGATTTTATATTTACCCTCTGGGTTTTTCTCTGCTATAGTGCAGGTTCTTGTGTGACAGCAGTGCCCTTTCTCCTTTCAGACACCAGCACTCATCCAGTTCAGCGGGAGCTCAGAATCCCCGATTTCCTTTTGTTCAGGACAGAAGTTAACTTTGCAAATGCAGTGAATCAAATTGGTCAAATCGGGAAACTGCTGACTTGTCTAGAATCTGTCTTTTCAGTCTATTTATGCCATAGCTGTATGTTAAAGAGCACCGTAAACTACTTATAATTTGACCCATTCTGCGCAAACGAAGCAAAGTCTGCAGACAACATGGACCATAATTGCAGATGTCAGTAGGCTGCAGATTGCTCCCTTAGTATTTTTAATGAAAGACGAATGATAAAGACTCTTTTATCTCATTAATAATCTGCATATTATTCATATTAATAGAACTGGGCCCTGCAAACTCATAAATATCAGTGGATATTGTGATACTGGCCTTGCTATGAGTGTTTTACGGGGTTATAAATTACTTTAAATTATCATTAGACATAGGTTTCGGTCGATCTACACTGAAAAGCTCTCCCTCCCTCCTAGTTTTTAAAGGCATCACAAGGCTATACTGATGCTGAAAACTGATTGTCAGATGCAAAACTGGAATTGATGTGTGACTTGGAAGTTCAGATTTCATGGTGTTTCCTCTTGTGCCTTGTGCAGGAATCCCCTGGTTTTCTTGTTTCAGATTTTTAGCATGATTTTAGGGGTTTACTTTTCCCCGAAGACTGAATTTTTGAGAACCTTTGCAAACATGGTTGCTATGGAGGCTCCAGAGAGGTGTGGAGTGGGGGAGACATGTCAATGGCAATTACTGGAACTCATTCTTGTACCTGATCCATTCACTTCTCAAAACAGCTGATTTGATCACTAATGTCCCTACAAAAACCAGTAAGGCAAAGATTAAACCATCACGTCTTTAAAAATTGTTATAAAGCTAAAGCATTTGTAGGGCTTAGAAGAAGATCAAAGTCAAGTTGGCCAGGAAAAGGCGATTACAGAAATTAGGATTCCCTTTGTCTGCAACTTCACTGCTTTTGGGTTTGTAATGAGTGAGCTGAACGTAACTTTACTTAGGTTCATCGCAAGGGGAAAAAATGTTAACAGGGATGATTAGTCATATAGCCAGTGGAGTTATAGGAAATCTGGCAACCAAGCAAATAGGAAAAAAGTAAGGTTTTAACAGATTAATTTCTCTTTGTGCTAATCCAAAGCTTATTTACAGCCATGTCACCCGTCAAGAGACTATTTCCCCCACTGCTTTTCTGTTGGGCAGACTGCCACATGCCAGCACTTGGTGGCTTCACTGGGCTTTTCATGCTGTTCTAATCATTGTCCCCTGCGCACAAGAGGAGGCAGCCAACAGCCCATGACGACACCTGCTTTTTGGGGCCAGCAGCAGGAATGAGAATTAACTCTGCAACAACTTGGATTTTGTTGTTTTGAAATCCCAACTTTGGATGCATTAATTAAATTTCCACTTGTAGTAAAAAAAGTCTGTTCTTACCCAGGAGTGTAATTTTGGGTTCTGTTCTTTCTCACTGCTTGTAACTGTCAGGATTAAGAACGGTTCCCGGATTCCAGCTCCACCGCCTGGTTCAGCTTGTTCCCAGGATTTACACTGCACTAGGTTGCAGCAGCTTGTATTCCCCTTGCTCTGTTCCCTCCCCACACATTAACTGGTCACCAGGACCAATGCATTTCTGAAAGGTAAGGAGCAGAAGCCTGTCTCCTTGACAGCAGGGGACAAGCTCATAACAAATACATAAAAATGTAAATAGTTAGAGCCAGCAGCAGATTGTGATGGCAGTAAAGAAGGGTTTGCTTGATGCTTTATGGAAATGAAAGCTCTATCTTCTGCCTTCACTGCGATCATTATGAGAGCCCTGTTAATCTGCTCTCTGAACACAATTATCATTCTATAAACATAAAATATGCTGCTTTAACTCTAAGTCCCCTCCCCCAGCTTACTGTCATTGAAAGTAATTGCAATTAAAATAAGAGGCAGTCCAAGCAGCCACTGCAAGTGCAGATTCAGATAACAATACAGCATAAGTTCAGCAGCTGGTCTGACGCAGGGAGGAATGCCGTTTCCACAGCCTTTCTCCAGATTAGTTGCTCTTCCCCTGGCACCTGGCTGGTGATGGAAGCTCCATCATATGTGGCCATCCAGGGTGGAAAGTGATTTTGAATAGGTCCTACTGGCCCTTGTATCCTATGGGACTTGACAGAGGTGACTGATGTGAAACTGGCAGAGGTTCAGTGCAGCAGTATAACATGGTACATGAATTACTGCATCATGGATTAAGTGCTATATACAGATATAAAATGACTGACTGACTGTAATTGTTCAGCTAGGAATAAAATCACTAGAATGCTATGTGCGAAGTTTCACTGTGTTAAATTATGTGTCCAGATAGCACAGCAGCAAACCCAACACAACAGTAATATTGTCCAATGGGCCATCCATCTCTGGGAACTTGCTGAACTTGATCATGGTAACATCCAGCTGTCTTCTGTGCTAGATAAAATTATTTTCTGATCCCAGGTAAGCTCCTGAGGGACTACTGGGAGCTTCTGACTTCCATGAAGCAGAACATTTAGAAACTCTGAATGAAAGTTTTATGCTCGTAGACATTGCAGCTAGCCTTGTTCTTAGTTTGTAAGTGTCAGACCCAGTGTTCAGCTTCCCCATGAGATCTTTATGCCTCTCTGACAGCAGGGAATAAGAGTAACACTGGTGTAACTGGCTGATTCCCAGTTTCTGCTCCATAGCAATGTGGAATCCTGCTGATGTGGGTCTGCAGGAGCAGTTCTCTGTCTCCATGAAAGCAAGCTAGCATGAAGAACATGATGGAGAGGAAGGGGCTTCACTGGAGCAAGTTAGCTGTCCATGCCTGCTAGTCCAGCTTAAAATGATAAGAAAGTGGATAGCCTCTACGATTTGACCACTTACGGAATAAAAGCAGCTCAGAGCCTGAAGGAGGCAAAGCGAGGAATGAAACAACCTTTTCTTGACTTCTCGTAACACCTTCACTCACCCTGGCAACAGCTAGCAATTGGCAGCAGTTTTAATTACATATTCAGCTTTTTATCTCTTTACAAATTGCTTAGCAGGTCTGTGGATCATTTTGAATGAGGTGCTCTGTTATTTCACACATGTGGTCTGGGACAGACCTTATGGTAGACTGCACTGAGCAGCTGAACAACCTTTCCCTTTTGCCATCCTAGGTGTTTGCTCTGTGAACTGCTCTTTGCAGAGAGATCGTTTGTTTGAGAGAAGAGGCTAGTGCTTACTCTTCTCTGATGATCCAGTTCCACTGTTAAGTAGCCAAACATTTTTTACTATAATTCAGGCCTGACATTTATCCTAACTACCCCATTACTTGAAGGACCTGCCCTCATGGTAAGCAATACAAAATAAGATTGGCTGGCCTGTGGCTGTCTTCAGAGGATGGAGGTTAAGAAAATGCCATAGGTGTGCAAGGGGAAATATAACCTTGTCCTACCTTCTCTTCCTCCTGTTGTTTCAGGTTGCCAAATTTTTGGTCCTGTTTTTGTTGGTTTGTTGTTTGTTTGTTTTTTTCCCCCCAAAATTGGTGGGTTACTAGAAAGTTTTGAGGCAGGGACACAAGCAGAAATTTGTCTGTGTCTCTTCTACAGCTACTGGCAGCATGAAGAAGCCAGTGAAGGAACAAACCTCCTGAGGTGGTCTATAATAACTTTCTGCAGAGCGCAAGGAAGACTTAGCAACTACCTGCTCCTTTCTTTGCTCCAGGAATAGAGCAACTACATGCTGTCCCTTCCCTTGGGCAGATGGCGATTTGGATGATAATCTTGCAGTGATTCCCTTGTGCTTAGCTTGCTCACAGTGTAACTGGGAAGTATTTTGCATGTGCTTGTGCTGTGCTTATTTCTAAAGCTACGGAAAGAAGAGCTGTAGCGAGGCGACCCATTCAAATTTCATCTAAAAACTTAAAAATAGCACTGTGAAGATAAACCTGGAATAGCTCTCTCTGTCTACCGTGTACTTCACTTCGCATTTCCTTTCACCCTGCAGCCCAGCCCATCACTCCCATGTGGTGTTACCATCGCCATAGCATATGTTAGTTACTGGACCAGTGCCAGTGATTTCCAGTGAAGTAGCACATAGTTTTTGCATATAGCCTTTCTTACAAAATTCTGCATGGTTTCTTTGCTGTGAGTCAGTAAATTGAATACTCCTTGTACGAGAAAGATGAAAGAGTGCATGGGACAAATGACTAAAATATCTAAACCTTGCGACGTTCTGTGGGTACCTCGATTAAAAATACTTCAGACTTGGTGCTTTTGTTGTATGTGAGCACGAATGGAAGGTATAAATCTTTATCACTGGGTAGATTTCATAAGGTCACCTGTCATCTGAACGCCAGCCACAAAAAACCAGCATCTTAAAAAACTCCCATTAATTCTTATCATACCAATTTTAATCTCCATTTTACTCCTGGCCTTATACTGTGAGTTCACGCAAGGTGACAAAATGGAAATTTAAAGATCCACCGTTTCTCTGGCATTTCACAGACACCTCAACTTTCATGAGCTTTACAAGAGCCATGGTCAAAAAGTTTTAAAAAAATCCCTCAAGTTCCTCCTGTCCTCTGTATTCCTCAGAATTAAGCTGTGTCAGTTATTATTGCAAACACACAGCACCCATCGCAATTTCAGTGAGCTAAGAGAAAACTTTGAGCTTGTTTTTCTGCCCTGTTGCATTTTTTTTTTAACTTTGTGAAGCAACAATGACTGGTAGTAAACTGCAAGGAAGAAGACAGGGAGTCTTGTGTTCTGGAAAGAGAATTGTGACAACAGTATAAAATGCTCTCCTTTTTGGCACAATAACTTGAATTTTCCAAGAAGATGGGTTGTAACTTCCCCCAAACTCAGCGAAAGACACTTCGCTTTCTCAGCGGTACTTATTAAACTGTAGATTCAGGTCTCACATTGTATGAGAGAGAGGTGAAATAATTATGAAAAAAAGTGAGGGAAAAGGAGTTACCGATACTTCACCAGTGCACATGCAACACACAGTGTACATCTTTCTCATTTATGACAGAGCTTTTAGTCCTGCTGAAAAATGGGAAAAACACAAGAACTTGCCTTCCAGGTCAGTGTGCAGGGGGCCTGAAGATCTAATAGACTCGGAAAAATACTACCTGTGGCATATCTTGGCACAGAAACCTTGGAGCAAGCGCACAGCACACATGTTGAGTTCTCTATTCTTCAGCTGATGGCTTTGATGTTTTATGACAGTTTTAAATGCTGATGAGGCAAAACAACCTCAGAATGTGCAAAACCATAGCAACTGCTGCAGCAGGATATATCTGGAGACAAATTGTCCTCGTCTCTTCTAATCTTACCGCATTTCTCTCCCTCAAATGATGGTTGCCCCCCTGTGAGTGGGTGTTGTGTTGGGATAGGATTGGGCTGGAGTTTCGGAACCGACTCGAGCCCAGCGATACGCAGGAGTGAGCACATGAACTGGAAACTGAAGTGATTTTGCTGGGATAAGGGAGTATCACCCAGTTCCTGCTGATTATTTATTGGATTAAAAGGTTTGTGGGGCAGAAGCCGCTGTTGCCCAGACTCTGCCAGGTGCTCCCCAGCGCTGTTGGCAGAAGGGCACATGACAGCGATGCCTCCTCCCGGGCCCCCAGCACCAGGACGGTGGCTTACGCGGGGGCTATGCTGGTTTGTGTCTCTTGAACAAAAGCTGGAGCCAGATCTAAGGTGTCTTTCTGATGACACTTCTGGAAACTGGTTTGTCTCCATGGTCACTTTCAGTTTAGCAGTGCTGGCCTTTCTGAAGCAGAAAAACATCTGCTCTGACATTTCCCAACTGCTTTACTCGTAAGTGGTGTGAACGATGGTTTGTAAGTCATTATTGTCAGCAGGTCTTGATATATTAGATTCAATAAAATCATACATACTTCTTGCTTGCTATAACCTTCAAGATGTATATGGTCATGCTTCTTTTTTGCTGTTTGAAACAGAAAATGTACAAAACAACTTCTCCTTGGGTAGAAAAAAGTTAATTTCCAGTATTTGAAAGGAAATTAACTGTAACAAAAATACGATCAGAAATTGTCAAATTAATGTTTACTTTTATCGTAAGACACCATATTAACTTACAGCTGGAGTACTACAGGACTTGGGAAATACAGCAGTCCCACGAGGATCCAGACGGAGAGAGCCATCCTTCCTGCTGCAAACAGGCTGCAAACGAGAAGGCTTCAGGCGAAGACAGCCAGGGCCGGCACGAGGGGATGCGGTGAGCGGGCGCTGGCAAACCCGGCCAGCCACGCAGTTACTTTCACACAGAGTCTCCGTCAAACTCCTGGAACCGATTCGTTTTTAACCCGAGGAAAACAGTCGTGCAGCTGGAGGGAACAGCGGCAATTTTTGAGTGGAACCGTACGTGATTCCTCCTGTGGTCTCTCCCGGACATCGGCGTGCCCTTAACGCTATGGACAGGGGAGCTGCATCCAAAGGAGTCAACGCAACGCCACTGCTCTCCGTCGTCTGCAAGCCTTTATTAACCAAAGGAAGAAAATCCCTGCACAGAGCGAGGCCGTGTCACCCATTCGTCCGGGTAAAAACCTGCTCATCATTTCCCCACCCGCCTCGCAGGGTCCCGGACAGCAAGGCCAGACGCAGCGGTCTCCCTCGGCTCCCCGCGGGCTGCCAGTTCCTACCTGAGCTGCCATTACTCTTTCTGAAACAGCCCCCAGCTTAATCAACGAGCGGGCTCCGTTGTGCCCGAAGCTGGCAGACATCTGCCCGAAGACCCCGCTCCCTCCCCAATCCCCGCTTATTAAAAGCTGCTTGTTAGATGTCCCCCCCCCCCCGCCCCGGGAGC
>Ga0065711_1049587_pt1 | contig 11224 bp, 14 predicted proteins | sample Hoacrofraction12_FD_59098 | JGI IMG/M metagenome (GOLD analysis project Ga0065711, IMG submission 59098) | Hoatzin crop microbial communities from Cojedes, Venezuela - Epithelial fraction 12 v2 (version 2) | ecosystem: Host-associated > Birds > Digestive system > Esophagus > Crop | place... | reverse complement strand
ATCTGCCCTCTTTTGGTTTAGAGCCGTTCCCCCTTGTCCTATCACTCCACCCCCTTGTGAAAAGTCCCTCGCCATCCTTCCTGTAGGCCCATCAGGCACTGGCAGCAGCTCTAAGGTCACCCCGGAGCCTTCTCTTCTCCAGGCTGAACAGCCCCAACTCTCTCAGCCTGTCCTCATAGCAGCGGTGCTCCAGCCCTCAGATCATCTCCGTGGCCTCCTCTGGCCCCGCTCCAACACATCCATGTCCTTCCTATGTTGGGGACTCCAGAGCTGGATGCAGGATTCCAGGTGGGGTCTCACAAGAGCGGAGTGAAGGGGCAGAATCCCCTCCCTCGCCCTGCTGGCCACGCTGCTCTCGATGCAGCCCAGGATAAGGGTGGCTTTCTGGGCTGCAAGCACACATTGGTGGCTTGTGCTGAGCTTCTCATCCACCAGTACCCCCAAGTCCTTCTCCTCAGGGCTGCTCTCGAGCCACTCTCCACCCAGCCTGGACTTGTGTTTGAAAAGTTTGGCTTTTTACCCAATTACTTCATGGCTACCTCTCACCTCTTGCTCCCTGAGGAGGGAGGAGGTGTCCACCAGGGACGTTTCAACCCTTCTGAGGTTTTTGACCCCTAAACCACCCGGTTTCCCCCCATTATTTGGGGCAGAAAGGAGGATGTTCCCTCAAGCAACGGAATCACCTCCACCTTGGGTCCCCGATCATCTTCCAGGCCAGGTCCCTCTCCCCTTAATTCCGATTTTTTCGGCACATCTCACGCGTTCTGCCCTCGAAACGATCCAGGCAATCAGCCCTCACTCTCCTTTTTAGCCAACGCGAAGACATCGGTGTTTATTGGGGCTAAATTCTTTGACTGGTCGTAGCCAGATGAGACACCTTGTTCCCTGGAAGAGTTTGTTTCTGGGTTTTGGCTGCAAACAGAGGTGATTGGATGAACCTAGACTTCGGGTGGGATAAAGAACCACGAAGGGAGACGATTCCCACCTCTGGTTTGTCCCCAAAAGGGTTTAGCTTCCCTTAGAAGCTCGTAACCCCTCCTGAAGCAAAAGAAAACCCCACCAAATCGCCCGACTTACCACAGAAATCGTCCCTCCTCCATCTCCCGACGGTCACGTGGGCCGCTTGGCAGGCGGCGGCATAGCGGGCGACGATCCGGCACATCACGTCTTCCTGGGTCGGGAAGAGGCAGAAATCGTGCAGGCAGTTTTGGAAGTATTGGGCGGCGTCCACCTGAGCGCGGCAAGCTCTGAAGGGTCCATCCACTTCCAGGAGGATCCCACAACCCTTCTCCAAGACCCCTCGGTGCTGCAGAGCCACTGCGGCCATGGGACATTCCACCTTCGACAGCTCCACGCAACCAGGGACATCAATCTCCTTCCAGCTGTGGCCGAAGGCATCCGGGTTTGACGTCACTTGGCCATTCCTCATCATCATCTCATCGCCCACGTCCTCGTTGTAGTTCCCGCAGAGGCCGCACAAGGCATTGGCATAACTGCTGGGCGCCGACACGGTGACTTGGCTTTGCCAGTCGTAGGTGACAGTAAGGCCGAAGTCTGTCTCTACCACCACTTCCTGCCCACCTCTGTAGGCGAAGATCTTCCCGTCTCTGTGGCGATACGGGAGGTTGACCAACCGGTCGTTGATCTGGGGGAGGAAAAATGCAAAATAATAATAATTTAATATCCAATAGCAGAGGGAAATTGTGTTTTCACACCACCTGCGGTTTGGGCTACAGCCAAGCACCCAAATTATTTAGAAGAAGACTTTTTCAGATTTAACCACCAACCCCAATGACAGAAACCCACCAGCTTCGAGGGGAACGGTGCCTGAGGATCCACGGCTTTACATCACGCACCGGGGTCTCCCGCTTCAGGTGGAGACCCTTGCATTTAGGCAATTAAACCTCATCTTAATTAACCGGGGGCAAACAGCCCCAGTAGCTCTGGATCTCAGCAGCATGGCTGGGAAAAAATATTCAGCACCACCCGATAGAGGAGTGAGGGTGGAAGAGAAGAAGTGGGACAAGGAGGAGAAAGTGAAGAACATGGAGATTAAACAGACATTTACTGAACCCACCGTGATTCTACCAGGGTGCTCCTGGCGGATCACGATGTTTTTGCCGTAGACTTTGACCATCACGAGAGCGATGGAGGACAGGAGGTCCTTGTCATGCCAGCCATTCTGCACCAGCACCTGGAAGTCCACCAGACCTTGGGTCTTCTCGCACAGCCCGGCCAACTGGTACATGCAGGTGCCCTGGAAGGTGAACTTCTTGCCGTCGAAGGTCTCGTAGTGGGTAGCGCCAACGGCTGTGCAGGTCCCGTAGCTCTTGGGATAGCAATCCTGGATGCCGTCTTCCACCCGGCATTCTTCCCCAACGCGGCAGCTGACCCGTCGGCACACGGCCCTCCGGGACTCCGCACCGCAGACACAGCGTTTGGTGCAGGCGCCATCGCCCCAAAACTTCTCGCCGAGGCCGTGGAGGCGGCCTTCGAAGACGCAGCCGCACTCGGCCTGGGGGATGCACTCGTTGGCGTCGAGCACGAAGCCCTCCTGGCACTCGCAGGTCTCCACGCAGGCCGCGGCACTGCAGTCAGCGGGCATCGCGGCGGCGTTGCAGGTGGCGGGACAGGCAGTGCCGCACAGGGTGTAGTTGCTGTTCTTGGGGCAGGAGAGCGCTGTCAAAGGGACAGGACACCCACAGTCACAGTGGAGATGATGCTCCTTGGCCGTAAGAAAGCATGGCAGAGGGCTAAGAAAACCTGTCTGGGCTTTCTGGAGCTTTACGTGTAGGTTCTAGGGTCTTCCTGGAGTTTCTGGACCTTCTGAACGCACTTTCTGGAATCTGTGTGGACCTTCTGGACTATCTCCATAGACCTTTGGGAGTCTCCATGGGCTCCCCGGACCCGCTGCACAGACTTTCGGGACTTGGACCTTCTGGACTATCTCCATGGACTTTTGGGAGTCTCCACGGACTCCCTGGACCTTCTGCACAGGCTTTTGGGACTTGGACCTTCTGGACTATCTACATAGACCTTTGGGAGTCTCCACGGGCTCCCCAGACCCTCAGCACAGACTTTCGGGACTTGGACCTTCTGGACTATCTCCATAGACCTTTGGGAGTCTCCACGGGCTCCCTGGACCCTCAGCACAGACTTTCGGGACTTGGACCTTCCGGACTATCTCCATTGACCTTTGGGAGTCTCCACAGACTCCCAGGGCCTTCTGCATAGACTTTCAGGACTTGGACCTTCTGGACTACCTCCATGGAGTTTTGGGAGTCTCCACGGACTCCCCGGACCTTCTGCACAGACTTCTGGGAACCTGATGGACTCCCTGGGCTTCCAGCAGAGACATTTCAGGGTCTCAAAGGTATTTCTGGACCTTCTGAACAGACTTTCTGGACTTTCAGCAGAGACCTTTGGGAGTCTGCACAGGCTTTCTGGACTTTCTGCTTGGATTTGTGGGGCTTGGACTTTCTGGAGCTTCTACACATACTTTCTGCCTGGACTTTCTGCACAGACTTTTTGGAGTCTACGTGGACTTTCTGCAACAACCTCTTCCAGCCCATGAATCCGCACTCTTAGGACCCACGGCCCTTTCAGACCCAACTTTGCGCACCCTGGTTCAAAACAACCTGGCCCCATCTCGCTTGGGAGATCAAGAGCACCAAGGAGCAACAAACACGGACGCGATTTCCCTTTGGTGCCTCTCTTCTGCTCGTTCCTATCCCATCGCCCCTTAATGACACCCTTGCTGGGCACCCTGCCCACCCAGCAGCTACTCACGACAGCCTGCCAGCGTCCTCCAGTCAGAAACCGCGATCCCCGCCGCCTGGCAGTCGTCCGCGTAGGCTTCGAGGGCTCGGCACAGCATGACGTGGAGCCCATCTTTCATGCAGAGGTCGTGGACGCAGTTCTTCAGGTAGACGTCGGGGTCGATGGCGGCGTGGCAGCGCTTGAAGGGCCCCAGGCGTTGAGTGAGCAACCCACATGACGTCTCCCCCGCGTACTTCGCAGCCTCGTTCGATTGGCAACGGCCGCAGTCCCCACTGCAGCTGTCCCAGCAGTGGTGGCCCTCGTCGGCCACCTTCCAGCTCCTGCCCAGCTCCTCAGCGTCCCACGCCAGGTGGCCGTCAGGCGTGAGGGAATCATCCCGGGGGTCACCGTTGCCATTGCCGCACATCCCGCACACTTTGCCGGAGAGCGCACCGGGCAGCTTGATCACCACGCGGTCGTCCCAGTCGTAGAGGACCTCCAGCTTGAAGGTGGTTTTGATCAGGACGGACTTGCCCTTCTGCTGCAGGTGGAGTTGTCCTTGGGCGAGGGAGATCGGGAGGCGGGAGCGATGGTTGTTCACCTGGAGCAGGAAAAAAAACAACCCACAAAACACAAATAACATCTAACATGGGGTGAAAAATGGAGATTTTTGAGCTTCAAGGCATCTTCTTGCGAGAGAAGACCATGCAGCAGCGTCAGCGACCCATGTGTGGCAAATCATAGAGTTGTTGAGTTTGGAGAAGACCCTTAAGCTCATCATTAAAGACATGATTCCACAGAAACGCCGCAATATTGCGTTGGATTTGCGAATTAATTTGCTGGCGTACCCTCACAATCCCGTTCTCGGACCGGTCCACGGCGATGGTGACGTCATAGGCACGGACAGTCACGGAGGCAATGAAGGAGGCCTTCAGGTTACCCCACCGTTGGTTTCGGGCCTCGACGCTGAAGACGGGCAGGGTCGGATCCGGATCGCAGGTCTTGGTCAAGGTGTAGGTGCACGTGCCCATGAAGTCGAAGGCTTTCCCATCGAAGGTCTGGTAGTGGGGATCGCCAGCAGCCCAGCAGGTCGAGAAGGTTTCTGGGATGGATGTGGGTTGCCCATCCACCACCTCGCACTTCTCCTTGCAGCCCAGGTTTTCACAGGAAAGCGGAGGAGAAGCTGCAGAAAAAAACCAACCACAGATGGCAACCATGGAGAAGACCAGGCCGTCGGCAAGATGCAGCCACACATTGGACCTACTTACGTGTGGTACAAAGGCCGGCCAAGCCGTATCCGGCGTAATTCTTGAAGCCGAAGACCAGGAGCCCAAAGGGCGTTTGCCTGTGCTCGGCACTCTGGATGTCCACCGCCTTGCTCATGGTGACGAAGGTGTAGGAGAAGTTTGTGCCGGGAATCGCTTCCCAGGACATGGTCCCCTCTGTCTTCTGGTTGAGGGCGAAGGTGCTGGCATCCTCGTTCCGGGCGGTGAGGACCACGTGGTTCTCGTAGCCGGCCAGCATGCGGACCCGGTAGGACGTGCAGTAGGTGGAGACAGGCGGGATGTTGAGTAGGAAGGGGTCTCGATTGTACCAGCTCTTCCTGGCACCGGTGAAGAAGAAAACCACCTGAATCGGAGCTGAAGCGTTGACGTAAAGCGGCGAATTTTGGCTAATCTCGAACTCATGGACCTCCCCAGCCTCGATGTCCTCGGTGACAGCCACACTCCCCCGGTTGCAGGTGATGGAGGCTTTCTCGGCCGCCACGACGTAGACCAAGTCAACATAGTACTGGAAGGGGTTGGGCGGGACGACGTAAGCAGTCCCCCACGCGGCCACGGGCAGAAGCTGCTCCACCACGTAGTCACAGCCTGTGTGGATCTTCACGCAGCTGTGACCGCTGAAGACGGCGACGGCATTGTCCGACGTGATCTCGGTGCCAGACAAATCCTGGCCGCTCTGCAGCTGGAAGCTGTGGTAGGGGTTGAGGACGATGCGGAGGGTGGACCCGGGGGAGTATTTCTTCCCGTTGTAACGAAACTCGCCCTTGACAGTGATGGAGACGCTGGCCGACGTCTTCCCGGCAGCCACCACAAACTCCTTCAAGCCATCACTCCCGACGCTCTTCGGTGTCACCACGTAATATTTGTTGCCCAACGCCCCTACGGGCAACACGGTGGTGGCACCCATGGTGTAACGCTTGGAGCTGATGGAGACCACGGAGATCTCCTCGGTGGCCTGAATCAAGATGGCTTTATCCGAAATCCAGTTGCCGACGTGCTCCACGTGGCCGGGGACGGAGAGAGAAACGGTCTCGTCTCGCCCGAGGGCGACGGTGTGGGCGAAGGTGCCGCCGCGCTGCGTCACCGTCACCTGGGTGGAGTTGGAGTAAGAGGTGAAGAGGAGCTGGAGGTTGGCGCGGGTGCCCCGCTCGGAGTTCTGCATGAAGACGGTGAAGAATTCCTTGCCGCGGAACATGGCGGTGGAGAGAGCTGGGAAAAACAAGGGGGGAGAAAGAAAGGGGGGTTTTTTGTGGCTGTAGATATTTCTCCATTAAAAATAAAAAAAAAAAAAACCAAATCAAGAAAAAATTTTGCTTCTTTTTGAGCGCAGAAATTGTGGTAGGAATTTCTTAAAATTAAAAAAAAATAAGGAATGAGGGTTTTTCAGCTGGAAAAAATCTGCTGTCGAAAATTAATTGAAATTAATTGAAAAAATATTTTAAAACGGAGAATATAATTTTATTTTTCCTGCAGAAACACACGGGAGGGCGTTCCGAAGAAACAAGGAAATCAGTTTCGCCGCAGAAATCGCAAGAGAAAGTTCCAAAAATAGAAATTGGGGAATAAAAGCGGTTTTTTTCCTTGTAGAAATGCGAGGTTTGAACATGCCGGAAAATAAAAATGGGGAAAAAAAGCTTTTTGCTGCAGAAATTGCAACGGAAAGTGGGCAGTTGGGGGTTTTTAGTTGTGTTTTTTTCCTGCTTTTTTTTTTTAAGCACATAATAAAGGGATTTTACAGCAGAAATTGAAATAAAAATCAGGAATAAGGGAAGTTTGCAGAAGAAACCCGCAGAAAGTTGGGGGGGAGGGAGGAAGGGGGAGAAAAAGGGGTTTTTTGGGGTGAAAAATTGCGGTAGAAATTCCAGAAAATACTCCGCTGGAAATAAATCTTTTTTTTTGTTGCAGAAATTTGCCTGAAAAAGTCTTTAAAAACCAAAGGGGTTCTTTTTGTTGAGGGAAAGAAATCAAAAATGAGTCTTTTTTGAGGGAAAAAGTGGAGAATATCAGGTTTTTCCAAAAAGAAAATGAGTAATAAAGGATTTTTGGTGGAAAAACCCCAGATTTTAAGGGCTCTGATGAATAACTCTATAAAAAAAGTCGAAGAAAACCAATAAAAAAGTCATAATAAGGGCTCTTAAAAGAATTTTTCATGTTTGGGTTTTTTGGGTTTTTTTTAGGAAAAATACACCCAAGTGTGTGACTGTTTCCTAAAAAAAAGTATTTCTTTTCTTGAAAAATACAGGAAATTAGATATTTTTATTTTCCTGAAAGGAAAAATATAAGCAGATGAGGAAGTTTGGGTGAGAAACAGGTGTTTGGATTTTTTTTTGGGGGTGGAAAGAAGCAGGTGAGAAGGTTTTTATTTTCTCTGATCAAAGGGGTAACAGGGTGGGGTTAATTTATTCCCCCATGGGGTAAAAAATCCCAAATATCACGAACCAAAAAACCGGTATAACGGGTTTTTTAGTGCGATAAAAACACGAGGAACGAAGGGCATTTTCCCGGGGGGGGGGTGGAACCCAACACCAGGTTCAACTGAGATTTTTCCTTCCTGTGGGGGGAAAAAAAACTATAAATAAGTAAAATGGAAATTTTATTAATTTAAAAACCCCCAAATCCCAGGGAATAATGGGATTTTGTACCATAAATAGGTGAGAAGTTTTATTTATTTATTTATTTAAAATTTTATTTCATTTTATTTCATTTTATTTTATTTTATTTTATTTTATTTTATTTTATTTTATTTTATTTTATTTTATTTTTATTAAAGAACAAAACCATAGTGAACAAGAGATTTTTCTTAGAAAAATAGACAGAAAAAAACCCAAGAAAACCAAGAATAAGAACGTCGTGCTCAAAACCGAGCAGGTAACACTGACTTTTTGAGGAAAAAAAATAGGAAATTCAGGCTTCTACCAGAAAAAAAGCCCCCAAAGTTACTAAAGGATCTGTAAAAAAAAATAAAAAGCAGGTAATTTTTTTTTGCTGAAAAAAAACCCCGAAAGAGAAGGTAAAAAGAGATTTTTTTGGTAAAAACAGCGAATTTTGGCTGTTATTTTTCCTCAAAAAAATTGGAATAAGGGCACTGTAGGGAAAAAAAAGAGAACAATGAGTTTGGGTGGAAATAAGAATAGATAATAAGTGCTTTTTTTTCCTGAAAAAGGAGGGGTTTTTTAGAAGAAAAGCAGCGATTGAGGAGTTTTTGCTGAAAACCAACTGGGTGACCGTGGGGGCTGGTGAAAAATCCGGATTTTTTTTCCCTAAAAAGGGCTATTTCCTGTCAGGAAATTGTGATCAGAGCATTTTATTTCCAGAAAAAAAAGATAATAAAGAATTTGGGGTGAAAAAAGATGATAACAGGGGCATTTGTGGGAAAGAAAAGCCATAACCAGGACTTTTTGGTGGGGGAAAAAATAAAAAAGTGTTTTTATCTGAAAAAAAAAAAACAGGGAAAAAAGGACTTTTTCGGGGAAAAAAACCCCAAATCACGTAAGGGATATTCTTTCCTTAGGGGAAAAAAAAAAGCAGGTGAAGAAAAAATAGGGATTTTTTTCCTAATAGGGATTTTTTTTCCTAATATAAAACCAATAAAATGACATTTTTGTTGAAAAAAAAAGAAAATTAAGTGGCAAGAAAGGCCTTTTTTCACCCTAAAAGACATCCCTGGTGTACAAGAATTCATATTTTCTGGGAAATAAAAACCCCAAACACATAATAATATATTTTTTTTAATCTCAATGCAATTTAAAAGAGTGAAATAAGTGGATTTTTCTTTTAAAAAAATAAGGAAATAAGGGCTTTTTCCGGGGGGCGGCAGAAAAAATGTGATGCTTTATTAAAAAAAAGGAGGTGATGAGGATTTTTGGGTAGAAAATTAAAAATGAGATGAGAGATTTTTGGTGAACAACTTTTTTTGCTGGGGGAAAAGGAGGGAATAAAGAGAATTTTCTGAAAAACAGGGAAACAGGGGGAAAAGTGGCTTTTTACTGCAGAAACCACAAAAATCCGAAATTCAGGAAAACTGGAGGGGGTTTTTTTTTGGGGGGGGAAATGGGGTTGTGTTGTCACTCACCGCAGCAGAGAGCCAGCCAGGCTGCAAGCCACCACGTCCCGCCCATCGCTGGAAGTGAGGAGAAAAAGCCAAAAATGATGAAAATGCCCTTTTTGAGGCCTGATGTCACCTCAGAGACTCCTCCTTCAACCCAACGACCCCCAAATCCCTTCCTGATGCCACCTCTGAGACCCCATCTCCAACCCAGCAACCCCCAAACCCCTTCCAGATGCCACCTCAAAGACCCCATCTCCAACCCAGCAACCCCCAAACCCCTTCCTGATGCCACCTCAAAGACCCTGTCCCCAAGCCGACGACCCCCGAATCCCTCCCTGATGCCACTTCAAAGACCCCACCTCCAGCCCAACAACCCCCAAACCCCTTCCTGATGCCACCTCAAAGACCCTGTCTCCAACCCGACCACCCCCAAACCCCTCCTTGATGCCACCTCAAAGACCCCGTCCCTCTCCCTCTTCCTACCAAACCGCCCCTTGGCACAATTTTCCCCTAAATCACCAAAATTCGGCTCTAAAAAAGGGGTTGAAGGACCAGACTCCCCTCCCTTCCACCTTCTGGAGGTTCTCAGAGCCACTGGTCCCTCACCGCCACCCAACACCCGTTGGGGTCAACACCAAGATGGTGGTGCCCGGTGGGATTTTAGGACACGGATGTCATAAAAAACATCTCAACTTGGGTTTAGGAAGGAGAAAAATCCTCTTTTTTTATAATTTTTGAGTAAAATGAACCCACCTGGGGTTCCTGCTTGATGGGTGAAGGCATCTCTGGTGCTTTGCTTTGCTCAGGTGGGGAAAACCCGAGCTCACGCCCCAAAATGAGGAGGAAAAAAGCAAAAAAGGAACAAAAAGAAAAAAAAAGCAAATTACCACTCACCGGCCGTCTCCTTCCCGCCTCAGCAGCTCCCAATGCTCTCCCCGAATCCCATGGAAATCGTCCCAAAATCTGCTGGGTCACTCCCAAAAAATCTCCGTTTTTATAACCCAGCTCGGGCTCGTCCATGATTTCCCGAGAATCCTCCCCCGGGAGCAGCGGGAGAAGGGGTTGGCTCCGAGAAGAGCTGGAATTCCGCTGACTCGGCAGAATCCGGCGGCAAGGGGGACGGGGTAGGGGCTTTTGCTGGGTCCTGGCGCGGCCCAAGGAGATCAGCTGGCCAAAATCGAGCCTGGGGTTTCCTCGGAACTGGGAGGTGCTGGTTGGGGGTGGTGGGGCCGGGAGGTGAAGATGTGCAGCTGGATTCCTTCATCAGCACCTCTTCCTCGGAAAAAGACCGTGGAGGATGCCAAGACCGGGGCAGAACCCACAGGGGATGTTGTGGTGGGTGCTGGACCCACAGGGGACATTGCGATGGGTGCAGGATCCACAGGGGATGTTGTGGTGGGTGCTGGACCCACAGGGGATGTGATAGATCCAGGACTCACAGGGGTCATTGCGATGGGTGCAGGATCCATGGGACACATTGCAATGGGTGCTGGATCCGCAGGGGATGTTGTGATGGGTGCAGGACCCACAGGCGACGTGATAGGTGCAGGATCCTCAGGAGATATTGTGATGGGTGCTGGTCCCACAGGGGACGTGATTTGTGCAGGATCCTCAGGGGCCGTTGCGATGGGTGCTGGACATACAGGGGCCGTGATGGGTGCAGGATTCACGGAAGACATGGTGATGGGTGCAGGATCCACAGGGGACATTGTGGTGGGTGCAGAATCCACAGTGGATGTTGCGATGGGTGCTGGACCCACAGGGGACCTTGCGATGGGTTCAGGATCCACAGGGGATGTTGTGGTGGGTGTAGGGTCCACAGGGGACGTGGCAATGGGTGCAGGATCCACAGGGGACATTGCAATGGGTGCAAGATCCTCAGGGAACATTGTGGTGGGTGCAGGATCCACAGGGGACGTTGCGATGGGTGCAGGATCACAGAAGACATGGTGATGGATGCTGGACCCACAGGGGATGTGATGGGTGCAGGACTCACAGGGGACATTGTGATGGGTGCAGGATTCGCAGGGGACATTGTGATGGGTTCTGGACCCACAGGGGACATTGTGATGGGTGTGGGATCCACAGGGGACGTTGTGATGGGTGCAGGACCCACAGGGAACATTGTGATGGG
>Ga0065711_1049585_pt1 | contig 11224 bp, 7 predicted proteins | sample Hoacrofraction12_FD_59098 | JGI IMG/M metagenome (GOLD analysis project Ga0065711, IMG submission 59098) | Hoatzin crop microbial communities from Cojedes, Venezuela - Epithelial fraction 12 v2 (version 2) | ecosystem: Host-associated > Birds > Digestive system > Esophagus > Crop | place... | reverse complement strand
GGACCTTGTCCAGGCGGGTCTTGAATATCTCCAGAGAAGGAGACTCCACCACCTCCCTGGGCAGCCTGTTCCAGTGCTCTGTCACCCTCAGAGGGAAGAAGTTCTTCCTCAGAACTTGTTGCAGCAGCAACACACTAGCTGGGTCAGGCAGGGAGTCAGCCCAGCCAGGCAGGAGGCACCGGTAGCAAGGGGCATCCAGGCACCGAGTTCAGCTGAGCATGTGGCAAAACAGCTCCTGAAGACTGGAAGATAGCAGGGTCACTCCTGTCAGGCAGAAGGAGCTGCAGGACGATGCTGACATTTGATGTCAACCGGATTTTGGGTTTGTTTAGTTTTTTTTAAGGCTACAAATAAGACAGGTACTAACCGTAGGCAAGTCCGATGGATTCCCTGTAGGGTTCTGACTCCAAAAAAACATACTTGACTTTTAGAAGAAACCTCACGAATTTAAGAAGTGATCGCGCAAGTGCCACATGCTTGCTGAGACAGGAGGGCCTGGACTCGTTAACCCAAGAGGTCCTTTCCAGTTCTGCGTGTCTTTGTTTTCCAGGAAGTAAAGGAGCTTGTTGGACTGGTACAATTTTCACAAGGCAGAAGGAGGAGCAGAGAGCAAAGCAGTGCCTGAGCTTCAGGGCTTTTTTGGAGAAGGAATTTTCAAACTTTTCTTCTCCTTTTTTGAAATACATAATGGCCCGGCTTTGTGTTCCCACTTATCCTGCAAAACCGTATGCAGCAAGCTCCTGAGCAAGCCCTTTGCTCCAAGATCTCTTCTGTTCCTAGGACTGCTAAAGGATGAAGAGGAGTATGGGGGAGTTCGGTGGGGCCAGCACACCCAGGGACATGAACTGGGCAGTCACCCAGGCTGGCAGAACTGGAGGGGCAGCATTTCTGGGATGTTTTCTGCAGACCTGCTGACAGGTCAGCATGGCTGACTATGCAAATGTGGGGGGAATAGCAACAAAAATTGATTTTACCAGAACCGCAAAATAATTAGGACAATTCCTGCCCTGCAGAAAAGGTATACAGAAGAAGTTAATTGCATCAGCAGAGGGCTGAAAGCCTGCTCTAACTGTACTCAGAACAGCATCAGCAATAAGAGCAGAGCTACACCAGCCACAGGTGTCCAAAAAGAGCTCCGCTTATTTCTGCCACCCAGCAGAATACCCCTTCCTACCTCACCTCCATCCCCTCAGTGCCTCCTCCAGGAGAGGAGGTCCTCTCCTCTCTCAGCTCCTGATCAGCCCAGGCAGCAGCCCCACTCTCCCTCACGGAAAAATGCTCTCCATGCTTCTGGTGCAGGGAGAGACAGACGTGTATGGGCAGCCGAGAGGCCTCTGGGATGGTAGCACTGATGAGGCTCTCAATCATCCCCTAGAGAAGAAATAACCCAGAATGCATGGATTTAATAGCTTCCCATGGGAGGCTCTGGTGGCGTCTCAACATCCGAGGCCACGTGACTGCAGCGTACACCCCCTCCTCGACAAAAAACTCCCACAGAGAGCAGTTACATCAAAATCACACCACCATACAGCTTTCTCCTTGCCCCCGCCAGCAGCACTTCCTTCAGCCCTCAGTGTCTTCTGTGCTCCCCTGCTGCTGCCACGCTTGTTCAGCCAGGTGTGCTGATGGCAGCAGCAAGCATGGGAGACGAGGCCCTGCAAGTTGGAGTGACAACAGCACGAAGCACTGGTTCTGGCACCTCTCACAGCTCTGCTGTCATGGCTCAAAGCACTGGCGCCTGGGATGGTGCAAGCAGTTATGTCAGCAGAGACAATTTCAAACCTCTACCTGCTAGCAGCACCCAACACAGGCACCATTACTGGGGCTAGGTCCTAAGGACACCGCTTCAAACCCCTTTGATCCTGTTCATAGCAACATAAGCCCAAAATGCCATTAAATCTGCCACTCTCCCCCTTTGCCCTGAAGCTCTCTGGATGGCTTTGACTTTCACGGGGCAGGCACCAAGCCTGGCCCCTCCTCACTGCACTCACCTCCCCAACATAGCCAGTTTAAAATACCTTCCCTGCCTGGGTTTCGCTTTCATTGTATCGGTTTCAGAACCAATCCCTAAAATAGTCCAAGAGTTAAGGTGCTGATATGCAAACTGGTTTTTGAAGGGAAAAACATTTTTGTTCTTTTAATGTCCATTAATTACCTAAAATGCTGCTCCTCTATAAGGAGAGAAAAAGGAGAAAAAATGGCTTTATCTCATATTTCACTAAGGAGGATAGCTAAACTCTGAGTAGGAGACAAGAGGGAAAGGCTTTTCCAGCTGCGGGACAATGCCCCAACGTTCAGGTCTGCGCTGCTGGCTGCCTCACACCGCTCAGCTTGGGGTTTCCAGGCACTTGGGGTGGTCCAGCCCAAACCTCCTCTAGCAGCCTGCTTCCACCTGCAGAGCTGCCTCTGACATGACTGCCTGGAAACAGCTCCTCCTCTTCTTTTAGCCCCTGCTGCCCACAGTCCCAAGCCCCCAGTGCCCATGGGGGGATTAGACCAGCTGGGCTCCCACCTCAAGGGTACTACACCTGTGCATACACCTCTGCAGAAATGACTAATATTCATTTGCCCATGCAGTCTTTGGTGCCTGATAACTTAAAGAAGAAAAAATAGGATTCTTTACCTGATTTCTATGGTGAGAAATGTTTGTGCCAAGTGCCATTCATGTGGTAGTTATAGCTACGTATATATTTATATTTGACTTGCACTTGACTTAATACCACATGAACTGGTGAGAGTAAAAGGACATTGATCTCTGCCTTACTGCTTTGCTTCACAACAAAAGTGTAGGCACAAGAGGTGGGTTCACCACAGAATATTCATGGATTGCAGTTGGGGCAGGAACAGTTAGTAAATATCAGAAGAAACAGCAAAAAAATATTTGCCTTGTGAAACAGTAACATGTCATTAAAAGGCAGTTTACTTTTCAGACATGTACAGTGCTCCACATTGTTCCCATGCTTTTGAAAGGAAATGATTAGTGTTATTAGCACAGCAGTCCTCTTTTACAAAAGCAACTCTAGCCAAGGTTAATGTTTAAGAAGGAATTAAATATTAACTCAAGGGAAAGCACAGAAGTCATAATGGTTTCAGACCATACATCAGACACGCAAAAAAAAATACTGTTGTGGAAGAAAAAAAATAAAAAAAGCAGGTTTGGTTCCCAAAGCTAAAAAAAAATCAGAGTTCTCCTGCTGCATCACCTTCAGGTTCCCCGAGATGGAAGGACAACATTGCCTCTCTGCTTTTCACCCCAGGACAGGTAATTTTCCTCCTGCATTTGGTTTAGCAATGACTCCTTAACAATAGAAGGTGGATCACAGTGACTTAACCTGCTGAGGAGGGCTGCAATTTGATTCCCAGCCTAAGATTTGCAGGTAAGATAAAGTGCAAAGGTGACTAAACACCACAACAAGCAAGGTCTAGCCCCATGGCTTTGCCTGGAAGGGAAAACGTATTATTATTATTATAGTAGCAAATCTACCAAGATCTTTTCCTTTTCTCCTGTTCCAGCTCCAGTACGTGAAAACCCTTGCAGCTGTCTGGAGATGGTTTTATAGTGGCAAAATGACTTGTTATATTAGTCCATAACATGCATTCTGCCCTGTTCTACAATAATCCCTTATTCCCTTTCCCATCTTTGCATTCTCACTGTAAACTTAGGAGATGAGAACAAAACCTTGAATATTAACTAACTGCACCACTATAAATGCACATTTTTATATTGCATGTTGTGCTAAACTACCAGAATAATACTCATTAATATGATTGTTTGGTCCTAGACTTTTAATAGGGCTATATCTGCACTATACGTCTCAACTTCAAAACATTTTAAAGATATTAACTAATTAATCCACTCAAATCCCTTTGGGGAAGCAAATTATCATCATCACATCGTTCTTACATTTTTACAGATAGAGAAACTGAGGCAGGTAACTAACTTATTCAATGCCTCAGAGGGAAGGAGTGCGAGAAAGTTGTCAGGACTTGCTGCCTCCCTGTTCTAAAACCAAGCTACTACTGCAGCTCATCTGCACCTCATCACTTGTCACTGTGGCGAGCGTGCCTTCCTTCCACGCTCATGTAATTTTACAGCAACTCTTCAGCACACGGTCTTTAATAAATTGCAAACACCAGATAAGCATCTTTCTATTCACAACAGGAAAAAAGAAAAAAAATTAAAAAAAGAAAGGAAAGAAAAGAAAAGGCCAGAAAAGCTTTGTGAGGAAAGTGACAAATCAGTGGGGCCAACTCAGCCTCATGGGCTGCTTATTTCAGCCTGGAAGGAGACTTGCAAATACTGGCCATTACGTGAGCAGTGTGCGCCTTAATGAGCAAGGGAATGAAAACTCCCCTTCTCTAGGGGAGCGAAGCAGCATGAAATGAAATCTCGTTTCTGAAAGTATTTATTCACAGGAATGACTATGTATGCAGGCTGTCTCTGGAACTCAAAAGGAGTACTAATGTGTAAAACAGAAATCCTACACATTCCAGTTTGAAGGATACAGGAGAAAAACTTCTCAGGATTTTGGTTGCTCACTAAATGCATGCCTCTGTGAAGCCCAGACCTCTTAGAAGCCTGCTCTGAAAGGCCTGTCCCTCTTTCACCACCAGGTCCACATCACACTTTTCAAGTTTCTTTTATCCCTTGTCTTGTAAGGGAAATTAGCAAAACTATATGGAACAGTTTCTGCCCTACACTTCATCATCCGGAAGTAAGTACACATTGCATCTCAAGAGATAAAAAACTAACTCGGGCCTTAAAAACTAATCTTTTAGGAGTCAAAGTCTAAAACTACTGATTTTCACAGGGAGCCACCACAGGACTCTGAGCAACCTGATCTAGTTGAAGAAGTCCTGGCTCATTGCAGGGGCATTGGACTAGATGACTTTTAAAGGTCCCTTCCAACCTAAACTATTCTACGATTCTATACAGAGCCTGGAAAGATAAGCCTTAAACAGACTCTGCAGAGCACCAAGACGCGATCATTCTTCAGACGGTTGTTGCAGGCTTCAGGCTGGAGCAACAGGCACCAAAGTCCAAGCACAACTTGACGTCAAATTTTGTAGCAGGATGTTGTGCTGTTTTCCCTGAGCACTTTCTTTGAGCAAGAATAGCTTTCTATTTATTTTCTTGTCTTGCTGCAGCTTTCTCAAACACAACCTTAGCAACCTAAAATGCCAGTTTAGTCCCACCACTTGAACAGTTGTAGAATGACATTAATGCATTATGACTGATTGCTCTTTGCCAAGGAAATTGCCCAAATTCAACTCAAGCACAGTGGAGTCCACCAATGGAAACTGCAGAGTCTGGGACACCACGTTACCTGGAAGCATCGTTGCTTTGTCCACGACAGTCATGATAACAACATCTAACAAGTCAACTGATTTCTCAAAATTCAAACAGTAATTTACAAAAATGAGGCAATTTGTATGGCTTCAGGTGAAAAGGTCTCCAAGGTCATTCAGAAATGCTGTTTATTTCTTTATCTTTTTTCCCTTGGCTTCATTGCATCATGTTTTACAACTGCTCATCAGGTATTGGCTAATAAGGGTTATTATAACAAGAATATGATATTGCTAACATTTTAATCCATCGCTTCACTATAGCTTCTTAAATATATTCAGTTCTCAACAAACTGATCCAGCTGCTTTCAGATGATGTTATCTTGGAATTTTTGCTCATTTCGATAACTCTGGGAGACAAGTGTGACTCCTCCCCTGCGTCCGTCCCTTCTTACACGTCTGTTTGCATTGAACAGCTTGTTCCACAGTTCCTTCCAGTTGCTGCCCACACACTGGCCTGTATCTAGCTTGGCTTATGCTCTCTATCAGCCAGAGGATCTCACGATCTTACTCAGTTGCACAATTTCTTGCTACAAACTCTTCACATGAAGTTGTTAATCATGTGCTTATCGGTCCTTTTTATAGTACTGTATGCTTTATTTGAAACACTGCACTAAAGGACTTGTAAGGTTACTATCAGAAGTTTTAGCAACCCATTTTCTTGCGGTTGATGGTCATTTTTTTGCTCAGATGCCTTCACTCCTATTCTACAGGCAGATAGCCAGATCTGCAGAGAGACTCCTCAAGATAGGAGCCTGCAGGTCTTTAGAGTGGTTCTGACAGTGACATCTGCAAGACCATACTGACCACTGCACGGGAGGTTTGAGACAGGCGCGTGGGAGTGTTTCTCAAGCACGTTGCTCCCACTCACAAGGGAAGTGCCAGGCTGAGGCAGGAAACAGGTACTTCCCACTAAAGACTTCTTCAGCAGCTCTTTATAGAAAGTACAAAGTTGCCCAGGTCAGAGGAGGCATTTCTGTCATTAAAATTCACATGGCTCAATTTCAAAATTTCCTCAAGGTGCTTAGGTTTCCGATAGTCATTATGTTTACGTTACAATAGACTGTCTCCATATAGACCGATGTAGCACTGTACTGGGTAGAGAAAGCTGTCAAAATAGAAACATATGAAGATTTAAAAGCCCCAGGGTGCAAATGGTTTGGCATCCCCGTACCCAAAATTCACATTTCTCACACAAAACTTATTACCAAAAATCTCTTTTCAATATAATTGACTCTTAGTTCTGTTAATCAGAGTGGTGTGACACAAAAGCCACTAACTGCCCTTTTTAAAGAACACCTCAAGAAGTATCTCACTGGCATCATGTTTGACATAAATTCCAGAGAGAACAGCAGGGTCACCAGCAGATTTACACAAGTGATGGCTGTGCCACTGTCTATGAGTGGCACAGACAAGCGTATCAGGTGCAGCACGTGTGGAAAATATCCCGTGCTACGTGTTTATATCCACATCTCCCCAAGGCTGCTAGGAATAAATACTCTCAGAGAGAATTTGAGAACTGGCAAGAGCTTACATTGATCAGGGAGGTAAACACCAACTCACTGTGGGTATCTACTGTAGAACTGGCACTACTGACATGAGGACATCGCAACCCAGAAACTGCATCCCAAATACAGTATTGCAGATAACCACTGTTTTGTCTTACCTCCGTTCTGCTATGGAGTTACTTCCCTGACTGTTCCCAACAGGTTGAGGAGTTTGAGGTTTGAATTGACACAGCTTCCACTCCTCTGCCTCTGGATCGGTCCATGAAAGTATTGTCAGTAACAGATCCTGTACGCTAACATATCTTATTGGCAGCACCGATAATCTTCATTTTGGCTTTGATCTTAAGTGCCATCCTCAACCATCTCCGTTTACTTGTTGATGCCCAGAACGTGGTAAGGTAGGTGTTTTCCGCATCCACTTGCCAGTACCCTCCATGCTCAGTGCCAAAGATGGCTGCTTTTCGTTTTTGCCACTGGTTCCTCCATCACGCAAATTTCACAGTGAGGTCCAATGTGCTCAGCTTTGCAAAATCACAACTTGGCTGGCTTTGCATGATGACCATGTGCCAATTTGCTGCACAGACTTTGCAAACCAGCAATGTTACCTTCCCCCATCCCCCCAATTTCTCTATAGCTTAGGTTTTTTCTTCCTTATACAGCAATTACTCTGTGGGGCAAGCACTATAGCAGCTGAATTCTTTAATCTTTTTCCAGGTGCAGAGTGCCTGGAAGAAATCTCAGACCTTCAAAAACATTTTGGTAATCTTTCAGCAGTTTTGCTGTAGGGATACCACAATATATGTCTGCTCAGACAAGATTTCTAGAGTTCCTTGTGTCTCTATTATATGAATCACTTGTCTATCCCATTCTGTGTGTCATGAGGGTTATGAATTTACTAATATTGGCAACTAGCAGTGACTTTGGTGTTGTCAGTACTGACTGCACCTTCATCTCCTCTTGGTGCCTTCCCTGTGTTTTATATTAGGATAGCGGAATGGGGATGATGCATTATGATGATATTAGTATTCCCAGTGCTTGATTACATTTTCACATTCTTCCCGTTAATAGCACAACGCCTTTACTGCTAACTCACCCTCTACATGCCACAAAATTTCCTATGTGCATGCAGCTGACCTGTGCCAGTGTTAGATTCAGATATACAACTGTTTCACATTATTATTCTAGAGTTGGAGCACTGTCTTGTACAGGCATTTATTTTATTTTTTTTTTTTAGTCTACATATGCTTACAGACTTTTCAATAAGGAGACAGTCTGCCACAATCGATGCAGGTGGCACTGTACTTGGAGTATTTTTCAATACACCAGGATTTTCTTCACCCCAGAACTTTTCTCATTTGTTCATCTTTTCCTCCTTTCTTCTGCACATTTATTCCTGCACATAACTTGGTTTATTTTTGTACTTTTTCTTCTGTCTGCTTACATTCTATGTCTGATGTGAGCTACCTCATAATCTTGGAACATAACTATAATATTTGACAGGCTTATTTCTAGCTTTCTGAGTAGCCCTGTTCAAAATTACATCATTTCTGCCCTCATTGTTAAGGTATAGTTTTGACTTTCGAGATTTGATGTTCACACAAATCGTCCATTTTGCACCACTGGTATTAACCCAGTGCTTCTCAGCAATGACTGACGAAAACTTTTTGTACAGACATTTGCTGTATTTTCTGAGGTTTGAAGATGATTCTGGAGAGCAGCTGGAATTTTACACCTGCTTCTTCAAACTGCCACTCCTGGTGCTTCTGGAATCTATGGCAGCTATTTCTTACCAATGGTTCAACAGGATCTACCCCTTTCTGTCTTTCCTGATATCCTCAGAGCAATGTCACACCCTTCCTGGTTTGTATTGCTGGCTTTTGGGTTCCTTACTTGTATGTATTATAAATATTCTTAGGATTCTGATTTCATGTACTCACAGAAGGCCACTTATTTCTGACACTAAGTTCGACATTTAAGCATGAGGAGATACGCAAAAAGGCAAAGCTGTCCAGCATTTATAACTTCCTCTGCCTGAACTGTCTTTTGTCATCAGCTTTTTCCTGAAAGCAGTATTCCCTATATTTCTAGACATTACCCTACCTTCAGTGGTCCAAGTGGTCACACAGAGAACAGAAAGCTATCCTACTAGTTCTCCAAACACCGAAGTACCCATCCTAGCACACTTCAGAGGTGGTCTGTCAGAGAAATCATGTTAATACTGAGACTGCTAAATGTTCACTTTAGAATTTAAAAATTTCTGCTTTGACAAGTGTCTCAGTATAGTCTCTTACTGTAACAACCTATGGAGAAGTAACAAAGATATGGAAGACCAAAAGCTACAACCCATAGCAGACAAATATTAAATAGGTCCTTTCTGTGGTAATACAGGATGTGTCTGCTTTGCCTTGGGTAACTTGAAGGTTTTATATGTAAAGGCTGTAGTCTTGCTGTGAAATGTTGTTTTAATTCCTGCATGCATAGGACCATGCGTGAGGGGCAGCTGTGATCCTGAGCCTGGTGTGGAAAGAGCAATAGCATCATCAAGGAGCCATATTCACAACTGCAGTTAAGTATTTCTATATTCCTGTTTCAATTAATCTAACTGCAGATCTGTTGATCTGCCTTGAGTAGATAAGGAAGTGAAACCATTTGAGTGGAAAATGACCATAAGCCACAAGAGAACATATTCAAAGAGTTATTGCTAGCAACCCTAAAACTTTTACAGTTTATAACAAGTGTTGCATACATACCAGGCCATGCATTGGTTCAATGTTGCTTCTACCTGTGCAAGTAGAAGTAACAGACAAAAAAGAAGAGACATGCAAAGTTCAAAGTCTACGCTATCTGATAAGGCCTGTCAGAACAAAAACCTAGAGGTACTGCCAGAATTAAATTATTTCCTCAGGACAAATCATGCATTTGGAACCAAGCAACATGGGCTGAGCAGATAAAGCCCATTTGTATAACATAATAATGGATAGGTATATATTTCACCAAAATAGTAAATACATACACTCTCTATGAACATAGGGTAAAACCACAGATGTTGCAGACAACACAACATCCTTTCTGCTGAGACTTGAACAGCAAGACACAAAGAAAAAAAGCTAAAAAGCAACTGACTGATACATATGCATATACTTTCTGAAAAATCTACACCTCTGAAAAAAAAAAGAGCCAAAGCTGTCTTCTTTCTTGCAAAAAGACATTACACTTGCTCCAACATGAAATCACCTTCAAAGACTACACAAGAATTTCTAAAATACCAAGGCATAGAAAAAAAAACACAACAAAAAACATATAGCCCTCCCCAAACCAGAAAAAGAATTCTTTTCAGGTAAATGAGAGATAGTCAAAACAAACAAACAACTCAAGCAGAGACAGAGTGTGTCATATATGAAATGAGACAAATTTTAAGGGACTACCATATTTAATACGCAAACAAGCTTCACTAATTACACTGAATTTTCCTATCTTGATGAAGACAAAAGGGGTGCTGTAAGAGACATCCCTGCAGGAGGGCTTTATGAACAAACAGGGCTGCGTGTAGGAACTCGAAGCACTCATTTCAGAAAATGCCTGATAAGGACGGGAGCCTTCCCAGGTGCCCAGTCTCCGTTCAGGAGCATGGAGCAGTTACCAGGACAGTGCTACCACCCCTATGATCCGACTGAAGAGCTCTCACAGGCAGTCTTGGTCATTAACCAAACCAGCCATGCAGGAGGTCTTGCTGCCAGACCAGCATCAACACCGCGCTCTGCTTCGGAAGACTCACGTACGCTCCAGACTCTACTCCTGTTTCACTGGTACAGAGAGGTTTCATTTCCAGTAAGTAATGGTGGGGGACAGACAGAATTCACCCTGCTTTTTACCCTTCATCTCTCTGCAGGAGTCTGAGCTTAATGGTCCACACACTTCCCTCTACTCCACAGCAATGTTTTAAGGAATTATTTTATGCTCAGCTCACTACAACATATCCTTTCCAGTGAGAGGTGACGAAGCTCATTTTTTAAAACATGTAACTATTGCTTTTACCAGCATATTAGAGAAAATCGTACAGCAGAGGAAAGAAGAAGCATTTACAAGTATTTGTCCAAGAAAACCCTGTAGATTCACGGTGTTCAAGGTTCCTTTTCATGAGCTTACTGCAAACACTCATAGCAATTTAGTTCCATCTTCAAGAAGGTTCACAAACATGGATAACATTGCAGGTTCTTGTGCAAACATATATCCATTAATGAAGATATGCTAAAAGACTGGCACAGCTATTTGCATTGAGAACATTTGCACAGCTAATGTAAAAACTTCTTGTGGTTTGGGAATTCCCAAGGCAGGTATCAAAAAATGAAAAGAAAAAAAAAAAAAAAAAA
>Ga0065711_1049583_pt1 | contig 11224 bp, 8 predicted proteins | sample Hoacrofraction12_FD_59098 | JGI IMG/M metagenome (GOLD analysis project Ga0065711, IMG submission 59098) | Hoatzin crop microbial communities from Cojedes, Venezuela - Epithelial fraction 12 v2 (version 2) | ecosystem: Host-associated > Birds > Digestive system > Esophagus > Crop | place... | reverse complement strand
CCCTGGAACAGGCTGCCCAGGGAGGCTGTGGAGTCTCCTTCTCTGGAGATATTCAAGACCCGCCTGGACAAGGTCCTGTGCAGCCTGCTTTAGGCGACTCTGCTTCGGCAGGAGGGTTGGACCAGATGGCCCACAGAGGTCACTTCCAACCCCTACGATTCTGTGATTCCATGATTCTGTCTATGCCAGCCAGCTCTATTTATTTATCTGGACACAGTACTTTTAGAAGATAAATATCCAGACTGGAATCAGACCACTTGTAATCAGTTCAGAGTGAAAGCGGGGCTCATTTGGATCTATCATCACTTGTCTGTTTCCAAGCAAAACATTTAGGGGATTATCAATATTACAAGACACACCTCCCCCTCCTAAAAGGGGCTATGTTGAGTAGGTAACTAGCAAGCACCACCAATACACCACCACTTTGAGCGTCTGGTGTTGTCCTATGGATTCATATACTCTGTGGACTGTAAAGTTTCTGTTACTGTTTTCTCCTACTACTACTACTGTGATTTTTTTATTTGTCCAGGTGAAAACTACAACTGTGATTTTGTTTCACATTGCTTCAACTAAGCTAATAACTTGACATGTTCTCTAGCTTTGAATTTTATGAGTCAAAATGCAGTTTCTGGAATGCTTTTAAGTAACAAAGCCCCATTATCATCATAGAGCTGGGAGCTTTGGTGAATAGAGATCTTTGCATGCAAAGCTTCAGTTTGATCTATGTTCAAAAACAAGAAAGCTTGCCATCTGTTATGTTATTTAAGCCCTTCCTTTCAGCTTTCAGGCTACATATGATTTGGGGCCCACCTGTTGCTGTCCAACCATTGATTTTTGAGATCCACTCATTTCTAATTTTAAGCTTTCAACATAAGGCAGTTGCTGTTATTCGCTCCCAGATACAAGAGCTTACCTTGAGCTGTGGCTCTTCTTCATCCAGAAGAGAGATAATTCCAGCTGCAAAACAAGATCATAGTCAGTTTTGGACTCTCTCTGCCTCAAAAGTGAACACATTTAGTTCAAAACCAACAGAACAGGAAAGGAGGCTCTCTCTGGAACACTGGTTTAAAATCTTCAGTATTAAAATTCAAAGATCAGATTCAAGTTTGTACTAAACACGACATAAAACAGTTCAGAATTTATAACTGAAAAGGTACACCGATTATAAAAGGTGATCCTTCTTAGAAGAAAAGATACTAGGCAGGAACTCGAAGAATCTCGGAATTACTTCCAGCTCCATCACTAGTTTGCTGACTGCTTTCTAGAAAGTCACTTTCCACTTCCCCAACGGGCATAACGGAGATCATGTCAAAACATACCAACTTTTTCAATCCAAGGAAACAGGCCTCACGGCTAAGAGAAGACGTCGTATCTCGCAACTTTAGCAAGACTCCTGACGCTGTCCCAGAACATTTGTACAAACAGCTGCAGAAACACTGTTTAACTGATATAACTGAGAGAGAGATTCACAGTTATTTGTGGAGCTCAATCTGCAGAATGGTTATAGATGGTTTCACTGTCAGACTACAAGGATGCAACTGAAAGGGCTGGAATAGGATCTGATCAAAGTCCAACACAATTCTCTGCTTTTAATCTTTCATCTGTTGTACAGATTGATAATCTTTTAAAATCTAAATAAAGACATCAAATTGGAAAGGCCAGCACGCCTACTGGAGGGCTGAACTGAGTTTTCAGAAGATCTTGACAAATCTGAAAGGAGAGCGTGCAGATGAAAACTAAAATGTACAAATGCAGAAAGGAATCTGAACAGTGCAGTGGATTAAGGTGAAACATGATCAACAATACCACATGGCTGCAGCAGGAGGCAGAGAACCCTGACTTCACACCGAGACGTGTAAGTGAGAGGGTTTCTTGAGAGGTATGAAGCCACCCTTCCATCTGCTTGGCACCAACACGCCTGAGCCAGACCACTGTGCCCCGTGCGGGGCACTGTGTTTTCAGAGTTGTGAGCAAACCAGGGTGTTCAGAACTGAGCAACAAGAACAAAGAGGCCTCGCAATCAGGACTTATGAAGGTTGACTGAAGGCCTAGACTAATGGGTTAGTCTATGGAAATCTGGGAAGGGTACAGAGTTCATACATGTACAGGGCAGCTGCCAGCCGACACAGAATAGTCTGATCTTTGTGTCACATAGGAATAGTAAGATCAAGCTTTATTTGGAGCTTCAAAGGTTGAGGTTTGATGATAAGAAAAGTTTTCTGACAGGAAGACAGTTATTCACTTTGCCTAGCAAGGTTGTAGAACCTGTTATCAGAGATTGTTTTAAAACCAGGTTAGACACACGTCCGTCAGTAACAACAACTGAAGGAGCGCCCTTTGGTGGGGCAGGCAGGTTCAGCAGCCCACCCCACAGCACTCCCTCCAGTTGTGTTCTGCAATTCTACTCCAGGTGTACGATTTCATTATTTTTTAAAAAAGGAAGCTCCTGCATTTACCTGATCTATCGGGAGGAAGCTGTCTCACTCCCATTCAACATACCATTTCTACCTTTTTAAAACCCCTCTGAAGTGAATTCGTACTTCTCAACTAAAATAAGACTTAAATGTAAAGCAAAGGGTTCAGAAAGAGACAGCCACTTGCAGACTATTCTCCTCCGTACTGTTTCCCTCAGAAAGTCACAACCAGTCACACGTTCATTTCTGGCCTAAGCGTTTTCATAAACAGTTCTCGTATTTCCTTACGCTATGAAGCTCTCCTTAGCTCCAGAAACAGTGCTCATCACCCATTTCCTCACACACTTCGCTAGCCTGGGCTCTTCAGGCCAGCTTCTCCTCTGCAAGGCGTTCGCGTTTCTGACTCCCTCCGAGGAGCAGGTCTGCCTCTTCCCCCTGCCCCGGCCCCCGCCCCGCCTCCTACAGACCCTGCTGCCCACCCGCTTTATGGCTCCTACGCTTCATGCACGTTAAGCTCGTCCTCGCCGAGCCCGCCGCAGCAGCCGGCGGAGGGCGGGAGGTCGCCCCGGGACACGGCCGGGCACCGGGCATCCCCCGGCCTCCCGCGCCTCAGGCTGAAAGAGCCGGTTGTGGCGAACCGCCGGGCAAAGGGGCGGCCTCCCGCTCCCGCCGGGACGCACGGCGGCTACCGGCCGGGGGTGACCGGGGCCGGGAGAAGGCTCCCGTGACGGGCGGCCTCACGGAGCGTTGCGGCCGTCGCTCCCGCGGCCTGCGCCGGTGCCCAGTCACGGCCCTGACTCAGCGAAACCCCGGCGGGCAGCGCTGCCCCGCGCCGCTCCCTCACCGGCCGAGGTGATCATGGTGTCTGCCGCCCACCCGGCCCGCGGAGGGAGGTGGGGTCCGCTCCGGCTCTGCTCCGGCCCAGGCGCGGTGCTGGAGGTGCCGCCACCCGGGGTCCCCGCCGCGCCGCTGCCGCTCCGCCGCCGCCCGGCCCGGAAGTGCCGCGAAGGGCCTCTTCCAGCAGGACCCCGCTGCTCCCGGGGAAGGTGCCCGTGGCGATCGCCTGCGCGGGGCGGCGGAGAAACAGCCAGGCGCGAGCGGGACAGCTCTGCCTCCCGGCGCCTTCCCGTGCCCCGCTGGCAGGCGGGGGTCCCGGGGCGCACTCAGGCCGCGCCAGGCCGCGCACCGGGCCCCACGGGTGACCCCGTAGATGCTCGTGTTTGCGCTGTGCTGGGCAAACGGCTGCTGCCTTCCGCCGGGCTGCCCCCGGCTCCCCCCGCGCCCCTCGTAGCCCTGGGGAAAGGCCTCACCCGCCCCCATTTCCCCGTACAAAAGGGGAGCGGGCGCCCGGCTGTGCCCCACGGCCGCTCGCCAAGGCCTCTCCCCGTCTGACCCTTCCTTGGCGGGCACGGGGCCGCGCCGGAGCTCTTCCCACACCCGTGCCCACCCGAAGGCGCGCGGAGCCGCTTTGGCTCCGGCTTCGGTGGCAGTACGGGGAGATGGGCCTGCTCCGAGGGACGTCCAGCTCACGGCGATGGTGCTGCGCAGCGAGAGGGCGAGGCGCCCAGGCTTCGGCGGCGTTGGTTCCTACCTGTTCCTACCAAACGGGAGAAGATACTTTCTGAAGGGCTGCAGGCCTGACAGCTGCAGTTAGTGAACGTTATTAATGAAAGTTACCAGAGCCGTACCCACCACGCCAAGAGGGTCAGCCCAGCTCTTCTCAGACAGCGAGAAGGTCTCCAGCCTTCCCTGGTGCCCACGGTCGAGCGGTCTGCCCGAGCTGCGCACAGACCGATTCTGCTGGTCTTCTGGATGCCATATACTGGGGTCACTTCCATTCCCTCCCAACAAACCTTTTATTTAAATCAAGAGAAACACCAGTTAAGCCATGCATAATGCTACTTTAAGGATAACACCATGGCAAACAAAAAAACAAACTGAAACATGTTCCAGTTCAGGAATTAAATGTCTTTATTCTTTACAGCAAGAACATAAGATAACAGTGCCCTTAAATTATTAAATCAATTAAATGTGTAAAACAATCTGCTGCACCTCCGCATGCCCAGCTTGTGAAAAAAAAAAAAAGAATTCAAGTCACTTTTACTCCTCAGTCAAAGGAAAACAATACTATTGGTCAAACGTATTCCTACTCACACCTCCTAAACCCCAGGCATTTCATCTGCTTCCACAAAAGTCTCACTGCAAGAGTAAACTTGCATGATTTACTTAAAAACTACCAGTAAATAAATCCATTGGATTTGTAGCAGTAAGATAGGTGTAACTGGAAATCTAGTCTTGGGCCATCTCTTCATTGGTAGATTCTAGGCAGCAAAGGCCAAATACTGCAAGAAAATAAAGATTCACCTGATCATACTGTCATGTCCTACTGCACCCACCTAACCAGGGGCTTTATTGGGAAAGTACGTAACTGCCCAGCGACCTGGGCTCTGCTGTGAAGACGAGCAGAGGGAATCCACTGCACAGCAGACCTAAGCGCGTGTGCCAGGGACAGAGCAGGAGGATGCCTTCATCTCGCTATGGTGCACTCACCACTCAGTGCAGAAGCTCAGGGCCATGACTACAGCTACCCACACCAAGTGACTTAATAAAGTCACAAGTAATGAAGAATTATATATGCATTTTCCACCTGGTCATAAGCAAAGAAAACCTACGGAAATCCTGCAGGCTAGAGGGAGAGCGGATTCAGTGCCCTCCCTGAAGAGCAACGTATCAGCTATCTCCTAGGCTTGCAACCCCAGCCCACACCCACACAGGGAAGTGTTTCTGCTGTGAAGAGATGCGACATGCGCTTCCCCAAAGGCTGCTCACAGGGACTTGGCATCCATCTACCCCCTTCCTCCCGCCTTCTTAAGGAGCAATGAGAGCACCTTACAGCTGCATTTCAGGCGAAGCTTTCCTATGTACACCAAGCCTAACTTTCCCAACACATCCAAACAAGCGGCATGATAACATAGAGACTTGCTGAGCACACCTGGAAATGCTCCCCATCTCTCCCACTTGACCCTGCCAGCATGCCCTGGACACCCTCAGCTGCTCTATCCCAGCCAAAAGGGCAAAGCACCATCACTAAAGGGACTGACTCTAAACTCAAGAACTGCTAAGCTCCGCTCCAGTGTTACCATCATTACTCCAGCGAGGTAGGTAGGTGTTGCTGTCCCCACCCTACTGTTGGGGAAACTGAGGCACCAAAAAAGTTTGTTGGAAAATGTTGATGATCACGATCATAAGCAGAGCTGGGTGAAAAACCCATCTCCTACTCCAGGTAAGAGCTAGAGAGATGCCAAAGGCACACTGCTGGGAGAAAGCACTGGCTGGAGCTGGCACGACTGCAAACACTTCAGCTGCCACTGTGAAAAAAGGAGCGAGAGGAGGAATAGAAGTGCATATGGAGGATGTACTGCCATGATTCAGGAGCTAATCCAGAGAAGAGGTAGGCAGGACATGATGGGCTGAAGTTTCTGGCCTGAAACTCCAAAAGGATGTCCAGTCCCAAACAAAATCCAGCTTGTGCTAAAAATAAAATAGGACCTGGTTTATGTTGCATTAAAGTAAAACTAAAAAAGGTATTCCTACAATTATAATAATATTCCTCATAAACCAAGGATTTGTAATTAATTTTGTTGCCCCAAAGGCTACAGGCAGCCCTTTGGAACTACGGAAGTAGATTATTTTTCTATTTTTATGTTTATTTATGAAGCAGCCACATATTGTTCAGCGGAATGCTGCAGGCCACCTCAAAGACCTGCCACCACATGGCTGTGGAGATGTCCTAGGTACGATGGGCCTCTCCTGTAACCCCACCTAGCATCAGCCACACCGCAGTGTCCATCTGCCACCCATTCCAAACCAGGCAGTCCATCAGGCAGTCTATGAGCACGAGGACAAGCCAGAGAGATGCCAAGGAGCACAAGGACAAGCCAGTTCCTGCTCCCAAACACCCTCTGCTCCAGCTGCCATTACTATCAGTATCTTTTGTGTTATTCTTGCTATGCGCAGTGAGCTGTTACTGCATTTCTTCACATTACACAGTTACATTCAAGCCTTTTCAGTATCCAGTAGATCCGAGACCTCATATTTAGTCCCACTGCAGTCACTATGTTACTGTGTTATTTGCTGGGGTTTTTTGCCCGATCAGAGAGAGGGCGGGAACTTCAAAGCAGCAATAAAGCAGGAAAACAAGGCAGCACAATCTGTTTGCCAGGGAGGCCAGCCCCAGCAATCTCAGCAGAGAACTTTGCTCGTAATTAGAAAGCATTCCTCATTCTTCAAGTAGGTGGCTGCATTTCACACTCAAAGTCCCTACGTCATCCCGCCCAGGATGTGGGATGCAGCCCCAAAAGGCTTTGCCAGAGCCCAGTGTCCCTCAGCACCTCCAGGCACCGCCGGACAGCAAGGTGCAGCAGGGGATGGCTCTCTGGCATGGACCTCAGAGGTTGTTGGCAGCTACAGAAGACCGTGGCAAGTGAAGCCAAGCAGCTTCTCCCCGGAGTAGTAAGTCCTTGGAGGAGAGGGTGAGTGGGCATGCACCAGCTCGTCCTCCCACTGCTCCAAATCCACTGTGCAGATCCGGGACGTGGACTGTGCTGGGCACCCAGCAGCTCTAGGTGCCTGTGTCTCCAGCAGCTTCTTCGTAGTTTCCATTGGGAGACAGGCTGGTCAGAGCCACTTCTTCCTTGGGTTCCTGCAGGTCATCTGCAAAGAGCAGAGAGAGGTCAAGGGAGATGTGAATGGGAAACCCTTCTTCATGCAAAATGCAACTTAAAACAACAAGAAAAGAAACTATGGGACAAAGCAATCGATATATACTCACAACCTAAGCACAGCTGATTCTTTTCATAACTGATTTTCATTTTGTTTTACAGATTCAACATTCCTTCAAGAAACAGGGGGCTGATCTATGACCAAAGGAGCACGGGGCCCAGCTCCCTGGCCTCCTGCGGTCTCAGCAATCTCAGAACAAGCTGCGTGGCCATGAGGTCTCACCTGCCTGGCACTGACTGCAAGATCAGACGCTTTCTGACCCTGGAGGACATGTCTCAAAGCTGCAAAAAACATTTCAGTTGTTTTCTCAGACCCTTATGCTTTTTACAGGGCAGGAGCTTCCCCTCCTCTATGTGCTCCGTAGAGCAGTCTGGATCTCCACACCATGCACCTTGTGGCCTCCTGCATGGGAGCACTTCTGCAGAAAATCACTGCTGAGAAAGGCAAGCAGAAGTGCCAATGGTGCAGCAAAGGCTGAACGCCAGGCTATTTGTTACCTGAACAATTTCCTTTAGAATCAGGGAGCCCAAGGCTGACTGCGCTCTTCCTCCTCCCCACCAGCCCCATAGGTAAGGTTTAGGAACACCCCTTCCAGCCATGTTTCCAGAAAACATCACGTAAGATCAGGGTGATGCTTCCAATTCGTTTAGACAGACAGCAGTTCTGCTGCCAGCAATTCTGGCAAAACGCAGCTGAGTTCAGCAGCACTCCAAGGGGTGTAGTTGGGCACCAGACTCAGCATGGCTTTATTTAGACAAGCAAAAGGTCAGAAGACAGGGAGATGCTGACTGTCTTCAGGTTCTGGCCAAATCACAGCCAGGGAAGAGATGTCAGCTGCAGAGCTGGAAATAGCTTAAGGGGGCCACCAGCGAGGGGTTTGGGCACCAGGATCACCAGGGAGTCGGTGAGGAACCTCTGACAGTCACAGCAGGAGTACAAAGGAAAGCACCGGGCATACCCTCATGAATGTTGTTTGCAGCTTTTGCTTCGTGACCTTTTCTCCGGCTCCTTCGGCTCCAGGAAATGCACCGCAGAAAGGATGGGAGCCTCCACCTCTCCCTGGCTTTTCTCTCTTCTGGATAAACCAGAGAAGGTGAGTTCAGACCAGCAGCAGGTCAGCCCTGCTGCTCCCCAGCTTCCCCACTGCTGACTCACAACGTCTCCCCCTCCACGAGCCCAACTCCTCACAGCAAAACCAGGTCCACCCCACAGAGTCCACCACTGGAAAGCACAGAGCAGCTCCTGGCAATCCTTATTTCAGGCTGAAAACTCTCTGCTGCCCTGGAAATTTGTCTCTGCTGCCGGTTTCCACCTTGCCACCTCACTGCCAAAACCATCCTGGATGTGGCAACCCAGAGCCAACGAGAAACCTGGCCGGAGCTCAGCCGGCACACGCGGCGAGGCTGGGGACTGACACGGTTACGGCACTCCCGCAGAAGGAAGTTTTTCTTTGGTATTACCACACAGCTTCTGCCACATCAACTTATTTACTGCTCCCTGCTTTATGGAGCAATTCGTGCCTCCCAGGGAGACCTGCTGGACACACAGACCTGCAGCACGCTGAAAAATCCAGCTGTAACTGCTTGCAAAATGCAGAGAGCATGTGGCCTCCATCGATGTATGGTATTTATTCTGGAGGACAATGAAGGTCACAGCAAGTGACTACAGGCTCTCAAGCCATTATAGTAAAACACTGCACCAGCATATTTCATGTGGTCTCCAACAGCAGCAGTTCAGCATCTCCATTGAAATATCGTCCAGCCTTTCACCTCCTAATCAGATAACAAATGATAAACCACTTCAGCGTCCTTCAGCTTATCAAACCATTGCGACACTAAAGGGTTCACAGTGGCAGCGTTTCCTGCCAGCCAACAAACCAAAACCTCCAGCCGTAAACACATCCCCTCCTCACAGTGTGCGGGGACTCTGGACACCACTGAGGCACAGCAGCGTAGCAGCCCAGCGCATTTCTGCTCCAGACCTGAGAGACGCAGGAACCCCACTGCCATTCCTGTCCCAGCACCACTGCACACATGACAGTGTCCGGGACATTCCCAGCACAGGGGGGCTGCAGCTCCAGAGCAACTATACAGAGCCTCTGTACACTCCTAGCATCCTTACCCAGATGTAAGAGCATCTTTTTTCAGCTTAGCACAAGCCCCTTTCATATTCAAGAGGGGAAACAAGACAAGCTCAGCCCTGACTGAGGACATCTTTATGGTGGCATCCCTAGAACCTGCTTTGCAGGGTGCTCCGCAGCCTCATGCCCACCTTTACCACAGTCATCCCTCACTTATATTAATGAGATTATTCCCCTTGTGCCTTGCTTGTGGGGAAAGCTGTGGGGTGAAGGAGACCAGGCTGCAACAAAGCTGATGCCTGGCGCTGCCAGGTCCCCAGGTCTCCAGAGGCACGGCTACACTTGCGATCCCTCTGGCCACATGGACATTCTGGAAGGTAGGGCTCACAGGCATGGAAAGAAGCTGCCCCTGCCTCAGGCTGAACTCTGCAACTGATGAGTGTCCTCATTACACATGCGGGTCCTGAGACACTTACATGACTAAGAACACCAAGCAGAGCATCAGAGGTGAATTAAAGAAACACACTGCGTCCTCCTACCCACCACGCTTACAAAGCACACACAAACAGGCTGCAACACCCACTCTTGGCTCCTTCTGCTCCTCTTTCTCCGCTGCTGGCTGCTATGCTGCTTCCATGTCTCATGAAGGACAAATCCACAGCTAGCCACAAAAATACATGTACTGAGCCAAGCGCCAGCAATGTGCACAAGCGGAAAAAGGTCACGTATGCCGGGATGTTTTTCTGCCTCTGCAGCTGCTGTCCCACCAGGCCACTGCGACCAGCACTGCAGGGCTCACTCGTGTCTGGGAGTACACCAGAAGTTCCTGCAGCAGGAACAGCATGAGGAAGACAAAAGCATGCAAAAGGAGAGAAGCTGGAAAGGGGATCGTATGTGCCTCAGTACAAAGAGTTGGCAGAAGACAGCCCTGCACCCTAGCAGTGTGTCCTGGCCATCTCAAAGCTCCTCAACATTCAGATCCAGGATTCTGCTGTTGGAAAACAGGACCTGAGCTGCAGCCAACCATCCCCATGTTGCAGGGATCCCAGAGGACCCTGTCAATGCGGTGCTGCAGGCAAGTGCCAGGATCCCTCGGGGTAAAGGCAGTGAGACAGCAGAACACCAGAGCCCCTGGAAATGATAGGAAATAAGGGAAGTGGGAAAAATGAAAGAAGGAAAAAGGAACGGGAAACAGCGCGCAACAAGCAAAGCCAAAGACTAAACTGAGCCCGGGCTCCTTTGTATGGCTGCCGTGAGGGCAGAGTGTGTTTGCACACAAACGTGACTGTCTTTCGCCCCAGGGTAAGTGCTGATCCTCACAGCCTGTTTGACACCCAGCTTTCACCCTACCATCCTCACATTGCCTCAACTGGCCACCCACAGACGCGTGGTTTTAAACCCAAACGCCCACTTGCTGTTGTTCTTATTCATCATGCAAAGCCAGCACAAGCACCCTCCTCCCACAGGAAGGTCAGGTCCTGCCTACACCCTACAGCACAGGCCGAGCCCCAGTCCTGCGTCCCCAAGAACACACATCCATAGGCATGGATGGCCACTGCGTCACAGCCGTCAGCTGCCACATCCCTGCTATCTATGAGCTGCTCTAGTGCTTCCCAACCCACTGGGAAGTTTGTCCTCCCCAGCTGCCAGAAACCCCACCAGAAGGTGGCAGATCCCATTGGAAGGCTCTGATCCCACCAGCATGAAAGAGATCCCTTTGGAGAAAGCCAGATCTGACTTGATGGGGAGTAGATCCTATCAGAAGTGGTCAGATCCCAATGGGAAGAGCTAGATCCCATGGGGTGAGGGGGCAAGATCCCACCAGGAATGGTCAGATTACAGTGGGAAAACCCAGACCCCACTGGGGTGGGAGTGGGGGGATCCCATCAGGAATGGTCAGAGCCCAATGGGAAAAGCCAGATCCCATCAGGAACGGTCAGATCCCAAT
>Ga0065711_1009356_pt1 | contig 11225 bp, 8 predicted proteins | sample Hoacrofraction12_FD_59098 | JGI IMG/M metagenome (GOLD analysis project Ga0065711, IMG submission 59098) | Hoatzin crop microbial communities from Cojedes, Venezuela - Epithelial fraction 12 v2 (version 2) | ecosystem: Host-associated > Birds > Digestive system > Esophagus > Crop | place... | reverse complement strand
TCTTCCCTCCGAGGGTGACGGAGCACTGGAACAGGCTGCCCAGGGAGGTTGTGGAGTCTCCTTCTCTGGAGATATTCAAGACCCACCTGGACAAGGTCCTGTGCAGCCTGCTGTAGGTGACCCTGCTTTGACAGGGGGGTTGTACTAGATGACCCACAGAGGTCCCTTCCAACCCGTAACATTCTGTGATTCTGTGATTTCATGGATCAACATTTACAACTCTTAATTATTCTTTGGAGTTTCTCTTCAGACAGCATAAAAAATGACTTCACATAAAAGGCAGACTCTGCAGTTACATTGACTAAAATAATCCTGCAGATTAAACAATTTAATTTGTCATTATTACACCAACTGTACTGTTTCCATTCCAGGGACAGCATGCACAGAGCAGCCTTCTGGTCAGCAGAGGGAAAAGAATCACATCAACAGAAAATAAATAGAATACTTCTCAGACTGCGGTCTTGGAAATTAAACAAACAGAAGAGTGAATATTAATATTTCTTGAGTATGAAATACAGCAAGTATAAGAGATCTTCTGTTCACTAAACATACTGTCCTTCGTTTAGATTTTAAAAGTTATTTCCCTCTCCGCCCGCACTGGCTTACATTCCACAGCGTCTGCCCTCCTACACCACTATAGGTAGTGATGTATGATGTAATGACAATTGAGCAAAAGTTCACGTAGTTATTAGTTTCTTCTGGAAATGACAAATGAAGTAAGTGGCAGCTTGTTTTCAGTGAGAACACTACGGTCAGATAGACTTTGCAAATTATTTTCTATAGGAAACACACTAGTAATACAAGGCTGATATTGAATAAATTTAACAAAAGATATTTAGTCAAATACCAGACTGAAAATCTGAATGGGGACTCTTTTGTTCGCTGTTTTCCACTATTTCAGCATGGCTTTCCATCAGTTTCTTCTCTTTTCTCAGTTTAACAAATCTTTTTTGAAAATCTTGAAAAAGTAAGGCAGACAGCAAGAACAGACAGGCAAGCAAGACAGGATAGGAATTCCTATTATTCAATTTCTAACATTTAAATGACAAAAGCAGGTAGAAAAGACATTAGTTAGTTAGAGGTAGGTCTTTAACTTGTCAAATATGGAAGACAGTATCTTGAACCATAATTTGGACATTTCAGTTCAAAGCTGAAGAACAAAGAGTCCAAACATGCCTAGAATAACAAGTTGAGTTATTTTAAAATGTACTTTATATTTCACAGCGAAATGAACAGAAAAAGTCTACTCTTACCATTAATCTACAAAACCAAGCGAAAACAGGTTATTGGTTTAAATCTCTACCCCATTCCTCCCACTTCAACAACAAGATGCCCTGGGAAAAACAATCAGGCAACAAATAAATGTATAGCATATATTTTGTCTTCCGGCCACCTGTCTTTGTGTCTTTCAAGAAAGCATGATATAGATACCAAAGTAACTCAAAATAAAAACCTCAAACAGGAAACAACTTATGAGCTTGGTGCATTACTCAAGCTGATTAGCCAGACTTTATTAATGTAACAGTATCTCTATACAGTGCCACCCAAACACATCAACTCATACATACGGAGCACGTATTTGTAATGCAGTGCCACACTGTGGGTGGAGGTAAGATTTATACATTTACCCAAGTTTGATTCATGATGACAAAACACTACAAAAATAATAATTCTATTAGCTGTCAGCCTGTTAATAAAGTCCTATCTGCAACCAATGTGGAGGGTCAAGCCAAGAGGAATACACAAGGATCTCCACAAAATTTCAAAGAATGCCAGCATTATACTTCTCAGAAATTAAATTCAGCTTATTTCCATATTTGTTATGATCACATAAATATTATTATTTTTTCTCCAGGACAATTATTTTGTTATTTAGGGCACATTTAGTAACCCTACAAAAAGCTACAAATCTAAATTATCTCAGTCATCCTGAGCAGTAACTTATGTTGCAATGCTGCTGTGCCTTCATCCATTATTAATACATCTGAGCAACATACACCTGCTGAAGAATATTAGACCTAGTGAAGTTGTATTTGACAAAGTACTTGGAAGCATGCAAGACAAAGAGAAAGACACAGAGGAAAAAAGGTGCAGTTCTAGAAGTCTATCCTCTGCTTACAGTCACCTGACCTGTTGTCTTAAAACACTGCAAGTATATCTACATGAACTAAAATCACAGCATAGTTTGTGGTGTGTACACACATGTATAAATCCCCCTTTATGTGTGGGATTCATCACTCTCAGTTATAGCCACATAAAAGTTACCTGCTTTCGCAATTGCCGAGGAAAACTCCGTTTATACTGCAGGTGGCCAAGTTGGCCTCTGCAAACTAATTGCCCTACAGCTAGACTCTCATTAGCAGAATGGCATTCATCACAGCACAGATTGCTTCTGCACTACACAGTTCCTAATCTATCCCAGTATATACTAATATAACTGCTACCATTTGCAAGTGACCAGTGTGATAAATACAGCCCTTTCCTCATGAGATGATATAACCAGAAGCTTTGCTTCATGCCACAGAGCTATCCTCTTCTTGCCAAGACAGAACCTGGAAAGCCCTCTAGTAAAACTTAAAGGCCTCTCTGCTTGGCAGGGTACTAGGTGGGATATGGGTTACTGCGTATGTCCCACAAGTGCAGAACTCTATGCACAGAGTCGTGACAGAAGATGAAATACAGGTAGATGAAATAAAACTTTATGATCTGGCTGGCAAAAATGGTGCTTGGGGAAGAATTCAGTGCCCAGATCTAGCATATTTGCCCCACGTTCTTGTATTCTCAGTTTTATTATGTCCAACTTCCAAGACATGTTGGACCTCTGATTCAAAAAGCATTACACAAAGATAACTTTCAACTCCCTCCAAAAAAATCCAGCCCCTCATAAAGGGTACGAATATGAACAGTCTCACTTCTTTTGCAAGTAAATGGATTCTGTACTGGCAAAACCAGGTAGGCTCACCTTCTGAAGGTTCTCCTGTTAAAGGAGAAGCTTTTTTTTTTTTAGGAGAGATCGTAAAACGTTTACCAGAACCCTCTTTATTTTGTATGTCAATAAACTGCAGATCAAGCATGTTTCAGTTCTAATAGCTTTATCTCTAGTTAAACTACACAGCTGATAAGATATTCTTAATTTAAAAAAAAGAAGTGGTGGAACTGGTTTGGATGGGAACACCTTGATAGAATCACATTATTTCTTCTGATTCTGCCTTGCATTGTACTTAACCCATACAAGCACTGTTCTCTAAAACTTGTAATCACCCTGCCTTTTAAGTACCCATTCCAGTGTTTTTAGGTTTAAGTAGCATGAGAAGCATCAAAGCACTTCATGGGTTGCCTCAAGCATCACAGAAAAAACATGGAAGAATGCTGAACTGTTCAAGTCAACTGAAAATTTTGATAGTATGTAGAAAAATGAGGTCATGCTAACCATCTCATTCTCACACTTTGCCCAGCAAGAACACTCGGTCCTTCTGTTTTTTGAAAAGCTGATATCATAGTATCTCAGAACTACCTAACAGGAACTCTCTCATATCCATCTGAGTTTTCCAGCAACATCTCAAAAGGCCAGAGACAGAGAAGCAGTCCAGACAACACCTATTAGGATTATGCCTAACTGCCACAAGTGCTCACTAAGATTTGGCTTCTAACTATGACAATATTGACAGGACAGAGCTATGCTTAAAATTGGAGACCACCAGCAGTATCTTAACTCTATTATATGAAAAACTGATGTCTGGAACTTTCTGTTAAGCTCCAGTTGTCAGTTATACAAATCAAGAAAATAAGAAGCCAACAATCACTAGAAGAACAAGACGCAATGACCCTATGGAAACTAATAGGCTTTACCCACCCAATAAGAAAACAATCAAGAAATGGAAAACTAGAGATGCAAAGCTTGCAAACAACAATATATTTTCTTCCAGAACTATGTGACCAAGTAAATACTGAACTAGCAATCACATCATCACAGCCCTTTGCCGCCTGAGCCATGGCTCTTGGCAAGGAACATGGCAAGAATACTGACAGACGTACACTTCGCATCAGCTGCTGTTGAAAAGTTTTTCTGTGCTTCCGCAACCTACTACAAATGTTTTGATTAGCATAAGATTATACAAATTGGTCTTTTTCGTCTCCAGTTTTGAAAACACAAATGTATGAGAGGTCAGTATGAGGAACGGGTTGGTTAAAAAACATACCTACAAATATTTCAGCAGAATTCACAAGTTACATTTTCCAATTATATTACTATTTACAATGTATTTATTCTTTACAAGTTTTAATAACTTGAAAACTAAAGAAAAAACAGCAGAAAGCTTTCTTACAGCTTGAACATGATTCCTTTTTAAAAAAATACAACTACATTTGAGTTTTATATTTTACAAACTTGTACTGTAATGTTCTAAAGCACTTGCGTGGCAGCAACTTAATCCAAAACCAGGCCTGTGTAAAGTATGAGAAAGAACTAGCCTGGCCCCTTGTGGCCAAAAAAATTGCAAAACTACATTATTTACCGCCGTTGTCTGAATCTTCCTCAGATATCCACCATGGCACTGAATCCTTTTTCTTCGTTTCTTTTTTCCTGGGCTGTCCCAGTGTCTCAAGAATGCTGGACTTTTTATTTGAATTTCCAAGGGAATCGTCTGAAAGAGACTGAGTCAATTGCATACAAGATTAAAGACAGCTTTTACATTTTCACATTGTTTAACTGTCTTTCAGCCACTCAGTTCTGGACTTCTGAGTTCAGATGCCTCTCTCTACTCCCCACTGCCTCCGTTTTTTGTATGTGCATGACAAAGTTGAGCAAGAGACAATAACTATATTCATGTGGCACAATACTGCATATTATAATAACCCTACTGCCAGAATTTGGACATGTTAAAAGTTAACTGCTTAGTAGAGCACATGTTCAAATGAGCAGCATCATCAGCTCTTTTTCAGTTAATTACAACACAGAAGAACCACAATCCTGACTACAACCCTGAAGATAATGAAGCAGAGCAGAAAAAGTTTTGCTTTGGCCTTGCTTTGTACATGCACAACATTATTAATATTCTAAAAATAAACCTTCACAAGCAACAGTCTAGCTCCCAGCAAATCAGATTTCAGAAATTAATTTTACACTTTGTGTTCATGGAAATTAATAGAAATGCCAGAGCCACTCCTACCCAGCTCTGTGTATTAAGCTTTCACATGTGTTAGTCATCCACGCTGATTCTGACTGATGGCTTAAATCAATGGAGGAAAAAAAGCCTATGAGTATAAACATCCTATGAATTTAAGTCACTGAAGAGTAACAGGAAGGAAAAGACCTACAGACACTTCATAAGATGACAGCACTTTTTTTGGAAGTGATGCAGCTTTAAAAAAAAAAAAAACAAACAAAAAAACCCCAAAACTAATCCCTGCTCCTTTATTAAAGCTCTTCTTGGCTTACAGCAGGCTCAGAGCTACAATTTAGCTGTCCAGACACTCAGCAAGGAAACATATTCATTAAACTAGTGCACTGCAACCTTATGTGCTACGTATTCTTTGTGCTTAAACTCAGTAAACATGGGGTTAAGGGGAGTGGCATGATTCTTATTTTTATCTAATTTTTTAGCTGTAATTGTTGAAGCCAATTGTCCTAGAGTCTTAAAGAACATAGTGAACAGTTAGCAAAAGCCATAAAGCGCAAGACACAAAGAATTCGCATACGAAATGCATCATATGGGAAAATTTCAAAAGCTTCACTTTTATAATAGTCACAAATAAGAAAATGTGATAGTACAAACAGAATACTAGAGGCAACAGAATTGTGGTTATTTAATATGTAATACACAAGAGGATGTTTTATTACCACAGGCCTCTGCAGTCCACTGCCTGATTCCTATTGCATAAAAAGCACTACCATAAAGCCTACCATTACTATGTATCTAACGCTTCAATTTATACAGGCCTAACAAGAACATCCATAAACCAAATGCCAATTATTCAAAACTACCATTTCAGCAAATAAATACAAGAAAAGAATATTCTCATTAATATCTCTGACCAATAACATCTTCAGAGCTTGCAGTTTCACTTGAGAAAACTAAATGCCCGTCCTACAGTTTCAGAAAGAAAATTTAAGTGCTCTGAGTCCTGCATTTTAATAAAAAAAAATTTTAATAAATTATGAAACTGCTCGACAACAGGATGTACTGAAGTTTCTTTAAGCTGGCTCAGTGACACAGAACAAAACAGCTTTACATTCTTAATAAATGTCCTATAAATAACAACTTTCTTACACCAGTCCCAACACAGGTACTAGTGCCATTGTCCCCAAAGGTCAGACTGCCTCCTGCTAGCTAGAAGTACTGACAGGAGCTTGATGCAACCTCTGTTATCGCTTGCTGTTTCTTTTACGACTAACAGTATCCACTACACTGCAAGGAGAGCCTCAGTGATGCTCGTACTCTTCAGAGTATTGTAACTAAAGAAGCTGAAACTCCCACAGGTTGTTCTCAAGTTCTGGAAACTTTCTCTCACCAGCCATCTTGTCAACTGCAGACACTAAAGTTGCAGCAGCTGGGAAAGAAATGCTGACACAAAAATACTAGTGCATTTTTCCCAACACACACACGCCAGTTGCTAATCTCAACTTAGATAAAAACCAAAAGAGTCATTTTTAAAAGCTGGGACAACTACATGGCACACAATCATCTTACCACCTCCTATACACATGAAGGAACTTAAGAAAGTGGATGGGTAATACAGGATTTGATTGACTACACTCATACTTTCATGACCAGTTGTCCTAATTATTTAATGAAACAAGTCTTTTTCAATAAAACAAGTCTACTCCNAATTAATTTTTTAGTATAGAGCCGTATTTTAATACATTTGATCTTATAATAAAAATTTAAAATGTTTTTCAAACATCGTTTAATGTGCAGTATTACTCCTGCAGTTACTATTCTACAGATTTTCTAATTAAGATAGTATAGCCTTTCCTTTTGAAAGTCTTCCTTCTCAGCTGTCCATGAACATCAAATAGAACAAAAGTCAACCTACAAGACTAGCAGCAGACAACGGCTTTTTCCTAACTTGGCTTTGCTTGAAACATCATCAAAAAAAAGCAATTAATTGAAGCTCTGTGTATTAGAAAGAGCTCCTCACATTGCACGTCTCAAGGGAACTTCACAGCCAACACTCAGAAAACTCCGGAGCTATACCAATACGGCAGATGATACGTACATGAAAGTGACAATAGGGAAAGCACGCTGAAGCAATACACTGGTGGCGGGGGGCGTCAGGATCACATGGACAGCGGAGGAGGAAGAGAAGAACTATGGACAACAAAAGGTGGTTCTGGCAAGGGGCTAGGAATAAATCTGACCAGACAGAGGAATCATTAAAAGGCCTATCCTACATGCAGTAATTGTTATTACACACTTGTGTTTCCTTCCGTATAATAAAAGCCTAGAAAATCCTCTTCACTGAGAGCTTTTAAAGTTCAGTGCATATTCCAAAAGACTTTAGTTTAATCCTCATATTACATCTCCATGATCCAACTGTATCTAGAGTCTTTAATTTTATATATTTTAATCGCAAATATACACACAATCCTTCCCCCAAACAAAGGCAGCTTCACTATGAGTTATTTAAAAGGGAAAAATAATTCTGTGCCATTTCTTCTCTGAAAGGTTTGCTTAAAAAATATTAAGTCTTCCTCAAACTACTAAGAAACAGTTTTTGCTACTCCCTGCCCCCGCCGTCGTTATGCTCTGAACACAAACATCACCTACACAGCGATCTCAAACAACGGAGCACACCAGTTTCTCATCTTTCTAACATTAATAGGATACACACTTTTTATAAGAAACAAAAGCAAAGGGAGGTACACAACAGAAGATGCGCGCGTATGAAGTAACAGAGAATAGACAACATCATTGTTATTTGGGTCTGTATCTAGCTGGCAAAACATAACACAATAAATATTTTTAATGACTGGATTGGCAGTATATGTGTTTAAGCAAGCTTAAACACTTTACAAGTAGTTTTAGTTTGAAACGATAAAAACTAATTAAGACATAAGCTGTTAAAAGTTACATTCTCTGGAACATGCCAAATACCACTTATTCAATACAGCTATTTTGATTTTTTTTTCCTAACTCAAGCATTCTCAATGTGGGCAATAGCAGAGGAGCAAGAAGAGCATGTCAAACGAGGAACAAAATACTAGAAGCAATCACATGCAGAGTTTCATCAAATGCGCAAAATAAATAAAAGAAGAAACCTCCTTTCTCTTCCCCAGCGCAACTCCCTTCATAACACAGCATGTAAAGAACTTTTGACAGAAATGCAGAGCCTACTTTTCTATTTTTACTAACATTAATAATTTCAGTGAATTCAAGAACGTTAACTCAATTGCATCATCAAATTAAAGGCCAAAATCTACCATTATTTGTGAATCTTGATTTTCAGATAGCATTTTGGTTTTCTATTCTCTCAACTCAGTATTGCTCAGGGAAGTTATATTTACTCTCTACCTGTAAAAACACCTCACAAGCTGTATGGTCAAGGCAGAGTTACAGACTCACCCAGGAAAGCCAAAATCTTCTTGAAAAAGAAGCCTCTGGTTACTACAGACCTTTACCACACAATACAAAGTGCATTTTTTACAGAATCTAGCACCTACATTCTTCACATGTAATTAAATTGTAGCACAGCCTCTACATCGAAAAAACTTCAGGCATACATTACATATAACAGAGACCTCAAGAATATTCTTTGCCATCATTAGTCACGTTTATACACAGTAACAAAATCTAGGAAAGGCCTCATGTATGTGGTATTTATATCTTAGCTTACCACACTGTGTGTCTGATAGACCAGAGGGCAAATTCTGAAATTACAGGTCTATATGACAGTGAGAAAAACGTACCAAGTTAGGGCATTTTGACCATGTCCAGTAATTGTTCGCTTAAGTCATAACCCACAGACTTGCACAATATTGCCTGTACTCGAAATCATCCACCATCACAAGGAATAAAAGGAATCGAATTAAAATTACCCAATCACTACAACGTACTTAATGTTGTTAGGATTAATACAAGAATTTTAAAGTAGAACTCAGTGAAATTAGGTATTGCATAGAAAAATAAGAAAATTCTTTAAACATAGGTTGTGCCTACAGATAGGAAAAAATTTTAATCTCATTTTCAATTACACACCAGTTTGAAGCTTCTGCTACTAAATAACACAGACAATTAAATTGAAACAAAAATCAAGATGCCGGCCTCCTTCCGAAGGTAGAACATAGCAGTGACAGAATATTTATTTAATCACAAAACTGTTCTCTTGATTTCAACACAGCAAAATAGTATGAATTAAGTTTAGCAATTAAGGTAAGACCTTGCAAAGTCCCACACATAAGACAGCTACGTGAATTACATGATAAAAGCACAGCTGCATCTTCCATTTCATATTCTTCCATACTCAACTTTCCTCCTGTATTTTAATAAAGAAAAGGGATGTGACCTTGCTCTGAAACATACCTCTCTCAGAAACTCTTCAAACTGCTCATCTAATTCTTCTTTTGAAAATCGATGGGCCATAATCTGCAACTGGATGTTACCTTCCAAACAACAGAGTTTACAAACTAAGATTTAAAATAAAAATAAAGTTAATTAAAAGCATTCTGAAATCAGAGGTAGCCTAGTGATTTGCTGCTTTCAGAGAGCTATAAGCAAAAAAAAGCTCAAGAGAGATCCAAATTTCATTCTTTCCACTCCTAGTCTGAACTATTTACTGAACAAGACAACCAGTGCAAACATACCTGGATTACCCAAATTCCTTATCATCAAAATACTCTTTTCCAAAGCAACAGTTTCAGCATTTAAACTTTGAGGGATAAATAAAACATGATTCTCTTCACCATCTGTATATTTTTCTTCAAAAGACTGCTCTCTTGGCTACCCACATTTAAGCATTTTGTCAATGATCAAACAAGAATCCACTGCAGTAATACTTCAAATCCACTTTAAGGGCTTTTAATTCCTTTCTATGTTTCTTCTCCAAAACTGGAGACATCTGGCATTACAAGTTTTATCATCTCTGCTGTGCATAGGACTCAGTAAACAATAAATGCAGAAAAGTCTTTAACACTAGAGGACAACATTTGGTTTGATCTGCCCTGACACAGAAAGCCAAGGGCACTTGCCCCCCTCCCATTCCCAAAAGTCTGTGTTGTCTTCTCAGGTATAAAATATGCCTCACGCTCAACATGCTACAAATCTTTAGTATATCATAATGCTGAACACATATGGCTGTCTTCAAAACTGCATATGTACAGCAGCATTAAACTGCTCTAGCATCTTCCAGGATAAGAAGTGCTATGTAAACATAAAAGGGCTAAACATTTGCAGAAATGCTTTTACCATTAAATAAAACTTCTCCCAATATGAAGCCCCCGCAGTACACGGGACTGCTACCTACCTAGTAAATTGATTTTGACAGGCAAGTTGTGACAACTGCTTCCTGTTTTCACTCCTTATTCATCCCCAGACCACCCGACACTTTGGCTTTGGCAGCTTAAAAAAAAAAAAAAAAAGAAAAAAAAAAGTTACAGCAGACTGCCCAAACTCTGAATTAAGTAAGATATTCTTATGTAAGCACTTGGACGGTATCTCTGAAAACATGGTAAGAAGATTAAGAACGTTGCCTCTCATGACACACACAACCCAGTATCCTTTCATACTTTTACATCAAAGAACACTAGATGCTTTAACAGTTTACTAGCTGTGCCAGCTCCTCCACCAAGCAGAGAATACTTTATTCCAGCCTTGCCAGAAAGATTCTTCTGACATTATCTGTACTTCTGTCTACCTTATAATTACAGCTTTTGTAAAAACTAACAACATAAAACATTATTTTTCAAAAGGGACAACCAACATGTCAGACAACCTCCGTAGCGGCAGATTACAGACAAACTATCCTTAGGAAACGGACTTCACAGCTGTACCTTTAGAACCGGAGGCTCGCAAATGACTTCGCACACAACAGAAAGAAGTCCCTCGCTGGGATGGACGCTATCACACGGGGCAGACAGCAGAAGCTTTGGGGAGGTATGGCGAAACCCCAGGGACGAAGGAAGCTTCTCCGGCCTAACGCGCTTCACGTAACCTCCCCACCACCCCCGGACTGGGACCCGCCGTGGGCGGACCCTCCCCCCCTCCGGCCGAAGCACAGGCCGGGCAGCA
>Ga0065711_1049582_pt1 | contig 11226 bp, 6 predicted proteins | sample Hoacrofraction12_FD_59098 | JGI IMG/M metagenome (GOLD analysis project Ga0065711, IMG submission 59098) | Hoatzin crop microbial communities from Cojedes, Venezuela - Epithelial fraction 12 v2 (version 2) | ecosystem: Host-associated > Birds > Digestive system > Esophagus > Crop | place... | reverse complement strand
TCCGCGGGCTCCCGGCGGGACTGCGGGGCCGCATCCCCGCCCCGCCGTGCGGCAGCTGCCGGGTGGCGGCCCCGGGCACGCTGAGGTGGCCGAGGGCAGGGCCTGGGCAATGGCAGCCCCGGGGCTCGCCGAGGTGGCCGAGGGCAGGGCATGTGCCACACACTACTGATACAGCATATAGCAACTATAGTAGTGGTAACAGACAGTGACAGGGTTATTTAGCAATTAACTTTATATCATTTATTTATTGACTATTCTCCCCCAAAATCAAATCCCCATGAGGTACACATCGGACTTCCCCATCCTTTCTCATTACTCACCAGGTGCACCCAGGTCCCTGAGCAAAAGCAATCCCGCGGATGGGCTTACCTTTGCCGAGGTCCATCTGGGAAGATCATGGAATAGATCCTCCTAGAAGCTATGCTAAGGCATATGGAGGACAGGGAGGTGATTCGAGGCAGCCAGCATGGCTTCACCAAGGACAAGTCCTGCCTGACCAACCTAGTGGCCTTCTATGATGGAGTGACTACCTCTGTGGACAAGGGAAGAGCTATGGGTGTGATCTATCTGGACTTCTGTAAGACCTTCGACACAGTCCCTCACAACATCCTTCTCTCCAAAATCAGGAGATGTGGTTTTGATGGGTGGACTGTTTAGTGGATGAGGAATCAGTTGGATGGTCGCATCCAGAGGGTAATGGTCAACGGCTCCATGTACAGATGGAGACTGGTGACAAGTGGTGTCCCTCAGGGGTCCGTACTGGGACCAGTACTGTTCAATATCTTCATCAGTGACCTAGACAGCGGGATTGAGTGCACCCGCAGCAAGTTTGCAGATGACACCAAGCTGAGTGGTGCGGTCGACACGCCTGAGGGATGGGATGCCATCCAGAGGGACCTGGACAAGCTCGAGAAATGGGCACATGTGAACCTCATGAAGTTCAACAAGGTGTCACACCACAATAATAAGAGTGACTAAATGTCCCACTCCATTAATGAGAGTGACTCACATTCACTGATCCCCTGTGTTGGATTAAGGTGAAACGACACCAGATATCCTGTATCATTTTACAATGTTTATTCACAATTATGATAAAGTTACTGAGGCACGATAACGACAAGCAAATTATGGTGGCACAATTATGACAAGCAAACTACGGTGGTACAATTATGATAGACAAACTACTGAGGCACGATTATGGTCACGATTATGGTAAGCAAACTATGGTGGTATTGGGGTTTTCTGCTCCACACACGAAACTTGCTCGTCCTCCTTGCTGAACTGCCCAAGGTTTCTGTCGGCTCACTCCAAGTTTGTTAAGACCTCTCTGAACTGAAGTTGTACAAGCCAAGATGCCAACCCTGCTTTCTAATTTAGTATTGTCTGCAGAATAGCCAGATAGCCAATAGAGACAAAAAAAAAAATCTCATAGTGCAATAAACATAGCATTTGTCTTGACAAATAACACTGATTTTAGTCACAAAATTGGATACTGGGAAAATTATTTTACCGCAGCAGAAAACTGCAAACAAATGTAGAAATGCAATGCGACGAGAGAGTCAAATCCTCGGAGGGCATGAGCTGTACCTAGAGCCAGTCCAGAACCCATCCAGTACAATGAACATTACCCAAAATGAGCACAGTCCCTAGTCTGCCTTAATTAAGTATTCAAAGTGGTCCAAAAGCTCTACTGTTAGTAACTTTATCCGTTTCTACAGATAATGTGAGAAATTCGGGACCCATGAAAGTCAGCGGGAGAGCTCAATTGGCTTCTGTGGAGTTTTGATTCACTCAATAAATTTGATCATATCAGCTGCAATGGCAGTTCTTATTTTCCTTCAGGAACTTAAATTTCAGCATTGATATATGACTTTGGAGGAGTCCTGTCGAGTCAAGTTTTCACTTCCATTGCTTGAAGATTTGTCGCTAAGTCGTTGCAATTCCAAAGCCTAGACAATTATGTTGATGATGCCAGGCCTGATCAAAAATGTTGACATTAATTCAGGGTTTATGAAATGTTTCAGGACAACTCAACATGGAAGTCTTTATAAGCCAAATAGTGACAAATATTAAAATATATATATAAAAATTAAAATTAAAATATATATATAGATACACTTTCCTTGTGAAGATTAATAGCAACAGTTAGCTAGTTACTTTTGATTTTTTGCAGACCCACAGTGAAAATTCAGCGTGATGTTCAGCTACACTGCAGTGGCATCCGTTTTAAGACTGTTGTCATATGGGAACAAATCTGTTGAATTATTTAGCATGGGATCAAAACAAAGCTTTCTATATTCATCAGCACTCCATGACATAAAGCTCTACACTGCATATTGAAGAAAGCTATTACTGAAATCCACAGAAAGTTCCAATGGTATATACAGCATGGAAATCCAGTATTATAACATTTCCTATTTGTCTTATTACGGCAAATAAGAATTAGATTAATTCAGATGAGAAAACAGCAGCCTGACTGTTTCTAGGTGTAACACTGTCACCATAAGTTCCTTTTCATATTACACCTGCCTCTGTGGAGGCTAAATATGTGTTTACATTTACACGTTGTGAGGAGTCCACTAGTTCAAATGTCTTTACAGAATTTGTATCTACAGCATGACGAAACCTATTTTCAAGGCATGTTTTAGAATTTTTCCAAATTACAGGTCCAATTGTTTTGCTATTGCTATGGGTACTTCAAACTCCTCACAGTGTGGGAGACAGCACAGAAATACATTTTAGTTAGATATTCATCATAGTCACTACTCAAAGAAATGATAGGTTTGTCTTCAACTAAGAGTCTAGCAGCCTTCTGTAAATTTTGGTGTAACAAACTTACAAGCAAGACATGGTGTGTTGCTGTAGAGTGAGGGATACAGTGAGCCACCCTGCTGTCAGGACCAGGGTTAGAAGTCAGGTGTCCTCAGACCTGTGTGTAGGTGAGGAGTTTGTCTCTCCTTTTTAATGTCTCATTTCTCTTCTAGAGAAGAAATACTAGCCTGGCAGTAACCCACATCAGCTCCATTTCTGCCAGAAGACACAGCGTATCTGTGGCACCACCCCAGTCAGCTACTCTACGCCGGTAGGCTTTTGTCAAGCAGTTTTGTTTACTCTGACTCGGGAAGAACTCCACAGATGTCCATGGGAAGTACAAGGTGATGAAGGTTTGAGTAGCATTACCAGGTGCCTGCAGACCTTCCAGAGGAAACACACCTGGTTTTGTCTGCTCTGGAGGTAAACCAGCCCAGGAGACAGCTCCGTGGACTGCAGACCACACAGATTTGGTACTGTATACACAAATTGGGGAACTGTGGTTTAACTTCTCTGTGGAAACCACAGTAAGCTATACTGCTGCTGATAGGAATTTAAAGTAGAATGCTGACTGTTAGTAATGAAGCTGTTGCAAAATAAAAAATATTTTACTTATTTGAAGGTTAAATGTTTGCTGTTTCTAACAGCAGTAAGTCTTTTCGCCTAGAGCTTCCCAGCTGGCTTCCTCTTCTACTCTGACTCACTCTGTTTTGTCACACTTGAGAATTATTTAAGCCTAGAAAAGTCTTTGAAGTTATTTGTCAACTGTCTTGCAAACACAGTTTAAAAGGTACTTGGCAACACGTGGCTGCATTTTCAGCAACAGCTATCAAGCCAGACGTTCTGTCAGCCAGCGAAACCCTGTGGAGTTTTTTTATCCCAAGAAAACGTGATCAGCTTCAAAGAGTGGCAGGCTGCTATCTAGTTCCAAAATGACACTAAGAATGACTTTGAAATCTCTTCTTCATAAATAGTCCCCATGGTTTCAACGCAAGTTTTTGCCAGGTAAGAACCTAAATCCTGTTTGAAAAAGAGTGATAAAAGTTCTGTTCTGTATAAATTGCACACTGTATTTTACCATAAAGTTTAAATGCCTGTAATTTTATTACCTAGTGCTTCATATTCAAGATTATGATCTTTCTGCTTGGAAGTTTAAAATTCTGAAATAAGACCAGAGATAAAACATTCAATTCAAAGTTGAATCCTGCCTCGCTGGATGAACAGCTTCTGGACAGACAAGCCCACGTTATTCCATGTGCAGCAAATGTGGTGGTAAAATATTCTGCCTGGCTACAGTTCCATTTGTGACTGCAAGCAGGCTTGGATTAAAACTATGTGAAGTCGACATTTCCAGGTCAAGGCAACAGCATCAACAAATGTGCTGTGCACACTGTGGATGGAGGATCCTGTCCCAGAACGCTCTTTGACCTTCCACTGCAGCACGTTGCAACACTTTGTTGTTCACCAGTGTAGACCAGAGCCAACACCAGAGCAGAAAACCTTCCTGCCAAAACCACCCGATTCTCAGACGCTTTGACATGAGTGTGTGTACCAGCAAGCCAGAATTTGGCTCTGTGGATATCTGTTAGCAGTTGTCATGAATGTCAATCATCTTCCTTGGTTTTTTTGGAGCACTGGACTGCATCTTACACAGCCACCAAGGGAGGGGCAATGATATGCAATTGGCTCTGATGCTCTCATTTTACCCCGTGAGCATCCCCCAGGCCAGAGGCAAAGGCCTGTGGTAGACAGGCCTTCTCTTCAAACATCTTTGAACCTCAAGCATCAAGGTGACATTTCAGTCCAGGAGGCAAGATTAGCTCTAGTTTGAAGTAAATCTCCTAAATCACGTACAATCTAGTTATGGGGCTCCCAACACCCTCCTATTGATCCCCTCCTATTGTGCCTCATTGCTTGATAATGTTGACAAAGCCTTTGAAAGATGTCCGTGTTTGAACAGTGCTATTAATACATGGGAGCAATGATAACATTGATCTTTCAAAACAGTAGTGTTTAGTTTGGAAATGAAATAATATAATAAAACTAAGAGAAATGGGTAGCGGAACAGTTAGACAGTAAAAAATCATTATGATAAAATGTGAGCAGTTATTTTAAATTACCCCAAACCCCATTTAATGAACTATTACAAGTATATTATAAATATCATAGTAATAACATTACTGTAATATTATGCAACGTTACTATATTTAAATGAATTGATTAGTGTTATTCAAATGAAAGATGAGACACATAAAAATGTCATGAAAATGAATATATCAGACTAGCTAAGAATTACCCAAGCCTCGTAATTGAAATAAAATATTCAGGAGAAAAGATCTAAAAGAGATTTCTCCATTGTACAAGGTTGCACAAAAAGGAAGACGGAGCAAAGGCACAAATGAGGTTCACAAATCCGCCTTTGTTGCAGCAAAACTGAGCTAGTGCAGGAGTCCAGGACAGACCCAGAAAGTCTTTTCATTTGGAAAATTTTAAAACAAGATCATGAAAAAAAATTACTAAGAATGAGAACGCAGGGGGAGGGGAGAATAAAAATGAAGCAAGAAACAGAAGTGAAATGCAACACGCTTAATCAAAGCCTCTATCTGAAAACCCACTGTTTTTCAAACATTATTCCATGCTTCATGATCAAATTTGCATCTAAAAGGTGAGAATAATGTTTTCAAAAGCAGCTACTCTTCCAGTGCCTCAGGTGCAATTTTCAGTGCCAATATTTTTTTTCATTTAGAAGTCAAATAGAAATGCTGAAAACAGTTGGCTTGGAACCAATTAAGGTTTGTTTGGGCCTTTTTTAATTCTCACTGGTATGAAAATAAAACCAATTTTTTGTCTCACAGAAGAGTTCTAGGCAATCAAATATTCCATTTCTTTCACAGGTACTTGTAAAGAAAGCAATTGAAAAGAAAGCCTAGCCTCACAAAGTTGTCACTGAGTCTCTTTCTTTTTAACAATATTCTGTGTGGTTTAGATCCTTCCTTAGAACCTGTGAGCCCCAGAAGCAAATCCCATCTCCGCCTCTTAGGTTCACACCTTCGGAAAGACGTGAATAATCAGTCTGAGGTAGCATTGGGAATAAGGAACTCTTCAACTCTAATTTTAAATTATCTCTCAGTCCTAGTTCATTTTTTCACTGTACAATACAGTTCCCTCCTTTAAAAAGACACTGACACTTGTTTATCACATAAACATACTGGAGGGATGTCTGGGAAGAATTCTGACAATGAAAACTGTAGGGCGTGCTAAGCATTATTAATTTGGAAAAGAACATGACACAATTATTCTAGAAGTATGGCAAAGACTGATAAGTTAGATTGTTTAATGTAAAGATAGGAAATATCATGCCTACCAACTTGGTCCACCACCTCCTCATGTGATTATGAGTTGTCATCTCTTCAACTTACAGTTCTCCTGCCCAAGGCTGGCCAGATTACTGGCAAATGATCACCGCTCTGTATTTCTTGTGTTATCACAGCACTTAGGAAACAATCATTTATCTTTCTAGATGTGGTACAGACACAGCTTTTGCCCCCCTTGCTGAGGTGAACCCCATCTCTTCCTAGCAGTTCTTAGTCCTCGAAGAGGAGATATCCCATAGTCACAAAAGCCAATTCCCTGTTTTCAGCAACAGCTGTGCAACCAGTTGTTGACCTACAGGATCCATCCACTCTTCAAGCCCTACCCTCTCACCAGCAGTATTGAGGAGAAACCACCTGGGCATCCACGTCTTTGACTCACCCTGCGGCAATGTAGCCAAGCCTGACAGGCTCCACACCTCCCCTGGCAGCACTGTTGGTGAGCAGCAGGGAGTAAAAGTCCAAGGCGCAGACAAGACTCAGCACGCTTTCCACCTCGTCCCAGACGTCAGCCCCTCAACGAACCTCCCCGGGCAGCATGTTGGGGCGGCAAACGGGAGCTGCCATCTCCCGCAGGAGGGAGTCTCCAACTGCTGTCACTCGTTGCTTCCTCCTGCGTGGTTCAGGCTCAGCCAACTCAGGTGCTTTGCTGGAGAGAGCTTCCAGGCCCTCGCCTGCTACCAAAGCACTGAAGCTGTTCTGTCACTCCTGTCTGTGGTACCTCCTCCAATCATCCACGACCATTTCGAAGCTACCTTTTGTTCTGGTTTTATGCAGCACCTAGAAGGATCCACATTTGGTTCCTAACAAACTAATGATCATTTGGTATCACCTCACTGTAATAATGATTAAGAGTGAGAGTTTAGTGACAGGTTATTTCAGGTTCCATGCTGCCACCGTGCTTCTTTGACACTAAGATAACTCTTACACATATAGAGAGGCTTATTTATGTTAAACTTTTGTTTAATCAGGCCAGATATCGAATCACAAACTCAGGGCTTATGAACTACTCAGTTTAATGACTGGACTCAGCCTAAGGCATTTTAAGGCATCTCTTCAATTACATTACAATCTTCTGCTGGAGCTTACAGTCACTTTGCAACAGAGAAGCCCATGAAAATGTCAAGTTTCACAGCAGCACATTTTTGTCAGCAAGAACATTTTGTTATCTTTAGGTTGTGACATCTTCATCACTGGCTGAAGTATGGATCAGATCTGGCTACTACAACATCTGATAAAAAAGCAGCACGAAGATATGAATAAAACAACAACAAAGGAAATAGCTCCCTATCCAAGCAGAACTGTCTTCAAAATCTTAGAAGTACTGATCTACATTTCTAAAGGCAGATAGTCTTTTTGATGTTTGATTTGACACATCACCACAGGCTCAGGTCTTCACAGCACTAAAGGTCAGCAATCTGCAAAAAAAACAAGATCCACTGTAAATATGGAGGAGACACCACATAGTGAGCCCCCCAAACCACTCATCACTTTTAGGGAAAGGCAGTAAATGGGAGAAGCAAAAATAAACGCATTAACTTCAGTAAATTCAGCAACATGGGGATATATTTTTTTTCTTTTTGCCTCTTCTGCTTATTTCTCCTACATCTTTTTCCTTCATTTCTTTCAGTTTGTATCCCTGTGTTGCTGAACCGTGTTCTCTCTCCAGTTCACTTCAGGAATTCCCAACCTTCTGTTCAATGTCTCCTCTTTCATTCCTCTTGTCTGTGCTTCTTCCTTTTCCTGTCAGTGGTGCCTTTCCTTCTGGCACTAAACACAGCAGGCTCATCTTCTCTCTAGAAAACTCTCTTCTTTTTTGTTCATTTCCATAGCCTACCCCATCTCAGTTGGTATATTACCACCTCGTTTCTTCCCCAGCCCCTTACGCAGAAGAGAGTGTGTGAATGGAAATGGTTTGGTGAACACAGGAGCTGAAGCCAGATTGCTTCCCTTTTTTCTCCTGTCTTGCATCTTTTCTGGCACTCCTTCTCTTGTGATACCTGCCTATTCCGCTGCAAAACAGCATAGCTAGTGAGGAGAGCACCTCTTGTCTCTAGCAGCAGTCCCTGGGAATGAAGGTACATCTAAATTCCCAAAGGAAAACCAACAGATCCCACAAATTTCAGCACCTATATCAATTCGAATAAACTGTTTTGAAGCTGTGCTTCTCTCACAGACCTTAACAAGAAACGGAGGAGATCAGGATCTTGCAAAACTCTGTGTGTCTGCACTAGGAACTGCAGGGATGTGAGTTCAGATAACGCCCCTCTGAGGCAAGCTTTGGTTGTATTTTCTACGGTGTGGCTAAAATTTTCCTGGTTTAAGTCAATTACCAGAAGAGACTGAAGTTAATACCTGGCACAGCTTAGGCCTGCTCTATAATCAAAATATTCCTAGAAGCACTACTTGTAGAGTAAAGGCAGTCATGGCAGAAAGCTGTACTGGTTAAATGCTTCTCACACTAGCAATAACTTCATTCGTGCTGCTGCTGTAACTATGATCCCCCCATCTCCGGAGCTCACAAGATGGAGATGGGAAGAAAGAGCTGGCAGTCAAGCAGCTAGTTGTGTTTTTAAACCACTAGCCTCCAAGAAGAAGCTTCATTTAATGGCAAAATAAGCTGAGTTGACATATTCTGCAAGCTCACAGCAATAACAATATTCCTCTTACAAAGCTAATGAACTCTGTGTTTCCTTAGGGTTGGAAGCTCTCACCTTCCACTACCAAGTCAATACATTTCACTGAAAGAGAGAAGGTGGACACACATTGAGCAGACTATGCTAAAATCTACCAGCTCATAAGGAACACTTCTGCTCCACAAAAGCCCACTCCACTGACTGTAAAGAAAGAAATCCATGCCCCAGAGCACCAGCTGACCACTGCAGGTAAATGCTAACCTGCCTGCACTGGTACCCAGACCAAGCTCTTTTCAGGAAGGGGGTTGGAAGGAGGGATTTTCCAAGCATTTGGATTGGTTGAGGTTGGATGTTAAGAAAGGCAAGTAAGGCTCATTAAGTACACAAACCCAACACTCACCACTCATCAGTAGGAAACAAGTGGTTATTCCACACGTTTACAACAGCTTTCAGCATAAGAAATAAGGTCACTCAACAGAGCAGTCCTAAACAGGTTTCTCAGGCAAAGGGTTCAAGTCTGTTGGCTACTTGAGGAAGAGACGGGTTAGCTCTGCAGTAAGGTGCCCAGAGGGGATTACTGTAAGACCATATAGGTAATCTGATGAAAAAATAACATTGAACAAAACAGATCTACAGTCCTGTGAGATGTCTGTGAATTACAAAATAATATCACCCTGCAATTTTAAAGTGAGGTGTTACAGTGAAGGTTTCTTATTATTGACTCTTACGTTTTATTCCTGCATGCCTTGAGTAGAATCGAGGCTGTAAAAGGAAACCGTTTCTGTTCTGCGACACCGGTTTCAGGCTTCCAATGGAGAAATTCTTTTTCACACTCCAAACTCCTTCCAGAGCCACTGTTAACAATTTGTCAGAATAACACCGTTACAGTTGATTACCTCAACCTGTTCTAGAATCAATGTAAGTTTTAAAAGACGGTCCCTTTGGTCTATACCGTAATTCGAAGTAGTTAAGCAGAACACTATAATCTTCCTCCACAGTTAATGAAAAAAGGATGACATCTTCAGAGAGCAATTCAGATTGCTAAAGGTATATGACGCTCTCTACTGCCTGGAGAACAGCTTAGGACTACCAGGCTCCTAACTGAGGCACGATGCAGCTGATCTATCATGCATAAGAAACAGCAGCAATACCATTGATGTTTCATTGGTCATACTGGAATACCAAATACGCTCAGAAAAAGACAGCAGAATAACACCACCCCCCAAAACAAGACCAAACCGACACCACCAAAACAAAACAAAAAAAGCACATTTATTTTGTGGAAAGCTTGCAATTTACTAACCATCTAATTATGTAAAACAATAAGTTTAGTAATCACCTACACTGTGTAAATCAGCAACCATCCAACCTGACAACTGTTGTTTATCAGAGCCCAGGCCACTTAAGGAGCACTTCTAATTCTCCACACGCATACAGATGAAAAAGGAACTAGGTACTTTCTGAATAATCTGTACACCAAAAGCTATTTGACCTTAGTATACATAGCATTGTTGTGCTATGCATATAACATATTGTGCTACACATACCATTTACACACTGAGCTTGTTATACATCCATATTATACCTTCCTGTAATGAATTTTTTTGGTAGTGTTTCTATGTTATCGTTAGTACTTTAAACCTTTGTAACACACATTTCTTTGGGGGGCTCCCCAGAAATCATGAGAACCTATATGGTAGCACCCATTCATACAATCAAACCAAAATAGTCTAGACAATTTTGATGCATTGGCATATGAACGGAGTGAAGTATAGTTGGGTTCAGCTCTGAGTAACATTAGGCACGTGAGCAGACTGAGCAGCCCCATGTCAACACCTGCAGTTCTGCTACTTGCCCAGAACCCCTTTAATCAATGGGAAAAGAACACGCACTTCTAGAGCACAACACACACAACGGTAGGTATCTAGGGCAAGTCAGAAGAATTATGTTTTCAAAGTGCCTTTTTCTCTCCATTTACTACAAACAGAGCCTACGTAGGTAGCTCATTTGCAGGTGTGTGCTGTAATCGTCTATGAAGCCTAATCACAGTAATGGAGTTGCAGGTTCAAATGGTCTTGAAGTCTGACAGGATACTGATTACATCACCTAGCTCATGTACATTTTTGTCTGTGAATCCAACTGTTTTAAATTCATTTAAGACTAAGTTTAGACTTGGGTCTCAATACCACATAATAGAAAAAACTAAGATTTCTTTCAAAATTTTCCAAGTTTGGAAATGAAGGCAAAAATGCCCTTACTACATTTGTGGAGGACGTAACCACAAAATCACAGAATGGTAGGGGTTGGAAGGGACCTCTGGGGGTCATCTAGTCCAAACCCCCTGCCGAAGCAGGGTCACCTACAGCAGGCCGCAGAGGACCTTGTCCAGGCGGGTCTTGAATATCTCC
>Ga0065711_1049580_pt1 | contig 11227 bp, 5 predicted proteins | sample Hoacrofraction12_FD_59098 | JGI IMG/M metagenome (GOLD analysis project Ga0065711, IMG submission 59098) | Hoatzin crop microbial communities from Cojedes, Venezuela - Epithelial fraction 12 v2 (version 2) | ecosystem: Host-associated > Birds > Digestive system > Esophagus > Crop | place... | reverse complement strand
CGCGGGCCCCCTGCCGCCGGGCCGAGAGGCGGGAGGCGGGAGGGGAGCGGGCCCCGCTCCCGAACCAGGCCCCCGGCGACGGGAGAGCGCTGTCCCTGCTCAGCTTCAGCCTGGGTCCCTCGCGGCCCGGGAGGAGGGGGAGGTGTCCCAGCGGGGCAGCTGCAGGGCGGCCTAGCGCCGCTCCTTCGCCCGGGGCCCTGGCGGGGCTCCGCGGCGGGGCGATGGCAGCGCGCCCCGGCGGGCACCGCCGTGCGAGGACAGGGCTTTGCGGCGGGAAGAGGGGGAGGAGGTGCCGGCAGGGAGGCCGGGAAACTGTAACTCATTGTGGAAGGGCTGGAAGGCCGGGGCGGCGAGCGCTCGCCGGCCAGCACATTCATCAACCTGCCGAGCGGCCCGACAGGCTGGAGCCGCGGCTGCTCCCTCTCTCCCCGTGTCAGCCCTGATCCAGCCCGACTGCGCCGAGGCGGCGCGGCCCGGCCAGGCCAGCTCCGGGCAGCGCCAACCATCGCAGCCCGCCCGCCCGGGCACCCGGGCTGCCTGTGGGGCTCAGCCCCAGTGATCCGGCGCCTTCATCCCCTTCGCTCCCTGCGGCTACACCCGAGAGTAACTTAACCCGGTCATGTCCGCTCGCATTAAAAGCCCCGTTTGGTCTCCCATCACCTTTAAATCAGCCCAATGCCAGCGGCTCCGGCAGCCCCCGAGTGTGTGAGGGAATAGCCAGACCCTCGGGCTTCCTCCGGTTCTTCACACAGGACAAAGTGCTCTGTTTCGTTCCATTTTATAAGGTAATTTGGGTTAAGTTCTCTTATTTATTTTTGCAACCCAGCTGTAATAATGCTGCTCTCTAGCACAGGGCTATTAAATGCGTCCAGCTCTCTGTCGATGACTTGCTTGGCAGAAGCGCCGCAGCCTGCCCCAGGGGCCACCGCCATGGCCTGATGCAGCGGGCCTTCTGCATCGCTGCCACCACTGGCAGCCACTCCTCACTCCGGAGCACTGCCCGTCCTGTTCACTGGTCAGGCCATGGCCTGAAGAGCCACAGAAAGAACAAAGTGCCTGGGCACAAGAATGGATGCCTGTCTGCAGCTTGCCCCCCCCCTTGCCCAGCTAATGAGACGCTGGTGCAGGACATGAAGGCAGCGGCTTTGCTGCGGTGCCTGATGTGCATCAGCTGCAACACCTCCCCATGTCACTGGGCTTTAGCTCACAGCTCGCACTCTAAACTTCCTGCACTTTGTCTGCTTAAAGCAGAGCCAGAACACTGCTTTATTGATGGGGGTGGTGAGAACGATTTCTTCAATTTCAAAGCTTTTGCTTTAAGGACTTCAGGATTTTTTTAATATATATTTTTGTATAGGTTGATTTAAATAAGCATTTTGACCAGCTATATCTGATAGGAGCCCATCTCTGATATGTTTTCCACATCATTTCCAGTTTTTCATTGATATTTTTGTTTTGTTGGAGCTCATATGTCCTAACATGGCCATATAAATTAATGGATTCCTGTATTGTTATTATTATTTACTATTCAGTAGTGTGGCTGCTATCCTTAAGGAGAAGATACAATGAAATACTAACAACAGTTATTTCATCTCTAAGAATCCCAATGCAATTTCTAAGCTGAGGTCCTGCACTAGGAACACTTCAATACTCAGGAGAGCAGTTTACATATTTTAGCTTTAGAGAGGTGCCCACATCCTCCTGAAGTCAAAGGTACTTAAGCATACAATCAAAATAGGGGACCAGAGCTTTTATAAGAATAAACCTCAAAATACCAAAAGTGCTTTCCTACAACTGCCGCGTAAAGGTTATCTCTGTCTTAGAATTATTCCACCATCACAAAAATGTAATTGTTTTTCTGGGTTGGAACAAAGAAGTATGTGGTGTATCAAGGGAGAAAGTTAAATGGAATTCTGTTTTCAAGTGAGGTGATGGGGGATTTAGATGGACAAATAAAATTATTCAAAGAGGAGTTCTGCCAAGAAAAAAGGATTAATATCCCTATACTTGAAGAAATACACAGTCAAGAGTTCAGCACAATATTCATACAGAATCTGGAAGCTTTAATGGTACCATTTTAAGCTCTGTCATCCATGCAATACCAGTTCAGGAGGGCTGGTACAGACGTAATGACAATTTCATCATGCTATCTATATCTTGGTATAGCATGACAGTGATATATATTACCAGGACAGGAGAAAAGGAGGAAGTACAGGAAATATGATAAATTCACCTCTCAAACCTGAGAGATTTGCACTGAAAACAGTTCCTGCAATATCTTAAGTGTTTTCCAGGAACCCTCAGCCTCTGATACCAAGCCAGTCCTGTCCTGTTCAGTGTGCTAGATCTGACAGGATAACGTAACAAAATGATTCCCATTGCCTCCGATATGAAATACTATATGCACGATGCAAAAGGTGGCTCTCAGGTTTATGAATGAGCAGAGCACACCTCTGCAGAGTAAGGCTCACCTCCAGCACTCTGATCTTTCTGCACATGTAATTAGCACTATCAGCCCAGCGTTTTCCTAAATGATCTCTCTGCATTCTGAGGACTGCATTTTCTGTTCCCAGCATTCATACAAGCGGAGAAGCTACAGCTATTAGTAGCCAATTTGAAAAGTATCTTCATTATAATCAGCAAGGGCAACTGTTTCTGCAGCAAGGCAGGTGGGAAACCAATGGAAAAATTAATAGGTTTAGAGTGGTGCTGTTCCAGTTTGTAGTGTAGCTGCTGCATTCTTAAGAAATAACATCAGGCTTTCGCCGGTGTCTGGAAAACATCATCTGCTGTGCAGGTACTCTCTCTGTCAGCTGTTGCAGGACAAAGGACAATAATGAAAGGTTACATATGATGTGTCATTCTGAAAGACTACTGTTCATCAAACTTTTCCACTTCCAGCACTATATAATGTCAGAAAATACAGGGTGGGGAAAAAGGAAAAAAAATCAACAAAAACTATTTTGAAAATGTGGAAGCATAAAGCTATACTCTCATCAGTGCAGCATTCTCACCAATGCATCAAATCTGCTAAAATTTATAGAAAGACTGAAGAAATATAGACCAGAGAAATTAATTCTGCATTACCTCTCAGATGAACCATACATGTGACAACTTTGTTAAATCATTCATCGTTGATTGTAAGGAAGTCAAAAGCCTGTTAGAAAGGAAACATGTTTTCCTCATAAAATCTCTTCACAAAGTTTGGTGAAATTGCTGGCTTAAAGTGAACTTATTAAAGGATGAGTATAGGCAAGTCTTGACAAATATTCAGGGATTAAAAATGCTTTCCAAAAATTCCAGCAGTCACACAGTAGTATTTATGCTAGGTGGCTGCCCTGTATTAAATGATACAGATTAAAAAGGCTACAGCTAGTCAGATAACATCCAAATTAAAATTGAATCCAAGCCAAAATCCTATATCCAGATATGCACAAGCTTAGATATTTATGGAAACCAAATCCAAATGTAACATGGTTTCATAGCTAACAAAAGAATAACAAGTAGCTGTTGCTAGTTACTGGACTCGTCATACATTATTAATTGTCAAGCAGCCTTGCCAGCTCTCACGGTTGTCCTGTGCTCGGCTTTTACAGTAATCAGTATTTTTCTTGAAGTACTAGTTGCTGGAGTCATGTGAATATATACAAATCTTGCCTTTGTCTCTATATTCTTTTAGCATGTCCTAACAAATTCTCACAACAAAGTACTACATCTTTTCTGTACAGAAGGGAAAATTCAGAGCCGTGTTTAACCTCCTTTAAAGTCTACAGAGAATCTCCGTGTTTATTTTCATTAAGCTTTTGGCGCATTACCTGGGCCTGCAATTCAGTATGTCTTATGTAAGGACACACTACCCAGACTGACTGAGATACTCTGTCTTAATAAGCTGTTATCTATAAAGTACCTGGCAGTAGCTGGCTTGGGGGAGTGTTCCCACTATGTCCAAACTGTGAGGTCATTTCAAATCAAAATGCCCATTCTGCAGCTGGCATCGAAAGACCCTCTGACCCACGAACTAGAGGAAGTCATAGGCATGAGCGGAATTAACAGCAGAATCTGAATCCATTCTGCATGTACACTTTTTAATCTTTAATTTAGAAATGCTCCTCCATCTAAATGAAGTACACAGTGAAGTACACCTGGCTTCTGGCCACATAGAAAAAACCTGCAAATATTGGTCCACTGCTTCCACACCCATTTAGTAAAGCAGAAATAAGCCCATTGTAACAGGAGATTGCCATAGGATCCGTATCTCCAGCTTTGCAAATGAACATGCCTTGATGTTTAATTTTCCGTGAGTTCCTCTGCATTTAGGTACCAGCAGGAGACCATTATACTGTGACAGCACTCAGTTCTGATGACATTATCTTAAACTTTTCCCAGTTGTCCGTCCTCACCCCTGTTGTGCTGCCATCATCTATTAACATTCCACTGACAACAATGAAAGATGTTAGAGCAGAGCATGTTAACACAGTAGCCAAGCTAGGGTGCTTTCACCTGGACATACACAAATGTTTGGCAGCATCTATATAGTTAATTAGCTGGATCACATCGTGCCAATTCCCCACAAGGCTCGTCTGAGATGCTTTGCATTTATAATTCATGGATTCATAGATTTTTATGGCCAGAAGAAATCATTAGATCATCAGGCCTCCCCTTCTTTAATATAAAGGCCATACAATTGCATTCACTTAGTCCTGTTGTTAACCCAATTACTTGTGTTTCACTGTCTTCCAAAAAAGATATCCAAAGACTTCAAAAGATGGCAAACCACTTCTCCCTTGGAAGTCTATCCCAACAGCTAATCACCCTAAGTTTTACACAACTAATATGGGCTTGGGACTAATAAAGCTTAGTCCCCTATGGATTTGTGTTTCATGGTTGATTTACTTCGATCCCTAACAAGCTGTGAGCTCTGATTAAAGCTTCTTCCCATACACGGACCTTTTTCAAGGTCTTTTCCCCAACTCCTTGTGGATCCTCTGTGTCTTACGAATGTGAAAACTCACATTATAGCCCTGACGGTACCTCAGATCATCTGTCAGGATTCCTCTAAGAGAGGTTTCACCTGTTCTTGACCACATACTTCCATGAAACCTGTAGAAACATAATTGCTCTTCAGACCTTCCTCCCTGCCAGGAGTGGTCGCAGAGAAACAAGTTCAAGAGTTACTGGAGGCACCTGTAAGTGTACATGCACGCACACATACACATGGCACGGTTACTTGCATCATTTTTTTCTAAATAATTTTGCCTTAGTTATTTGTATTCATTGCTCTCTTCCTCACTGTGGCTTTCTTTTCCTCCTCAGTAGGACTATTGTCTCCAAGTCAGAGTGCTCCTTAGCACCCAGAATTTTCTCTCTACTGAAGACTTTAATGCACTCAGTATTTTTTTTAGCATGATGAACACCTTGAGTTACTTCTCTTTCTTACCCTATTGTATTTTTTTCCTGGGTTGGAATAGTTTTTATTTCTCTTTTTTTGTACTATTGCCAATTTTTCCTAATGCAGATGCCATGATGTGAGGAAGGGCCCCTATGCCCAACCATTTTTCCATATTTTACCAAGTATGTTAGCTGGTCCAATAAAAAAAAGTTCATCCCTTCCTACAATTCTTCCTTGTATCTTTAGACCACCGTAGTTACAACAACATTACTAAGAGACAGGAACAGTATGCATTATTTTCAGTGTTGTTCTCCCCAGTGTCAGATAGAGGTAAAAACACCTCCTCATGCTACTCACAACTCCCCTTCTTATATATCAAAGGACCACATCAGTCTTTTCCCAGAACATCTCACTGGGAACTCACATTGAGTGACTTGTCTTCTTTGACCTCTAAATCCCTTCCAGAGCTTTCTAAGACACAGTCTTCCTATTGTTCAGAGAGAAACTGGTCCCAAAAATGCTACACATGTTGCACTAAAAGAAAGTTTTGTTGCAAACAATTATTTTGGATGGAAAAAGAGTCCATAGCCAAGTTTCCCAAAATCAATGTAAGAAATATCCACCAAAAAAAATTAAAAATTAGGGAGACTGAACATACTATACTAATGTTAATACATTAAAATTCTGCTTTGATATTGTTGGAGAGATGGAAAGAGTAGAAATGTGACTTCACAAGCCAATTTTAATGATTTATTTTTTGGAGCAAGGGACAGAAGAAAATATGTTGCAGTGTTCTATAATTTCCCCTCTTCTTTCCCATATTTTAGGCATGTTTTATTCAGTAGTACTGATAATCAAGCCTTATATGTCCGAAGCTAGTCAATTGAAATTGTGTGAAACACAATTAGAGGCCATTTTGAAGATAGGCTTGGCTTCCCTCTACTTTGGCTTCCCTTTCAGCAATCATGATAGTAAAAATGAATTTGTACCTCATAGAGATGTTGAAAGACACTCAGGTTAACAGCTTTGACGGTCTCAGAGAAAAGCAGATCTATAACCACTGAAAATATCTTTTAATACTTTTTTATTGTTTTGCATATTGATTTTCACTAAATTATCTCTTTCAGAGTTCTTTTTATTAATCAGTTCCATCCACCTAGCCACTGTCAGTATTGCTAATTAAAAAAAAAAGGTCAGCTGTTTGACACTATACTCTTCTGCATCTGTAATGAAATCTAATAAAGACTGAGGAGAAAACTAGCAAATTTTTTGTGGGAAAACTACAGCTAACTTTCACTGGGTCATTTGACAAGAAAATAAAACTAGGTAATGCTCATTTTGGTGATCACATACCAGTTCCTGAGACAACTATTCTGCTTGCAGACACGCTCCTTGAAGAGCTGTCTGTCTCCAGGAGAGGACTGAGAATGCGCAGCTCCCATCAGACAAGCAGGAGCTCTGAGCAGGAAATACAGCTAGATGGCTTTTAGAGACAGTCCCGTCTGTTTCTTGTACCATATCATTTATCAAAGACAGCCTAGGTTTAAAAAAGAATAAGATGATGGTTAAGAAAAGTTGTAGAAAGGGAGTGTTGATCAAGTTGCTTTTGACTGAAGCTTGCAGACAAGAATAAATTTTAAATTTAATCTTTGATATGCTTCTAGTAATAAAGCAGTAGTACAATGCACTAAAGATTTTATTTTCCTTTATAACTTGTCTAAGAATATCCAAATGACCCTGAAGGAAAGTGAGAATCAAACCTTTTAATTGGGAGAAATTAATGGGTACTCTCTGTCCTGATGGTTCTAGATGAGTTTAATGGTTGCAGAGATCTGACTTTGCAAACACTAATGTGTAGAAATCACTTACCTGCATCAAGTTATTTTCATGATCTGAACCCAATAATGGCTCATTTGTATAGCTGTTAATATTAAACAACAAACCCAATAAAAAATGAAGTTAGAAAAAGTCTAAGCTGAACATGAGGCAGTACATAAATCTGCTGAGACTGCATCCACGAAGGAAGAAAGCCAAGGGAGGCAAACTAGCCTTCTAACTGTGGAAGTTAATTAGCACTATTTTTAGCTAGAAGGGGATTTCTGTTTAATATTCACCCAGGTTTTAGGTTACGATGATTTAAGATTACAGACAAAAAAAAAAAGTACCTGGAAAATTTGCTTTAAGGCCTTAAACTACAAAAAAAGCCTAGATAAAATACTAACGCAGCCTTAAGGATGCACCTATATCCTCCTTCAAGCCATACTTGAAAAAATATTTCTCATGAGATCACAAACAAAGAGAGATTAATTAGTAAGAAATAATTCTCATGCGTTGCACAATGCATTCATCTACCTCAAGTCAGCACATTTTACTGAATGATAATGTCAACAGCATAGGTTCTTACTGGTCAAAATTACGTATGCATGATGCCTCTCAATTTTAAGACTGTAATCTTAAGGGGTTTGAATCTTTACCAAGGAGACATAGGACACATCAGTAATACGATACAATTTCTAACATGGGTTCGTTCCTGATCTGATTTTTAGTTCAAACTATTGATAACGAACATGGGGAGATTTGCTTTTGATTTTGTCAGCTTTGGGAACAAGCCCATTGCAAATGTCATCAATGAAAGCTGCAGGTGCACATCCCCTCTGAAGATGATAACTTAGAAGAAAAGCTATGATCCCTCTGAAGTCAATATGATGCGAGAATTGTAGGAAGACTTCTAACATTGAAGGAGGATGGACTGACGGATTCTGGTACAATCTATCCATAGGAAAAGCAAAAACTTTGACATAACTTTTAGATGGAGCTAGATTGGTTCATGAAAATGCTCTGCAGTGTGGTTGGCTGTGACAGCAGAGGACTGTTGCCCTAGAGGTCTCCTCCAGTCATATATTCCTGTATTCATTGGAAAACATCCATTGATATCATTGCACCTGAGAGCTCTCTGTGTGTCCTGAATTTGGCTGGAAAGCTAGCTCAGATACTGAGGTCACATTTTAATATATAGCTTTTAACTCTTCTGCTTCTTTAGTCATGAAATAGGTACACCAATTATTTACTATGCTAGGTGATAGATTTATATGTACATTTGCAAAAAAGTCAGTGATAGGGACAGCAAAATGCCATGTCACTTTTCTGTGCCTAAACACAGTGACATTTGAACACAAAACAAAATACATAGCAAAGGAGGTTTGAGAAAGAGGAGCCAGTCCTAGCAGTCATTGACCGAACGAAATCTCTGGCAATCTTTAGCTGGGATTGTCAGACAGCTCTAAGGAAATCAAGGATAGGCATCTTTGTCATTAAGCAATAAAGCTCGAAGGCAGAAGAATATACTTGTGAATACCATCTCTCTGCCCATCCCTGATAAATTAACTGTCTTCATCCCTTTTCCCACTCCTGTTCTCCACCCGTCCTTTCTTTTTTTTAAGCGACTGCACCCTTTCACCTGCTTCACCCTCACCCCTTGCCAGCTTCAGTGCTTAGAGCAATTCGGAGAGCCCTGCCAGGAAACCTGCGCGGCTCCACCTTCTACCTGCTGCTCCATGGCCTGTCCAAAGAGACGGGGATTGGCAAGGGGGCAGGTGAAACACGCTGAGAAGGCAGAAGGAGGCAAGCAGCAGGTTCCCAGCTGGTAGCAGACAGAATAGGACTTAACTTTTCTCCCACGAGACCTGAGTAACCCATAGCTCGATGGAGTTGCCCTCCAGACACTATTCATTTTCCAGAGAACATCAAAGGTCTAGCATGCTGCATTATGCACTGCTTCTTCAAAAAGGTGAGATGCTATTGAAAAACCTGGTAAATGCACAGCATTTTCATGATAAAAATTATAATTGCCAATGAAGTAGCATTTAATAATAATAAAAAGAAAGCTCTGAGACATTCCGAGAAACGAAATATAGGACTAAGAATCCTTTTGTAATATAATGCAAACCCCTCACTCAATAATATGTTGACGAAATTTATTTAATTAATTAATGGAAGTTAATGAACATTTAAACATACTGTGCCTTTGGCTATCAGAGGGAAATATTCTGGTCAATGAATGCAATCAAACTACTAAAGGAACTGCAAAGAATTGTTTTTTTAAATCAAGCATGAAGTATTATCTGTAAAAAAATATGCCTCAAATATAAAGAATAAGTTCCTTGTATGCGTAGAGTTTGTGTCTGAGATCACGCTTATTTAGAAGCTCACTAGTTCATTGCAATTACAAATGAACGGCTTTTCATTAACACTCATATTTGTGGATGTAAATAATTGCCTTGTAAAGCCAGAGGAAGTGCTGGCTCCGAACAAAACAGGGGTACAGAGAAGTGGTCCCTGAAATCATAGCAACTAAGTGCAATACTATACACAATATATATGATGATGGCAACAATCATAAACAACATTTCACTGAAAATCACATTCACCTGAATTTGCTAGTGCACTAAAATACAGCAAGAATTTTCCCCATGATCTTGAATTTGACATTTATAGATATTTTTCCAAATTTTATTTTCCAATCAAATTATTAGAAAATGACAACAAAAAGTTACAATATTTGAAGGAAAACATACTATCTATGGGTCTCATAGGAAAAGTCTATCAACAGCATCAGTTTTGGTAGAAATTTCAAATAGGACAAACCTAGTTGCTTGCAGCAACTAATCACCTCAGCCAAAATCATAAAACTTTCTGGAATGCCAAATTACATGAAAAATATGAGATATGAATCATGTTTATTTAACTTTTATTTAAAGATAGCAATAACTCCTTTGCACTCTGTGCAAAGTGCAGCCTAGGGCTGCTTAGAAGTTACACCTGTAACTTTCATTAGGTTAATAAGATTATACCTGCTTATTAGCCCTCAGCATATTAATGGCTAATTATGTGTCTTAATATTTAAAAGTGGATGCCCCCATGCAGGTTCTGGGTGCTATGGGAGGAGAGCGGATGACCCAATTAGAGAAAAAAAGTTTATGTGTGTGAAATGAAATGGTAAGCCTGTACCTACAAAGAGTTCTTAGAGGTTAAATATTTCAGGTTAGGAGGTTGTTCATCACAGTATATTTAGATTAAATGAATGTGCGGGTGGAATAAAGAGAAAGCACTGATACTGTAACTTGCAGCAGCCATTCACTTCAAAGATGCTCCTGATATCACAGTGACTTTCTTTAGTGCCAGTCTGATCTTCTCTCTAGAGCACTCATATGTGCCCTATAGCATGTAAAAGCACAAAATGTGTAAAATATCTATTCCCAACTTGCCCTCTGAGAGTATTAAATTCAGGTCATTCTAACTGGAGCTAGACAAAATTTGCAGGTACCGTCCCCTTGCAGAATAAAGACAAAGAAATATGCCATGTAATGTGCACCCATTTTACCCAATTATGTTGTGTAGAGGGAACATAAGGGTATTTTAAAGCATCTTAAGTATCAATACTATTTAACCGTTTAAGTATCTTAACATTTCACTGTGAAGCATTTTGATCTCTGGATTAGAGAAAATTTATTTTGAAATTCTTTTGAAGTGATTTCTCCAATAGTAAAAGGTCTTCCTCAAAATCTTGTCTGACCTGTTTTTATTCAGTTTTTTGAAACTGCTGGCAAGCCACATAACCCATCCTTCACAAAGTCCTTTCTCTTAAACACAGAACTTCTCAAACAGGACTTAGCCTGCTGAACCCTATTTAATCACTACCACCAAAGCACAGTTATGGTGTCATGCAAAAGCTAATGTCACTGCATCTTTAGGTATGAGAAAGGTGATTTGTTTGACTCGATTTTTTCCCTCATACTACTGAGAAATCCCTTTAGGCGAGAACGTCCCCCCCCCCCCCCC
>Ga0065711_1049579_pt1 | contig 11227 bp, 3 predicted proteins | sample Hoacrofraction12_FD_59098 | JGI IMG/M metagenome (GOLD analysis project Ga0065711, IMG submission 59098) | Hoatzin crop microbial communities from Cojedes, Venezuela - Epithelial fraction 12 v2 (version 2) | ecosystem: Host-associated > Birds > Digestive system > Esophagus > Crop | place... | reverse complement strand
CCTACCCTGTTTTAGTTTAAAACCATTACCCCTCGTCCTGTCACTGCTGTCTCTACTAAAAAGATTGTCCCCATCTTTCCTATAGGCTCCCTTTAAGTACTGAAATGCTGCAATCAGGTCTCCGCGCAGCTTTCTCTTCTCCAGGCTGAACAAGCCCAACTCTCTCAGCCTGTCCTCATAGCAGAGGTGCTCCAGCCCTCGGATCGTTTTTGTAGCCCTCCTTTGGACCTGCTCCAACAGTTCCATGTTCTTCTTGTGCTGAGGGCTCCAGAGCTGAACGCAGTACTCCAGGTGAGGTCTTGCCAGAGCAGAGTAGAGGGGCAGAATCACCTCTCTCCACCTGCTGGCCACGCTTCTCTTGATGCAGCCCAGGACACGGTTGGCCCTCTGGGCTGCCAGTGCACATTGCTGGCTCATGTCCAGCCTTTCGTCTATTAGTACCCCCAAGTCCCTCTCAGCAGGGCTGCTCTCGATCCTTTCATCCCCCAGCCTGTATTGATACCAGGGATTACCCTGATCCAGGTGTAGGACCTTGCACTTGGCCTTGTTGAACCTCATGAGGTTCACACAGGCCCACCTCTCCAGCTTGTCCAGGTCACTCTGGATGGCATCCCGTCCTTCTGGTGTCTCGACCGTGCCACTCAGCTTGGTGTCATCTGCAAACTTGCTGAGGGTACACTCGATGTCGCTGTCCATGTCATTGATGAATATATTGAACAGCACTGGGTACTGCAAAGGAATTGGCATTTGCAGGGGTTAAAAAAGGCTCAGCAACAGAAAATAAGGTTCAGCGATCATGCAGGAGGCCAACACAGTTCAAGCTGTCCTAACAATAAACAAGTCCACTACCATAGCCTTCAGAAGAACAGCTCTTGGGAGGGTGAAAATTAAGGTGTCCTTTTATGCTCTTTTAAGACTTAGGTTATTTTTTCTACTGAGAAGTCATCCAAATGAAATTTCTTCAGCTATGTGTTAGTTTCCACTTGATGTTGACAAGATATGAAATAAAATGTTAATGTACAGGTAATGACTGAGAAATTATATGTTTACACTAATGGATTGCTGTTCATTAGCACACACTAAGCAGACATCCTCATCAATCACTGCATATTCATCACTTTCGCAAGTGCTGTGCTGATTCTCAAATGTATTGCTTATCAGAGCAAAACATCATACTTATACTATGGTCGTGTTCCTGTGTTTAAAGGCTTCTCAGGCAGTTTCCTGCCAGACCATGGTTTTTAGAGGGGGCATTTTTGTTTGTTTTACTTGTGTTGCTGGCAAATTGCTTGGAGCTTTGAAACTGATAATCGAATTGTGACATCATCTTGATAAAGTCTTCCAACCTGACTACTAATACAAATTGCAATTTCTTTCCAACAGCTCATTCTAAAACTAAGCATTCTACTCAAGCTTTCTAAAATAGAAATAATTAAAAAAAGAACATATATTTTTAATAATTCATTTAAAAGATTTATTTATATTTTATTTTTTGTTTTTCTGCACTGGTAGCATCTGCCTGTACCCAGTGCTTCGTTTTCCAAGGACCAGCTAGCTGCTGAACTCTACCATCACAAGGATGAAACTGTTTTTGAAATACCAAGTTCATTGTTGACTCATTGCAGGCAGATGAAAGAACTGAAGACTGGAGGTGGGTAACTGTCTGATAGCCCTCGGAAAAGCTAACCTTGTTATGTTGCAGGAAAATGAGTCAGGAATGCTGAAGTGCAGTTTGAACTGGGTTCCATGGGCTACAGTTTTAGGAAGATGCTAAACAGGCAGTTGAAGACATCTGTGAATATCCTAGTTAAGGGCTGGCAAATTCTACGTATATATCTTTCCTGACCATTTACAACTCCTATACATATATGTGTGTGTGTGTATTTCTCTGTGTGTGTATACATGCACACATTTTTACTTATTTTACTTATATTTATAAAGATTCTTTTGCATTGTCATACAAGAAGCCAATAATGAAAAAAGTAATTTCAGGTCTAAACTACCAGTGTTTTTATTGCTGTGCGTACTTGAGCTTACAAACCCCAATGAAGCCAAAGGAAGGACTCACTCTTACAGGTTTGTATCACCTTTCTTTCACTACTAGCAAAAAGAATGCACTGATAAGGCATGTATAACAAAAAGCTTAATATGTCCATCATATTTTTCTGTTGAACTCTTCCTGAGCAGGGTGTTTTTACCTAGGAAAAAAAACCCTTGAAGAAAAATACGGGGTTTGGTTTTTTTTAACAATGTGAGTAATCCTAACCAAGATACAAGGTGCATTCTTAGCTGCTTTGAATACTTGAATTAGTGTGACTTTTTAACATTATCTGTTTTAATTTAGCCAGACTACAGGCTTGATGGTTTAGAGTGCGCTACAGCCAGTTTAATATTCATGTAATGCAAGAGGTCTTGTTAGACAGTGGAAGGCTTCTTTTTTTTATATAACCTACAAATCTATGTATTTTTATTTGATTTACTTAATTTCTTAAGTTGCTTATGCAAACATGGCATATCTTTCATATGGATGTTATTAAAGAACCTACAAACGGAAGCTGCCCCAGATAGTTGTGAAGAGATGTGTCCTGACAACAGGACAAACACACAAATGGAAAAAGCATAAATCCGGGAGTGTTTTGTGTTGCTGATTGTTTTGTTGTTGTTTCAGGGGTTTGGTTTGGTTTTTTCCTCTTTTTTCTCCCCCCACAGTAAGATGGAATTGGACAAAAGGCAAATGAAGACTTTTCATGTACTAGTTAGTAAACTATTTGGGGGGAGATGCAATCTGGTGTTTGAGTTATATTTAGTCTGTCATTACTGATGGTATACATCATCAGAGGATGTGATTTCATGCAAAAGAAGCTTACTCAGGCGACAGGAGGCAGAAGGTGGAGAGTGTTTGCTGAAGTGAGGATATCTGCATTCCTTATGCTTACTTTCTCTCTTTCTTCAGTAAGTAAATAGCGTGACTCCAGACACCAAAACGAATGAGTGAAGAGAGAAGGAGACAGATGGTAAAGCATTTTTAGTACTAATGATAGGAGCTTCTAGAAAATGCCTCTTGCAGCATGAATCACAAACTTCTTACATATATTAGCTTTATTTTAGGGGAAACTACAGAAATCCTACATTTCGTACAGAGTTTAAATGTAAATTATTATGTGGAGATTAATTTATTAGAGAAGTAGATAAATCCCTTAATTCTGTACAATCCCGTACATTTATAGTATCTACTGTCAGAGACCATGGCTGATTTCAGTGGGGATTATGTGCTTTTGTGGAAGTTGGGTACGTAATCATCTTTGAGGACGTGGCCTTCAGGACCCCATGCTGTGTAAACATTGTTATCAATGCAAATATTTCTTACAAAAATATTGCATATATTTTCTATGACGTGATGTGGAGTAATGAAGAAAATGCTACTCAGCCAGTCTGAGAAACAGTGATATCTTATGAATTAATAACCTAGTGATATCTTAATGAGAATCCAGTGAAAAGAATACTTTAAAATCTTTTCCAACCTAATGAACTTTAAAAATGCTATTCCTGGTTTTGCTTTTTGTACTAAATATAAGGGGAGGAGAGGTGTTTATTCCTTAGATTTTAGTTGTATGTCTGTTTAACTTAACATTTTACTTACCATATTTAGTCCCAGAAGCAAGAACAGGTTTTCTTCAAATGTCATAACCATGAAGAAAACATATTTTATTTATTTTTATTACATATATACAGATACAGATGACAAATTCTTTCTCTGGTGTATGTTTGTTTCCATGTATTTGTATATATTGTTCGTGTCTGTATGCAGCTCTGGGGTACAAGAAAGACATGGACCTGTTACAGTGGGTCCAGAGGAGGGCCGTGAAAATGGTCAGAGGGCTGGAAGAGCTCTCCTATGAAGAAAGGCTGAGAGAGCTGGTATAGTTCAGCCCAGAGAACAGAAGGCTCGGAGGAGACCTTATTGCAGCCTTTCAATATATAACAGGGACTTAGAAGAAGCTTTCTAGAGAGAGACTTTTTACGAAGGCCTGTAGTGACAGGACAAGGGGCAATGTTTTTAAACCAATAGTAGGTAGATTTACACTGGGTATAGGGAAGACGTTTTTTACAATGCGGATGGTGAGACACTGGGACAGTCACCCAGAGAAGCTGTGGATGCCCCATCACCAGACATCAAGGTCAGGTTGGGCGAGGCTTTGAGCAATCTGATCTAATGAAAGATGTCCCTGTCCATGGCAGGGGGGTTGAACTAGATGATCTTTAAAGCTCCCTTCCAATCCAAACCACTCTTTGATTTTGTGATTCATATCCACATTCTATGTATGTATATATTTACATAAATTCATATACTGAATACATTACCAAATATTTGCAATAAATATTTGTAATAATTTCATTAAAAAAGCAAATCTAGGTTTCATTAGTTGTTTCTATCCCTCCTAAAAACAGAATCGTATTTTTACTGTCTGCTCAGAGTTGCTAGGAAATCTGAATTTAGTAAATTGAATGCGGGCATACTTTCAAATCTTACAGGTATTAAAATCAGTATTTCTATTCTTCCATACATTCAGGTAGCAAAAAAAATCCTCATTCTTAAAGAAAACACTTAAGTTTAGGAACTACAGAGAAAAAAAAGCTGTCTGGAAATCTTCTGATAGAACAGGTCCAACTTATTATCATAAAAAGATTTATTACATCTGATTTATTAAACTGTCTGCTTAGATATTCTCAGAACACTTGAAATACTGGGGCTGTTTAGTGAAGATTAAAGGAGTCAGTTTAATTTTAAAACAGTTTTTTCCTCTACTGTAGTGTAATCTTTTGAGGAGTGTGGTATTTCTGTTTGAGGGCTGCATAAACTCCAGTACCCCAATTACATCATTGATTGATTTTACTTATTTCACATAGGAAGAATCAACTTCCGAGCTAATCACTCTGAGCTTGCTAAATCGAAAGCTGGAATTTGCAGTGTGTGCTATATGTGACAGCCACTGACGTAGTTCTTACAACCAAACAGAAGACAGGAGTTTGCTTGATTCTCTGCAGTTTCTGCACATCACGTTTCATCTGAAGATAGAGGATGTTGCAGCATAACCAGGATCAAGCTGGTATCATATGCTGTGTCAAGCATGTGGACATCATCTCTACATTGAGCTTGCAGTGGCACATGGAGATACTTGAATTAGCTCCAATATAGGCAGTAGTCTAATGAGTAACCTACCTTGGTTCCTGAATATTGGGTAGATTTAGTGGCTAAGGGTATAGCCTTTTCTTTTACTATAATTTTCTTTTGTCTGACAGTTTTGAGCATTCTTAAGCATGGGCTGAAACACAAGCCTTGCTCTACACACTATAAACAAACCTCTTGTCATTCAGCTAATAAAAAAATGCTGTCTTTTTACTTGTGAAAAATGTAGTTGGGTGAAAAACTTGAGCCTGCTGAAGACAGTATCAAAATTCTTCTTGACAGCAGTGAGGGCAGGATTTTACTCACTGTCTTTTGATTCTTGTTTATAACAGACTAGCTCGTTATTAGATCTGTTGCCAAACATGTTCAAAGAGGAAGATGTCTGGTGACCGGAGTGTCTTTGGAACCATATAAATCCCTGCTGTTTTTCAAATCCAGAACTTAAAGCATTTTCCACTATATCTCAATAACGTGGTAATATTAGAAAATGATACTTTGTATGGATAGAATCTTCTGAGGCAAAAGGACCTTTTAGAAAGTTAAGGATATTCACTTTATAGGTAGCCCTTTGTTTTTGCAGAAATATTGGAAAGGATGAAGTTGTATAGGAAAGCAAAAAAGATCAAACAAACCAACTTTCCAGAACTCCCCCACATAAATCACTCCTTAATGAGTTCAAAGGCAACATTCCTCACTTTGGCGAAGCTTTAAAATATACCCATACTTGTTCCCGTATTCCCTGCACACTCAATACTCCAAGGTTCAGAGCTATGGCAAACAATAACAACAAAAAAATAGCAGCGGGCCTTTATATATGGTTTTCTGACATGAAGCAAATTCAATTCAATGCTGACAAATGCATGGTGTAGGAGCTTGGTTGCCAATAGAATAACAAATAGAAAATAAATTAAGTGTACCAGACTGAGAAGACTGAAAGTCATCTTAGCATGTATAGACATGCTGGTTTTGCAAACCCATTGCCCTCTGCTTTCCGTGTCTAGTGTCAATCTCTTTTATTATTATTTGGCTTTGTCCGCTCAAAAATCTTTTGACTTTGTTTGTTTCTTTCTTTCTTCAGTGCGTCCTTTCCCTATCGTTGAACAGGTGACCACAGGTTACATAATATATAGTCTGTGTCAGAGGCTGGTACAACCTGCCATAGTATGTTTGATAACCCACACATCACCGAAATTGAATATATTTTTAATGCAGTTTTACTCTAAAGGTTGGATTTAAAGATGGCCTTACAGTATTCTGTGCTTCTGTTTTTCACAGTGATATAATACAGAATGTGGTCAACTAACAAATAACTATATATATGAATTTCTTTCAAACTGATCTTGTGTTCTGGAAGCCAAGCTGATTTTCTTGGTTCTCACATATTATGACAACCATTACATTTCCTTAAGTCACATCATCCCATGTGTGGTACTTCTGCTTTTGCAGTCTTTACTCAGGTATGATTCCACATAGAACTATCATACCTGCTGAATCAGGTCGATAAAAAGTTTTATAGATAATTCTGCTAATAATTCATTTTAAATAACTGTAAAATGATCGATCATTATAAAAGATATCCACATTTAAAAAGATGCACACCTCTCTGATGACTGTAGCACAGTCTAGGGAGTCTGAGTTGTATAAAACCGTATTTCCAATAATGCTATCCTTATATGAAATGTTGGCCTTAATAGAGATATTGCAACTAAATATATCGCCATGTTAGGATATCCCATTTTTGACAGTGAATCAGTGAATTGTGAGAATGTTTTAGCTGGTAGGTTATTTTTAAGAGGTAAGGTTTGCCTTTCTAGTATGTAGTTTATCTGCAAATAATTTGCATGCCTGCAGATACTAATGGAAGCTAAATAATAATTCTTTAATTAATCTGCAAATAATTCTTCCTTAATTAAAATTATTTATCAAACTGTTTTATAAAGGTAAACTATCATCTTGTATAGTGTTTCTTATTTTTGTTGTTTTCCCTCAGCCTACTTGCCTTTCTTCTTTTTTTTCAGAGAAGAATTCCATCCATCAAACTGTCTTTTAAAAAAGGAAAAAAATACAGGTGTTTTATTTTTGCAATATATACACTCAGTGTTTTAATACAGATCCAGTGTGGTTTTTGTATATTAAAAAAGTCGGTTTTTTTCCTTTAATTCTGTGCATCAATCTCCAAGTGTAAAACTGCATCTTTGACAGCGTTTTTGAACCATCATAATGATATGCCATTCAATAATAATGAACTCTGTCAGGTTTAATGGATGTATAATTAATACTCAGATGGTACTAATAGCACACCATGTCTGTAAAAAAGGGATAATGTTTTGGAAGCAAGAAGCCATTTCAGCAGGAAAGTGGTAAGTTTAGCAGAGAATTTCACGTTACCAAAACCTGATAGGTTTTTATGTTCTTTAATTCGAAACCTCATAAATTTAGTAATATATTTTGAAATTCTATTAAAGAAGAGACAGTTTTGTGGTTTTGTAATGCTTTCACTTTGTTTTCCTCTCAATTTCACGTATAACTACAAAATTACGATTTTCTTTGAAATATAATGCGCCAAAAGAATCCAATGTTTCTTCCTTAAGTTCTGTCTTTACTTCTTAGAATTAAATTATTACAGTGCTTAGTTGGTACGTATATAAAATACACCACCAAAAACTGCATTGCACTTGTGTAAGCCAGTCTAGTACTAGTTTGTTTTAGCCTTTAAATGCTGAGTTTTATATGGGAACAGCAAATCCATTTGTCTATCCACTTGCTGCAGCTTCTGCTTAGTAAAAGAGAAGACAGAAGGACTCAACTGAGGCAACCCTTGATGAAGTGCTAGCAGGAATGGATCCCACTGTCCCCACCATAAGAACTACCCCTGCCCCTAGTAATTCCAGATGATAATTCACCATCTTCAACTAATTTCTGAGCTGTACCTCTTAACTTCTTTTTACAGTTTTCTTTAGGCCTTAAACCAATTTTTGTATTTAAACAAATTAAACCAATTTATAATACAAAGTGTAAAGCTTAGGTTTACATGCACTAACACACATTAAATATGATTATATACATATACTGGGTAAGAGCTGTGTCATACCAACCCATGTGATTGACATTCATGATGAAACTACTCATTTTTTGTACAGTACATTCCATATTATTTGATTTTTTCCCTGTGATTAACATCAAAGTAACTGACTTAAAATTGATAGATAAATTGTTTCTCTCCCACCCTTTTGAAATACTATGTGACATTAGTTTCCTACTCCTTCAGTTTCCTGAGTTTTCTAAGACTTCAGAGTAATAAACAGGAATGACAGAAATTTCTTCTTGGCTGAAGTTTTAATATGATTGCATGCAAATCACTGCTTTTCTGGGCAACCTGTGCCAGGGCCTCATGACTCTCATGGGGAAGAATTTCTTTCTTACGTCTAGTCTAAATCAACCCTCTTTCAGCTTGAAGCCATTGCCCCTTGTCCTGTCACTATGTGCCCTAGTAAAAAGTCGCTCTCCACCTTCCTTGTAGGCCCCTTCAGGTACTGAAAGGGTGCTCTGAGGTCTCCCCAGAGCCTTCTCCTCTCCGGGCTGAACAGCCCCAGCTCTCCCAGCCTTTCCTCCTAGCAGAGGGGTTCCAGCCCTTGCATCATTCCTGGGGCTTTCTCTGGCCCTGTTCCAACAGCTCCAGGTCTGTTCTGTGCTGAGGACTCCAGAACTGGATGCAGGACTCCCGGGGGGGGTCTCACCAGAGCGGAGCAGAGCGGCAGAATCCCTTCCCTCGACCTGCTGGTCACAATTCTTTTGACACAGCCCAGGGGACGGTTGGCCTTCTGGGCTGCAGGCGCACACTGCTGGGTCGTGTCCAGCTTTTCATCCACCAGCACCCCAAGTCCTTCTCCTCAGGGCTGCTCTCAATCCATTCTCTGCCCATCCTGTACTTGTGCTTGGGATTGCCTCGACCCATGTGCGGGACCTTGCACTTGGCCTTGTTGAACTTCATCATGTTCGCACAGGCCCACCTCTCAAGCCTGTCAAGGTTCCTCTGGATGGCATCCCTTCTCCCCAGCATCTCGGCCACACCACACAGCTTGGTGTTGTTGGCAAACTTCCTGAGGGTGTACTTGATCTCACGGTGCGTGTTGCTGACAAAAATGTTACACAGCGCCAGTCCCAATACTGACCTCTGAGGACTGCCACTTGTTCCCTGCTTGCAAAACAAACTGGGTCCATGTCTCCATTCCAGCCTAACTTTCACCTTTCCTTCTCCTCTATTTCTCTACCACTGAGCAGATGCATTAATTGGACTGATAAGGTCTGGTCTGAGGAAGAAGATTAAAATAAAATGTAGACAAAATTCAATTCTCTGTCTTTCTGAGATACACAATGCATATTCTTGGGCTATCCTCATTGTGAAACAAAGTATATACAGAAATCAGGTGGAAAGAAGAAAAATTAACAATTAAAGGAAAACAGGGGAAAAAATTCCAAGTTTAATCTAACTCAAGTATTGTGAAGCTTGGAACTCAAACAGATTAAATGTCTGGCATACCCTTTTATATTACATGGATCATTAAGGGAACCGCTTTGTGTGCTTTTGTAGTTTTGAAGAACTCTTTCCTAGATATGTCAGAAATTCATTTCAACTTACAAACCAGATTTACAGAAGAGATTACTTGTAGTTATTAGTCAAACTTTTGAACAAGTTCCTATGTTGTCCACCTGCGGACTGGCAAAAAATTTATACTAGATCACTGAGTTGATAAAGAATTCATATTCTGGAAGACAAAAAAAAAAAAGGTAACATTGTTAAATTTCATTAAAGTACTAAGGATTATGGATACTCTGTGCTATTCAGGATGTATCTTTTGCATTTTGAATCATTATCTGTCATAGTCAATGTAAGTCTTCTGTTGAATTCAAATAACCTTGGTATCTTGCCAAAATCTATGTGAAATTGAAATTAAAGGCTTGAGCTAATAGAATACCCATTTTGAATAAATAATGTTAACATATGTATTTTAGAACTCAAAGTTCCTCAGGTGCCACAGAGTAACCCTTCATTTTAATCATTCTTTTGTTATAGTACGAACTTCAGGTGATGCCATGGTGCTTGTAAACATTACCTAAGGAAAAGTCAATTCAAACAGCAATACATGACCATAAGATTCTTTGAACTTCAATTGAATTTGTTCATTCAGAGACCTTTGAAAGGTTAGGCTATATTAGAAGATGGAAGCTGAATGACAATCATGAATAAAAACATTGGTTCTGAAAAAGAAGAAAAAGACAGGCTCTCTGAAAGTATTGATTAGCCTAACTCTACGAGGGGCCATGTAGCTATGGAGAATTATGCTCACCTACAGCTTTGTGCAGTCTTTATCATTCCGTATATTTAAATGAAGAACATGACATTTGATAGCTGCCAAATTGGAACACTAACTACAAAAGTCATCTTTAGGGATGTAAGTTGTGGTGGTGGGTTGCAGTAATTAGATTGTCCTTGTATCAGAAGGTAACAGCATAAAGGACTTTGTAGCACAGTATGTGTTAATCCAGTTGAAACTTAAACGAATCTCTGAAAGTTTGGGGGTTTTTAATATCGTAGCATACTTGTGAAGTGGTGTTTAATTTCATAGACATACAAAATCTTTTAAATGGTGAGTTTACTTAATAATGAAAAGTATCATACATGTCACAGCATCCTAGAAGAGCTGAGTTTGAAAAGCCCCTCTGGATATCATCTAGACCAACCGTAGAATAAAGACTCCACATCCTCTCTGGACAACCTGTTTCCATGTTTTCTTATGTTTAAATGGAATTCCCTGTGCTTCAGCTAATGCAGCTTGCCTCTTGTCCTTATACCTGGAACCACCAGGAAGAGTTTGGCTGCTTCTGTACTGCCACTCTCCCATCAGGTATTTCACAGAATCACAGAATCACAGAATAGTAGGGGTTGGAAGGGACCTCTGTGGGTCATCTAGTCCAACCCCCCTGCCGAAGCAGGGTCACCTACAGTAGGCTGCACAGGATCTTGTCCAGGCGGGTCTT
>Ga0065711_1049576_pt1 | contig 11227 bp, 5 predicted proteins | sample Hoacrofraction12_FD_59098 | JGI IMG/M metagenome (GOLD analysis project Ga0065711, IMG submission 59098) | Hoatzin crop microbial communities from Cojedes, Venezuela - Epithelial fraction 12 v2 (version 2) | ecosystem: Host-associated > Birds > Digestive system > Esophagus > Crop | place... | reverse complement strand
CCCCCTCTACACTGCCCTAGTGAGGCCCCATCTGGAGTACTCTGTCCAGTTGTGGGCTCCCCACTTCAAGAAAGATGAGGAGCTACTGGAGAGAGTCCAGGTGTTTAGGGGACTGGAGCATCTCTCCTATAAGGAAAGGCTGAGGGAGCTGGGCTTGTTCAGCCTGGAGAAGGCTGAGAGGGGACCTTCTAAATGCTTATAAGTGTCTTAAGGGTGGGTGTCAAGAGGACGAGGCCTGACTCTTTTCAGTGGTGCCCAGCAACAGGACAAGGGGCAATGGGCACAAACTGAAGCATAGGAAATTCCGTCTGAACACGGGGAAGGACTTTTTTCTCTGAGGGTGAAGGACCACTGGAACAGGTTGCCCGGAGAGGTTGTGGAGTCTCCTTCTCTGGAGATATTTAAGACCCTGCCTGCACGAGGTCCTGTGCAGCCTGCTATAGGTGACCCTGCTTTGTCAGGCGGGTTGGAGCAGATGATCTGCAGTGGTCCCTTCCAACCTCTACAATTCTGTGAATTATTTTAGCTATCTGCGTATAAAATGTTTTGACAGACAGGGTTGTTTTTTTAATTCTTTTCACTTAATTTTTAAAGTTATTTTTCTTTGAATTCGAGCCTTATTGAGCTGTTCATATTTTTCTCTAGTCTTTGTACTTTTTTGAATAAAATCAGTATATTCTCTTTTTTCCATGTCACTATTCTCTACTTTCAATTTGGACCTCTCTTTCTGAAACTCTTTTTCCATATTTTTGTCTGTACTTTATCTGTATTTTATCTTTGTTCTGTCTGTATCTCCTCACTCTGCATCTTAGTTATCTTCATTATATTTTTCGTTAGGTCAATAGCTGGTTGCTTCTATGGTTGCTCTCCCTGTATTACAAATCTCATAGAAACTGAACTATATATCAGTTCCAAGTGTTCTTGTATTTTCCCGTAGCTTCAACAGCAGGCATGTGCCCAAATTTGTGCTTGAAGACATACATGCACTTAAAAATAAGCAAACAAGTGTCTCCCATTAGATATACGACAGCTCATTTAACAAGCAATTATTCAGAAGGAATCAGCATCACATTGAAATTACATATCACCCTTCAAGTAAACATAGACTGTCTGCCAAATCTGCTTTACATAAAGATGATGACTATAACTCCATCTATCATTTTTCGACTTTCAATGTTTTTAATATTTGCACTAATAACAGTGGCTGTCTTTTGTGAGAGCTGAGTTTCAATTTTGAACTCTTTTCACTGAGTTCTTCAAGCCCTTAAACAGGCTGGACTCAAAATTTTCTGTGCAAAAACTCAGATGCTTCTTATGCCCAGGAAAAATCTTCTGCCGTAGGTAAACTATGACTCCCAGTGATTTTTGGTTTACTTTTCTGACTTTAAGGTTGGTTTTGTTTATGCAGGAGTGAAAATCCTCCTTGACTGGGTGATTTCTCAAGTGGTTCCTTAAAAGTACTCCAACAAAGAAACAAAATACACCAAAAAAATAAATAAGAAACTCAGTCTCTTCCCACAAGATCAGGATGGCTAACAGGAAGACAGATTTTTAAGGTGATGACTCTTTTGGCCACAAATTCACAAAATACAAACATACATCTCCCACCATACAGAGGGTCGATAATGGAGCAAAAATGGGAAAATAATGTTTAGAGGCTGCTTACATATGTTAGTGCAAGTAGGTAAGGATTTTTGTGCTAATGATGAATAAAGCAGGTGATGTGCCTGCAGGGGCATGGTTTAAATCCATGCCTGGTTTGGAAAAGTCTGATGCTATTTCTTGTTTGCTGCCGTAAATGGGTTGTATTGTATTTCAATGCAGACTTGAAATATATTTGGTGGAAATAAAATCTTTAAAGAAATTTTGGGTCATAAATACAAGCACCAATCTCCTTCTGACTTGCAGTAACACAGCAATGGATTTATGCAACTATGTACCTTTCTGCTTCTAACATTGTGATAGCTTTTGTAACTACCCTACACAAAATGCATGCTTAAGTCCACAAATTAATGCATTCGAACTTGTTCACAGACTTTAAATGATTGAGAGAAAGGTTTATTACACTATTACTAGCATTTTTCTATTTTATTAGTGGGCATTACAGGATCTTTGTGAATTTCACCTCAGTTGACAGAGTACAGGTACTCTCTGAGGATTATAACACCTACTTATTTATTTATTTTATTTATATTGCTACCAAAAGAGATTTATTCCAGAGAGTGACTTCATTGGTTTGGTCTTGCATTTTTCAGGCTTGTGTCACTGGAACACTTCTGTGTTGCAGTGTCCCTGAGTGCATGTCAAACTCCGCATGTGGATAATTTCTTGTGTAAGAGTCATGAGTGTGCATGTGATAAAATTTGTGATTATAACATTTCCCTGTCTTAAAAGGTGAAGACATGTTTTGAAAGCTATCAGCAGTTTGGGGTGCAAATGTAAGACAATCAGAGAAGACTTGATTCTTACAAAGTGATGGGAGAGTCCCTGTACAGTGTCAGATTTGAAGCTATTAAGATATCTTGTTCTTTTAGGTTAAAGAAACTTATACTGAAGTTATTTATTTATTATTTAATTAGAATGGTATAAAAAAATCCCAAATAAAACTGGGCAGATTGTGAGGAAATTACCTTCTGAGAAGTTACTATCTTGTTTATCTACAGTTCAGAATGAAGAACTGGTTTTTGACCCCCTACAAATGACAACAAAAGCAGGGCAGTAGCCTCTGGCTGGCACTAAATTTTCTCAATTACCTCCACATCTCTGAGTTACCCTGAGGAAGACCACAGCTTGTTCTAACACACTGTATTTCTTTCTTGTATCCAGCCTAGTTCTCCATTGTGCCAGTTTATTGAGGGATAGCTCAGGATCCTAGTGTAATGTACACAACTATATGATGGTGCACTCAGAAACTTAATCTCAAAAATATTTCTTTGTACATTTAAAAATGAATAAGTATATAGCAGTAGAATCTTCTAAAAGGTTCATCTAAAAGACAGATGAGTAGCTCTTTCACACAGTGTTTTTTTACTGGAAGACCAACTCTTGTAAAGGTTAATTTTGCAGCCCAAAAAGGTGCAGGCTGCATATGAAAATCTCACAGCAGGAACTGCATTTTGCATAGAATTTAAATATATTTTGCTCTTGCCTTTCCCATGCTATAACCATCAGTCTGATGCCAGTATGCTTTGATTTAGATGGTGTTTCCGAATATACTCCTAAACTTAGAGATCTGAATGGTCTTTTAGGTTGTTTCCAGGGAGGTTATAGCCTCCAAGGTGTTAAGAAAATTTACCACAAAGACAGAAATGGAAGAAATGAAAAGTTGATGATAAGGGTGAGGCACCACTGGGAACAGAGAAAATACAAAAAGAAGAAAAAGACTTATTGGAAAGGAGAAAAGAAGAACAAGGTAGAAATTCTCAAAATGTAAAAGGCTACTTAGACTATAGGAACTGAAAAACATGCATTAAGCAGATGGTGAAAACAAAGTGAGAACCTGGACAACAAAAGAAAACTCTAAAAGGGAGGAGTGGAAAGGAAAAATAGAATGAGACTAGTTGGTGAGCAAGAGGAGAGAATTAGGTTAAGGGTAAAGACTTGCCATTCCAGCAGAGGACACTGAAAGAGTAAAAATGAATTTTAAAAAAGTCTTTTGGGGATTAAGCCCAATTTCCAGAGAGGAAATGGGCACTGTCTGCTTAGATCTTCTTTAGTACTTTTGAAAATCACCTCTATGCTATTTCATTTATTTTTTGGAGTAACTAAATCTTTCTCATATTTAATTGGTAAATGGTTTCTAATGCTATCTATGGCATATCACATTTTGTCAGCCCTTTAATGGGGTACATTTGCCACCTCAACACTGTAGAAGAAAGGCAAAACTAGTGATGCCACCTCAACACTGTACAAAAAAGGCAAAACTAGTGATGGTAGAAATTTCCCAATGACTTCCTATCGAATTAAATCCTGTAATTTGAATAGTCTTTTTTTGGGAAAAATGGAAGCAAAAGTATAACTGATCACGGAGCAAGCCACTTTGCCAGTAACAAAGTGGAGCTCTTTAAAGGGTGAAGACAAATGAGAAAGTTATTACTTGACTCTATCCCCAAATATACGGATATTTAATACACAGTCTGTGAGAGCCTTGCCTGTGGATTTTTTAAGAGTGAATTCTGTCCAGTTTATGGTTTCCAAGAGGATGAAGACTGCTATTTTGACAGGGCTTTGTGACCCCTTGACAACAGCTGTCCATATAATGCTCAGACACCACTGAGTTCCAAACTTAAAAAATTAGGTCCTGAGACCACTTTGTGAGGGCTGAGCTCATTAGCTTGCCACAAAAGGAATCCGTATAGAATTTCTGAAAGCATTTCATCTTAATCCATTTACAGAAGGTGGAGTCTCCCTACCAGTGGCTGGAATCTGCAGAGATAAGTATTATTTGTTAAACCTCAGTCTAGTGCATGATTAATCCTTCTGACTTCAGTGGGATTCAATTAAAATTATGAAAGTGTCAAGATGCTTTTCTACAGTTGTTTGAGTAACTTACGAAGCAGTAAGAGAATGATGACTTTACATCCATTGCTATCAGATATTCTTTTTCTTCATATAAAGAAGAACAGTTTCAGGATCAGAGAGAACACAGGCAAGAAAAATTCTGAATCTGTTAATTTTGGGGGCTGAGCACTGAAACAGACGGTGGCAAGCTGCCTCATTCTTTCACTGCGTAATGTAAAATGCATATCATCTAATTATTCTCCAGTCTAGTGATTAAGGAATTATCTAAAGCTGCTGCAGATGTGAGTTTGAATCACCTCAGGCTCAAGAGAGAACTGAACATTGGCCTCCCACTTTTTTATTAATTAGCATGTCATTATAAAAGTACACTTCCCACATCACCTACATCCCTCCTTATGTTTCCCACCACCACCCCCCCCTCCAATCTACTCTCTCCCTCATAGATGTCTAGCTTTACAGGAGTTCTCCAGCTCAAGAGCCTGAAGCAGTGCCTAAACAGGTCCTCAAATCTTCATAGAAAGAGTGCTTTAGGATACCCTTGTTACTAGCATTTTCTAAGTGGCCGTCCCCCAGTGCTGCGTTCCTTGAAATATCCTTTGCCAGCATCTCCTTCTCTAAGTGCACTACATTTCTGGATGGACTTAATCTAATCTAGATGGAGGAGCTCTGAGCTGAGCAGAGCTATGTCTCCATTCTTCGTACAGGAAATGAATTACACTTTTTTTCTAGGCTTATGTATTCCAGCTGACACAAAGGCATTTCAGTTGCTGTTCCTCCTTAGAAAAACTTTAGCCTTTACTGGTCAGTAAGTCAGCTATTCTGACAGGGTTCATTGAAGTTTTGTGTAAGGCATTCCACAACTACTGATAAAAACACTGAGATTTTTGAGCTTTTATGCAACATTACCCAGAGAATAAATAAATATCTGCATCCCATATTTAAAGGGATGCCTGCCTTCATCCATGAGATGGGTACTCAAACTCATACACACATTCCCTTTGCCACCAAGTTTCCCTTTGTACCCACCGTTCTGATTCCAGAGTCAGGAGTCTCATTCTTGCCCTTTCCAATTAATAAGAAACTGTCTCAGCAAAGTAAAATTAAATTTCACTACCAGAGCCTGACCCTTAACAATCAGGTGGTGCAACTGTGCTTGAGAGGGCAAAGTTCGCTTTGCAAAGCTGGGATTCATGGCTGAAAAGATTCAGGATCAGAATGCATTCAGCTATTGTACTGGTAGCTTTATGCAACTGTCAGTGTAATTGTCCAAAATCCAGGTTCCTCTTGAGGTCATAATTATGCCCTTTGTATTTATTTCAGTAACTTCCAGTTGCTTTTTACTTTAACTCTGTCTCCTATGCTGTCCAGCATTGAAAATGATCTTTCTCTATTGCTTCTTCAGTCCTGTTCATCTTCACTATCTCTTTCTCTATACTTTTATCCTTAGGTTCTTCTTTTCCCCTTTCCCATTCACCCCATCTCCCTGATTTGATACTGACACTTCGGTCCCTTTCCAGGAATTCATTGCCTTTGGCTACTCTTCTAAGTCTTTGCTCATCTTCCTCTGGAGAGAAAGAGTAGGATGGGGCTTAAGCTTAATAGTTGGCAGGAAAAGGAGTATACATATTGCATATCCTTTTTTTAGCAGATGACTGGAGAGAAAAAGCCAGAGATATCTTCTGAGAGGTGTATAGGCAGAAAGAACATCTGCTCAACAGCTTGACATTAAGCTTGTGAATAGATTTTCTTTGCAGACTTCTTAGAGTATGGAAAGAAACGAGGGAATCAGTTGAAAGGCAAACTTCTGTCTGCCGCACATCATATGGATAGATACAGGAAATCTACTGCCAAGTATTAGACCTTTTTTCATTATCTCTAGAAAGTTATAGCAAAAGATGCTGGTTTATGGGGTTAGGCTTCAACTTCAGTTCTTAGGGAACATTAAAATCAGAAAACTGTAAGTAAAGGTAATTAAAGTCTCCTTGTTCCTAAGAAAACATTTTAAATAGTATGTGCACCATGTTCATTCAACCTATGTTACTGACACGTCCTACCTTTCCTGTGTCACAACACAAAGAATATCTCTTAACTTGACCAGACCCATGTCTCCAGTTTTTGTATGGGAAAGCAATGTCAATTTTGGGGGGGCTTATATATTCAAACTGACTCAAAGGCATTTCAATCACAGTTTCTGCTTAGAAAAACTTTAGCCTTTTCTGGTCACAAAGTCAACTGCTCCGACAGAGCTCACTGAAGTTTTGTGTAAGGCATTCCACAACTACTGACTAAAAAACTGAGATTTTTGAGTTTTTATGCAACATTATCCAGAGAACAAAGCAAGAGCCCTACCACAAACTAGCAGTTTGTTCAATCTTTCACTCATTTAATTTCAGGAAGACAAATATGTACAATATATACAAAACTATCATCATCAATAAAGACGAAACAAAGTTAATTTTTTTTTATCTTTGCCTAAATGTTGTCTGATTCTCTGAGTTTTCTGCAGAAAACTTGCTAATGTCCATCTCCTTTGCTACTCAGATAATTAATCTTGGTATACTTTGGCCCTTACCACATAGTTTAAAGACAGTCCATTAGGCTTCTATTTGAGCCCGTAGGTAGCCTAAGAAAGCTACAGAACTCTGCTTTGGGGATTTTTGTCACTATAACTGTAAAATATTGACAGAGTATTGAAACAGGCTGCCCAGAGAGGTTGTGGAGGCTTTTTCTCTAGACATATTCAAAACCTGCCTAGATGTGGTCCTGTGCAACCTGTTATGGGTGAACCTGCTTTAGCAGTGGGGTTGGACTAGATGATCTCCGGAGGTCCCTTCCAACCCCTACCATTCTGTGATTCTGAGATGCTGTGAAAATATTTTTTTCCTCCTTTTTTTGAATGTTTAATTCAGTATTTCTCTTCCTTGCTATACACAAATCCACATTTTTTCCCCCTTCACAACTATCTGCAACAAGACCAAGTTTTCTGACATCAACTTTAGTCCATCTGCAAGCATAAATATTTTAAGAGATCTATAAAAATTAAATGATAATTAAAGATCAGCCTCATGACAGACAGACCTGAGGTATAAAATCACATGCTCAAACCTACATCTGTAATGCCCATGACCCCTTTCTGATTCTTTCCTCACTCTGATTCACAAAGTGAATGCTTTTTCCATGTTATAAAAATCATTCCCAGTTTGTTTATTCTGAATTTCTGTTTTTAGCTCTCAATGACTATTCCATGTCATTTGTGTTTAAAAGCAAATTAACAGAGGAAGCTCTTAGACGTAGGCCAAAACCTGCCTTTGTGCTCTGCAGCCATGAAAGTGAAGGATTACATACTAAAATGTCTTCATGTGCTCAAATCATGCAAATGCCTCCGAATGATTTCCCAGGAATAGAAGATTTGTAAATTGCTTCTACTGCAATAAGAAAGTATAACATCTGCACCTGAAGTCAACCTTTCTCTGAGCATAAGAAATTATAAATACTTTTCTAAAACCAGAAATAACTCTCTTTCCTTTTTAGTAGCTTTCCGAGAGATTAATTTTTTTGCCTTTTCTTATTTTCTCCTTCTCCTTCCCTTAAAAATCAAATGTCTAGATTTTTGGCATCTCATTATTTTTTTATGACACTTTTCACTTCACTTCTGAGCATAAATTTCTATACCATGATTTGTATAATCAATATGATAAATAATACTTATGTATAATAATTCTCACATATAAACAGTGTTATAATCTCGTCATACTTTGGGTTTCACAACATCAAAAAGTGTTAAACAGCATCAAAAATGCATTAGTCTCCATTGCTTGAGAACATGGAATCAAATAATTTGCAACATTAATAAATGATACATGAACACTGAGTAGTGATCTGCTATAAAATATTCATGTGTGTTGATTCTTTTCGAGTCATACATTAGCTTAAGCTTTCATTCAGAGAAGCTTTTTGAGCTTGCTGTTGGAAAGATGTTTATACATTACTGAAACTCTGTAGGAGTAACGTTTCTCAGCTCCCCTGGCCTCAAGCTCGTTGGGTTCACAGGACGGCAATGTTCTTTGTTTGCTCAGCCTGCATCATTCTAGGAATAGATAAGAGGAACATCAAACACAAACCGGGTACAAACACTTAACTAACCCAGAGAGAAATGTGGTAGATGGAAGATAACTATTCTTACTGCACAAAGGGACTGTGCTTCAGGAAGGAGGTGGATTAGTCTGAGATTTTAAGCGAGGTATGTAATTGAGAGAATTGTATTTCTAGCTGTCATGGTGTCAGGTGTGCTGGTGGATGCAGGCATTTCAGTGAGAAGACGTAACACTGCGAAAAGCAGTAGGATGATAATGGAAGTGAATTTTGTCCGTTAAAAACTTCATCAACTTGCTTTGAAAGCAAAACTTGTCTCATGGACTTCAAAGAGTTGGACTGAATCTGATGTATTCTTATTAGAAATAAAACAGAATAAATGTATACAAAAAAATTGACATTGAGAAACGTGAAAAAAAACTACAATCTGACTTAATATTTCTATTTCTTTTTTCTTGGCTCAGAAGGATGGTCAGTTTGGAGAGGTAGAACAAAATACATTAAAAAAACACATGTAAGAAGAAAAAGTAATTCTCTCTTCTGTATGTAAGAGAAGTGGAGTTTTAAGCATACTATAAACATTATGAGACTATAAAAATCAGAATTATATTTGTAGTCCTGGCTATGTCTGAGGTATGCAACCGATACATGCCGTAAGACACTTTTATAAAATATCTTTATACTTAATCATGCAAAAAATACTGCTGATGGGAAAGTCACAAAGAAATAAACTAATCTTTCCCGTTATGCTGAAGTGAACCATACTTTTGAGTGGCTTTTGAGAGGCATTAGTACATGCTTTTGTTTGCTGTCCTTTATGGGCTTCCTTTAGCCCACCTGACATGGTGATTTCTGCTATAATTACATGGGTGCTGGATGCAAAAGGCTGAAACCAGCTGCACCTTTGCCCCAGAGAGTTTACAGAGCTCTATCATCAACTACATTCAGACACGTCAGCGTAAAAAGCTGAATGCATTTGTTAGGAAAGTGATGCCAGTGTCGCACCCAAAGACTGTGCCAATTCATTGCATACGCCTTCCCTCTGACAGGCATTTTTTGGAGCACTCTCAATACAGCTCCAAGAAGGCACCAATACTGCGTACGTTCAGTTGGAATGAAATACAGTTATGTGGTTATACAACCCAGTGATGTGCCTCCTTCCACAATACCAAGTATTTAGCCCTGCTCACCTCTTTTCAGAAATGGTAGTAGAGAATTTCAGGGCTTTCAGAGAAGAGTGAAAAGGATGATGAGGAAATGGGGGGAAAATCACACATCTAGAAAGACAGAAAATTCTGAGGGTGTTTTTTGAGCTGGAGAAGAAGTAAATCAGATAAAACTATTCTTATTTTACAGTGGGATTATAAACTGTTTCAAACAGGGACTGTTTTTTGTTCTAAGCATCTGTCATTGGATTTCCTGACAATTTACTCATAATAGCAACAAGCTGTATACAGAAGGCAAAACAGTATATTCCATTTTCCGCTTTGTAAACACTTTTGGAAGCCGAACCCAGAATATTATCCACCCCTTATTCTACACTGTCTACTTTGTGCCACCACCACTTCTCCTGTCTTTAATACATACAAACAGATATCACTCCCTTAGTTTATGGATCATCACTCTAAAGAGTTTCGTGAGTTCATTTAATCCACAACTTCAGGCTCCATCTGTCATAACAGTCTTTCAGGGCAGGAAAGGTGATGTGTGGTGATGGGCGGTCGCTTGCTGCATCTGGAGCTTGTGGCTGATGTATCTGGTGTGGTCTGTGACTATGCTCTGTGAGTTGAAAATATCGATCTTGATGAAGTTGCTGGGTGCCAGCTGTTGAAGTCAGGTCTAGTCCCTTTACCACTGTGCTCTACTAAGTTTCCTCAAAGTCCATCCTTCATAAGTCTGGGTGATTCTTACTGTGATACTACTGATATAACATAGAACAACTATAGTAGTGATAACAGGCAGTGATAGGGTTATTTAGCAATTAACATCTTACAAAATATTTATTGACTATTCTCACCCAAAATCAAATCCCCATGAGGTACACATCGGACTTCCCCATCCTTCCGCATTACCCACCAGGTACACACAGGTCCTTGAGCAAATGCAATCCCGTGGACAGGCTTGCCTTTGCCTGAGGCAGGACTAAACCAGACTGTCTTCCCTAACATGTTCCACATGTGCACTACAGGGACCTCATCCCCTTCTACGGGGCGCTGACGTTTTGACTGGGCAGGACCAGCCCGGTTGGTGGACCCTCTGGTGTTAGCCAACGAGGTGGCCTTTGCCAAATGAGTATCCCAATTTTTGAAAGTCCCATCCCCCATTGCTCTCAAAGTGGTTTTTAACAGCCCATTGTACCATTCAATCTTTCCAGAGGCTGGTGCATGGTAGGGGATGTGATACACCCACTCAATACCATGTTCTTTGGCCCAGGTGTCTATGAGGCTGTTGCGAAAGTGAGTCCTGTTGTCCGACTCAATTCTTTCGGGAGTGCCATGTCACCACAGGACTTGTTTTTCCAGGCCCAGGATGGTATTCCGGGCAGTGGTATGGGGCACAGGGTAGGTTTCCAGCCATCCGGTGGTGGCCTCCACCATTGTGAGCACATAGCGCT
>Ga0065711_1049573_pt1 | contig 11227 bp, 10 predicted proteins | sample Hoacrofraction12_FD_59098 | JGI IMG/M metagenome (GOLD analysis project Ga0065711, IMG submission 59098) | Hoatzin crop microbial communities from Cojedes, Venezuela - Epithelial fraction 12 v2 (version 2) | ecosystem: Host-associated > Birds > Digestive system > Esophagus > Crop | place... | reverse complement strand
ACCCTCAGAGTGAAGAAGTTCTTCCTCATGTTCAGATGGAACTTCCTATGCTTCAGTTTGTGCCCGTTGCCCCTTGTCCTGTCACTGGGCACCACTGAAAAGAGTCTGGCCCCATCCTCTTGACACCAATCCTTAAGATATTCACAGGCATTTATGAGGTCCCCTCTCAGCCTTCTCTTCTTCAAGCTAAACAAGCCTAGCTCCCTCAGTCTTTCCTCACAGCAGAGATGCTCCAGACCCTCATCATCCTCATAGCCCTCCCGCTGGACTCTCTCCAGTAGCTCCTCATCTTTCTTGAACCGGGGAGCCCAGAACTAGACACAGTACTCCAGATCGGGCCTCACTAGCACAGAGTAGAGGGGGAGGAGAACCTCCCTAAATCTGCTGGCCACACTCTTCTTAATGCAGCCCAGGATCCCATTGGCCTTCTTGGCAACAAGGGCACACTGCTGGCTCATGGTCAACTTGTGGTCCACCAGCACTCTCAAGTGCCTCTCTGTAGAGCCGCTTCCCAGCGGGTCAGCCCTGAGCCTATACTGGTGCATGGAGTTATTCCTCCCCAGGTGCAGAACCCTGCACTTGGTCGTGTTTGAACTTCATCAGGTTCCTCTCCACCCAACTCTCCAGCCTGCTCAGGTCACACTGAATGGCAGCACAGCCTTCCGGTGTACCAGACACCCCTCCCAGTTTTCTGTCATCAGGAAATTTGCTGATGGTACACTCTGTCCCTTCATCCAGGTCATTGATGAAGAAGCTGAACAAGACTGGGCCCTGTACAGACCACTGGGGAATCCCTCTAGTTACAGGCCTCCAACTAGACTGTGCGCTGCTGATGACAACCCTCTGAGCTCTGCCATTCAGCCAGTTCTCAATCCACCTCATTGTCCACTCACCTAGCCCCAACTTCCTGAGCTCCCCTATGAGGATGTCATGGGAGACAGTGTCAAAAGCCTTGCTGAAGTCGACAAACACAAATCTAGTTCAGAACAGCGTCTTCAGAGTAGCAGCTCTAGCTGTAATGAAAGCACAAAACCTATGAGATTTGGCTGCTCAAGGAAACCTGGCCCACAGTTCATGACATTCATATTACACTTCATATAGTAAGTGCTCCCCTAGGATATAAAAACTTGAGGTCATGCCCTTGATTTCTGTTGTACTTGATTAGTTACTGCTCATTCTTCAAGTAAGTTACTGTGAAAGATCTACAACGAAAACACATTTACAGAAGAACAAGTAGGTTTACAAATAAGACAAGTTTCTAAAATCCATGTCCTGCAAGCCAGGGTACAAAATAAAGTGATAATTTGTGTATTACAGAAATGTTTAACTTTAAAAGAGGTAAGTCATAGGCAGGGGTGGGTGGAGTGTGTCCAGACATAAAGGAAGTCTCAGAATTTTCAAGCACAGAGAAGTACATTTCAACTAAGGGATACATAGTTGAAGTTGCTGAAACTGAGTGACATCTTAAATTTAAACACAATATTCCTCTCAGCTTTAGTGTTAAACATAAAAATTTCAAAGCTGTTCCAAGTAAGATAAACTACATCAACTACTGAAAAGACTTTGGGTTTCTTGACGTGTATTCCTCTGGAGTAAAGTTTAAAATACTGAAAAGAATAGTGATTATTCAGGATAGTTATACCTGCAAATAACTGTCTAGAAATTAATCTTCAGGTTTCTACACGCTTGATCTGATATTAACTGGCACTAGAATTTATTTTCTCCTGCACAGCAGATCCCTTCACAACTTCTATGTTTTGGATACTTCTATCGCATAGTAATGAGAAACTTAATTTAGAAAGTTTGCAAGTTTCACTGATCCACAAAAGCAGCAATATTAACATTTTCTAAAAAAAAGAACCAATAAATTTTGGTCACCACATTTCAAGTAGTTTGGCAGTTTTTCCTTTTCTTGTGTCTAAAATGTGAATTTGATTGTCAAAGAAAATGGTGCTACAAGAATCTTTCCAAAGTAGTAGTTTTACTGTCTGAAGTGTCAAAGTAATCTTCTTGTATCAAGATTGTTTTACACATCAAAAAATACTATGCATACCTCCCAAGCAGTGCAGAAAAACCTAAGTCACTGCAGAATCATGATAAAAACTTAGTTCTGAATATTGGTGTTGGTTTCATTAAATTTAACATCTAATTTCCCATGCAACTCATGTAGAAGGACAAAAATCGTTGTTTTTCAATAGAGAAACACCTGTTAAAAGTCAAAAGAAATGCCAACATTTCTTTTAAAGGCTAGTAAAAAGAAGCTGATCTCAGAAAAGTGGATTTAAAAATCATGTAAATCGCATCACAACAGTAGCATAATTGGACAGGTAGAGCAATATATCCATTTCTTCTCCCACCAAAATATAATGGCACAACTTGTTGGACCACCTCAGAATTAATGCCTGCAACTTTTGTTTTCTTTCTCTTCTAAAATTAACAGAGACAGAGATTTGTGTTTTGCTATTTAAGAAATTTATAAAACACGAAATATGAATAATCCAACCAATTTTGTCAAATTTTTAATATTTAAAGGAATGTAAGGCATAGAATATTTCAGTCTCCACATTATTTCTTTCTGAACATAACTTCTTAAGTCATTACATGTTCCAGAGAGGTCTACTAACCACCAAAGTAAGGTGTACACTTTCAATCTAAATTTTAAAAAATGGGATTTTAGTCAAGATAGAAAAAAAAAGTTTCAAAACTTTATATACCTTACTTTAAATGGTAGTGGCACCAAAACCCATTTTCAGTAGCTAGTAAATTACATAACAAAAGAACCCTTAGCTATAAGGAGAAAATACCTTCTAAACCCAGGGAAAAGCAGCAAAAACTTAAAACTACCAAAAGGAAAGTTAAAAGTTTCATCCCTGGCAGCCTATGCAATATTACCTTCATTCCTGCTTCCAATTTCAGGTTTTGAAAATGAAGTTTTATCGAAAATTTTAGCAGAACAACAAAGCCCCTAGTAACACTTTGGCAAGTCTTTCTCCAACAGTATATACAATGATTCACTGAAATTCTCATACAACTTTTTCACTTGAAGAAAGTATCCATAACTTTTATACCAAACTCTATACCTAAAGCGAAAAAACTCAACAACTGCATCTACAAAAAAAACCTATTGGAATGAACAGCAGAAAAAGAAACTAGCCAGACAGGAATGATCTTAATACATACTAAAGAGTCTCACTTAACTGAAACATAGCAAGTGATTTCAAAGGAAATCTACTCACCAGGCTTACACCAACCACAGGCCTAAACTCTTTGCTGGATAAAGCACAGAGCACTCAGGACATGAGAAATTCAAATTTATCATCCAGAAACATCTGCAATCCCAGCAGCGAGTAACTAAGCATGACTACACTGTCAATTTGGTTCAGCTCGGAAACCCAGCATCAGAACCCTTCTAAGATTGATGTCAATCGTACTGATCAATGGCACTGGACTAAAAATGAATCTTTACATTTAAATGCTGTATTAACAGACCAGTCTACTACACGATCTCATCATCCGTAGTTAAGGATGCAATAAACTTGCGTGTTCAAACATTAATGATCATTGTGAAAACTAAGACTTGGCACTCAGTCATACTTTCATCACATTACTAGGAGATTTTAAGGAAATAAGCACATTATTTTTCTAGTGTAGCAAAAGACAGACTCCTACAAATAAACTAGGAATCTGATATAGATGAAAGAATCAGATAAATTCCATTTCTCCAAATAAGCACATATAGTAGGTTGTCTAGCTAGGGTAGCTAGACACTGTTATGGGTTTGCGTGGCAAGGTTTTGGTAGCGGGGGGCTATAGGGGTGGCTTCTGTGAGAAGCTGCCCCCATGTCTGATAAAGCCAGTGCCAGCTGGCTCTAAGACAGACCCACCGCTGCCCAAGGCTGAGCCAATCAGCGATGGTGGTAGCGCCTCTGTGATAACAGATTTAAGAAAGGGAAGAAAAAAACTGCAGTGAGATGGCAGTCAGGAGAGAGGAGTGAGACGATGCGAGAGAAACAACTCTGCAGACAGCAAGGTCAGTGAGGAAGGAGAGGGAGGAGGTGCTCCAGGTGCCGGAGCAGAGAGTCTTCCCTTGCAGCTCATTATGAAGACCATGGTGAGGCAGGCTGTCCCCCTGCAGCCCATGGAGGTCCATGGTGGAGCAGATCTCCACCTGTAGCCCATGGAAGGGACCCCACGCCAGAGCCAGGGGATGCCTGAAGGAGTCTGTGACCCTGTGGGAAGCCCGCGCCAGAGTAGGCTGCTGCCAGGACCTGAAGACCCATGGAGAGAGGAGCTTACACCGGAGCAGGTTTGCTGGCAGGGCTTGTGACCCCGTGGGAGACCCACAGTAGAGCAGCCTATTCCTGAAGGACTGCACCCCATGGCAAGGACCCACGCTGGGGCAGTTCATGAAGAGCTGCAGCCCGTGGGAAGGACTCATGTTGGAGAAGTTTGTGAAGAACTGTCTCCCATGAGAGGGACCTCACGCTGGAGCAGGGGCAGAGTGTGAGGAGTCTTCCCCCTGAGGGGGAAGGAGTGGCAGAGACAACGTGTGATGAACTGACAGTAACTCTCATTCCCCCTGTGCCGCTTGGTGGAAGGAGGAAGAGAAACGGGAGTGAGGTTGAGCCCGGGAAGAAGGGAGGGGTGGGGGGGAAGGTGTCTTAAGGTCTGGTTTTATTTCTCTTTGTCCTACTCTGATTTGATTGGTGATGACTTCAACTCCCTTTTCTCCCCAAGTTCAGTCTGTTTTGCCCATGACAGTAATTGGCAAGTGACCTCTCCCTGTCCTTATGTCGACCCTGGAGCCTTTCATCACATTTCCTCTCCTCTGCCCAGCTGAGGAGGGGGAGTGATAGAGCGGGTCTGGTGGGCACCTGGCATTTATCCAGGCCAAACCAAAACAGCAGCAAAGAGATAAAGACTCCGAGTACCCAGATGCCTTGGGATAAATATATCCTCACAAGTTGTGCTGTTCCAGTCTCACAACAAGAAATCATGAAACATTACTCTGTTCTTTTCATATGATCATAAAATCATGGTTTTTTTTTTCTTTTAGAACCCTCTAAGGTATTCTTAAGCTTTCTCCTTTGAGTGCTGATTTAATCACTGTGTGTAGGAAACAAAATAGAGAGGAAAAAACAAACTGAATAGGGACATCAAATTAGGAGAGAAACAGTAAATCAAGAACAACGTCCACTAATTCTTTCATGTTCATGCTACCTATTTTATCTTTAAAGCAAAGTTTTTGGGGTGGGGTAATACTATTTCTTATTTAACAAATAAAATTCTTAGAGTATTCTGTTGTTCCATGAGATTTCACATATTTTCTTAAACTTTTTTTAAAACCTAACACATAGTCTTCGAAGAAGATTTCAGGATTCTCTCCTGTCCTAGAAGTCTACTTGGCAGCAGAGACACTAGCCAGTCAATTACAACTACCTGTTCCTAACAGCTCAAGCCAAAAATCATTCAGAGCAGCAATGCACAGCTAAAATACAGTATCAGGTCCTTAACTAATTTTATGCTGTTGGAGAGAAGCCCTTAACCGCCTCTTAATCGCATATAACTGGATCATTTCTTAAACCCTTCCCCCAGTGAACAAACTACACTGTCTTCAGGATGTTTTCCCTGCCATATTGCCCTGGTTTGTAACAGAAATTAAGGAAATCATAACCCCTAAATGAAAAAACACAAAAATACAACAGCGTTTTGAAAAGCAGAAAGTGTTACCTAAGAGTCAAATTCCACAAATACACACAGAAATAAAACAGATTTTTGTTATATGTATTTAACTTAACTAAGCACACCATTTACTCAAATCCTTCAAGAAACTTAAAACTTGCAAGAGGCAAGAAGGAAGACTTTTAGATTCATACAGTCTACTGTCAGAAAGGACAAAAATATTCCAACTCTAAACTCTCACTCAAAGGTTAAATCTCAAACAGAATTATAAAAAAAATCTTCCAAATTCAGGGTGTAAGTCATGATGAGATCTGGAATTCTGAACTGAATCGATACTCAAGTTTTGTCACACTAGATAAGTATTTCTGTTTCTGATGCAATGCAATTATACTGGGCAGCTTTCTACTAATCTACATTCAAAGAGGGCAGGGAGTTACATGTTTACTAACACTATCCTCCAAAGGTTCAACAGTTGGTGCTGTTGACCTTCGGTTTCAGAGTTTGTAGTCTCATGCATGTAGTCTCATGCATTTAACTGACTGAAGCAGAACGGATCTTGAATATCTAGATCCAGGCTGAAAGGGGCTCTTTCTTCACCCCTGTTTTTCCAGCTCCTTCATACCAGATACATAAAATAATTTCAACTGGTTTAAAGAAGCCGTAAAATTACTGGTTCTTGTCTGGAGTCTCTCAGCAAGGACACTGCCCTTGAAATGTTTATGGGAATGACCAGGGACTTAAACCTGGTGTAAAGGCTGGATAGGGACATTTATCAGCGTGACCACCAAAAAAGAAATCTCTCAAAGAATGTGCATGCTGCAAGTCCCTACAGTTGACATAACAGCAATACAATTTTGATTTTCATTTCATTGTCCCCTCGTTACTGATTTTCTACTGAACTTTGTCAAAGGAAAATGATGTAAAATATTTTGCTTTAGAGAAAACATTTAAACATATACAAAACATAATCTGTGTGTTGCCTAGGCAGAGAAGTAATGAATAGCTTAACAGCTTTCCTAATAAAGATGAGGAAAAATACAAATGTTGGAAACATGAAGTGACCCAGTTACCTTGTAAGAAAACAAAGTCGAGACAGCTGTAACAGAACTTCAGAACTCTTAAGCAAGTGAAGTAAGCAGGATATACCTTAGTAAGAACAGAGAACAAACTACTTAACTTGAATTATACCATGATATATTTTATATAAACCAGATTTTGACTTGCTTTAGATCCTTGGTTTCTTGGTACACTGCAGTTTGCTCATGTGAGCTTTCTGACACAAAAAGAAACACCATATACTTGTCAAATTAAGATAAAGCACTGCCTACAGATTTGCACCTTACTTTGGACATCTAAGAATTACTATACTAGATAATCTATGTACTCCAGCATCAGATCTTGTGGGGGGGAGGAATATCCAGTTTCAGTTAAAAGAAACAAATACTAGGTAAATCCATTCCAGTGCTTAGCTTTGCTATAAACTCCTATAATTTCCCACAGAATTAAGCCATGCAGCAGATGCTTTAATACCTCTCACAAAATTGGTTATTCAGCTTTAGTTTTTAATAGTATTATTATCTATACAAATGGCCTTTCTGATACAGGATGAAAATCTTGCGTCGGTAATACTGTCTTGCTATGCACTGCACAGCTTTTTCATGCTTGTCCGATTTTCTTCTTTTCTACTTAATAATTGCCACCCTCCCATTTAATTGAATCTCTGCACTGTTTTGCACAGTGCAACATGGGATTCAGCTAGAGGGGAAAGCAGAGTGCATCATACAATATGCAATTCATTGTAGGAGCCTGGCATGTAAGGCAGCACAGAGGCACCTACCTACAACTCTGTGAAGCAATGCAGCAAATGAATCAGTCACAGACTATAAATACACAAATAGAAACCCTCTCAGATGAATTAGCCAGAATGAAATACTTTGATTCAGGTCAGTGAAACTGAAAGATTGTTTTCAACTCTTACCTCACAAATTGGGGTGGGGGGTGGGGAAGGGAGCAGAATAAAAAACAAGTAACAACTTATTCAGGAAAATACTTCATTTACAACAAGAAATAAGATCCCCAATCAAATCTACTAGCTGAAGGAAATAAAGAAACAATGTTTTCATTGTGCTCCAAGAAATAGCACAACGTATAATTAAGAATTCCCTTATACATAATACAGCAAAATGAAGAAAAAAAAAGTAAAAAAAAAACCACACAACGCTCTTGATATGTATTCTACTTTAGACCACTTGATGGGATTTTCTAATGAAAAGAATTATCATTGCACGGATGACTTAGATTGTTCTCCAGTTCAAGTTTGCTTTCTTTCCATTTTTCAAAGACGTAAAACATATTCAGAAGTCTGTTTTGTAGACTTAATGTTCAAATAATGATTTTTAATAAACAAACTGGCATAATAAAAGACTTGCTCCACCTCTCTCAAACATCAGTTAACATATTCTCAGTGACACTGATTAGACAAGGAAAGACTCCACATAAACTGGATTTAGATCCTGTCTAATACAATTTTATCCTAGCTAAATCCACAATGAAGGTTTGATAATGACAGAAAAAAATTTACTTCAACAGAAGCGCTTCACTTGTTTCAAATACTGTATTTTTAAGCAGCTTTGCAGGAATTCTTATAACAATTCAGGCATTACAGGGTTAGTTGACTACATACATTGAGGTTTTTTAAATTTTGTGATAGTAATTAATTCACCATTATGAAGATTCTTTTTCTTTTTTTTTCCCCCCTCTTTTTTTCTCCCCCTCTTTTTTTCTTCAATCAAGCACTTCTCTTGATAAATGCCAAGCATAAAATGGTAAATCACAATGTCTTTTGTTTCATCCCTATGCTTGATTACTCTTGGCAGGTTTTTTGGACTAATGAGCAAGCTGTTTGGCTAAAGCCACCTAAGTTAAGCAACTGAAAAATTCACTTGTCAGATCTGAATCATCTATTTGATTTTCACACTTAATTTTGTTTTATTGCAGTATAAGTAAATGATGAACATTCGTATATTTTAAGTCAGTTGTATAAATAATGTATATCATTCTACAGATATAGAAATTTTAGCTTCAACCAGTACATTTATTCAGTAAAAAAAATTTCTTTCTGATAAAACCAAGCAAGAGTAAGATCTGTGTATGGGGGAATTACGCATGTGCAAATTTAAAAAAACCTTTATCTGCATTACAATAAAGATTAAAAAGCAAAAATATCTGTGGAAAAACAATATCATACATATACTATCAATAAGCTGAACTTTTTATTGTTATTGTTTGACAGTAACTTGCAAGATTTCAAGAAAAAAGTTTCCTAACAGTCATGCTGTTTTATAGTCCAACTACAGTCCAAATGGGCTGGAAAGTCATAGTCCAACTCTATGTAAAAAAATTCTAAAGATTCCCTTACTTTCAAACTACAGGAATGTTAGTTTGACAAGAAAGATTTTTTTAAAACATAAGCCATGTAAGATATTATCACATTTTACAACAAGACGAGCACTGTTAGATTCTAACTTCAGTTTTACTTCACAGAATAATTTTACAAATTTTATAATAAAATTTTTGATACCTTCTCCTATCTTTCTTGGGGAAACTGGAACTCAACACAAACATTTTCTTGAAAATCTCTAGACGTTTGTAGTCATACTCACCTTGTTCTTATGTGATATTTAAAGGCATGTAAACAATTAGGTATTTCTTCCAGCCAATGAACTAAAACTATTGTAGACAACTGCCTCACATATTTGAGATATGGATTCAGAATTATTATTTTATTCTGCACACCACAAACACTGTTAAATCCACATCACTCTCAGTATATACCCAAAAATTATTTCCAATCCATGGGCTATCAAATTCTGATGGTAAGGCAAGATCTGCAGACATGATGAGGCTGGACCTATGAAATACTTCTAACATTCTGTGAGGTATTTTGCTGCCCAGCATGAGGGATGGACAGAGTAAAAATCTCTTTAAATTGTTATTGATCTGAAATACTAGTTCACCTGTCCATATGTGTGTGCATGCATTCACACTTGCACGTGGCATGCATCCATATTCATTATAAAAAACACAGGAGCTGAACTTGTCAACATGCTGAACATTAAATGCTTCATAACACTAATACTTTAAAGCCTTATGGGGAAAAATGTTACTCATATCTTCAACTTACAGAAGCTATGCTACAATCCAAGTCAAGATAACTTGAGAGGAAAAAAAGTGAGAGTTTCATATGCCCTAAGAAACTCTTATTTTAATGCAGAAAAGGAAAAAAAAGAGGAATTGTAAACATTCAGCGCATGTAAAAAGTAAGTAAAGACAGAAAGGTATGGTAGCCTTTGTCCGAACCAGGCACAGCGGTCCCTGAAGACTAAGGCCATGCGGAATCCAGTTCACAAATACATACTCAGTCCTAGTGAAGACCACTGAAATGTTTTGAGGTTTTATATGTCTACATTAGTGTAACTCGCAGTACAAAACTACATAGTTAAGTCTACTTCTGCATATCCCTCCTTCTCCATCTTTATGAGACTACACTTGCAGATCTCAGAGCAAAATCCCATGACTCACCACCACGTTACACTTAACTTTGTTCAGGTGTTACTTACAGTAACTCCAGTGAAGCTTTGGCCATACATGCCTGCATTCATTGAGAGGATATTTTCTTTTGAGGAGTCCATGAACAGAACATCACAGGTGGAACCAACTCTCCGTTTTCCCAAGAAAACTGAGTCTTTTTTTTTTTTTACACTAGTGTAAAGAAATTCTGTCCATTCATGTCCTCAGTACCAGAGTTCACCAAAACAGGACCTTGTAACTGCCTACCAAATATTCCTCAGTAAAGTTAAATATATTCAACTTTAAAATAAAACAAGCACATGGATGAAGAATTAAACAATAGTTTAGGAGAAAAATGGTAGATTTATTAAGATTTAGAAAAACAGATATGCACTTGGTGTGCTTTAATCCAGTTCACCTAAGAAATACTGCACACTATTTGCAGTACACTGAGCAATATGATCGCCCTTTGCTGGCTTTGGAGTGTACGAACCTACCGAGCTCTTTGCGTTCACGCTTTTTGTTCCTGGGTCTTGGAAACAAGACTGCCTACCTAATGCTTAGTACGTTTAAACACTTAACACTCTGGATTAAGACAATGAATATATAGAATCATAGAATAGTTTGGGTTGGAAGAGACCTTTAGAGGTCATCTAGTCCAACCCCCCTGCAGTAAGCATGGACATCTACTCAATCACGTTGCTCAGAGCTCCGTCCAACTTGACCTTGAATGTTTCCAGAGATGGGGCATCTACCACAGAATGGTCAGGGTTGGAAGGGACCTCTGTGGGTCATCTAGTCCAACCCTCCTGCCGAGCAGGATCACCTACAGCAGGCTGCACAGGACTGTGTCCAGGCAGGTCTTGAATATCTCCAGAGAAGGAGACTCCACAACCTCCCTGGACAGCCTGTTCCAGGGCTCCGTCACCCTCAGAGGGAAGAAGTTCTTCCTTATGTTCAGACGGAACTTCCTGTG
>Ga0065711_1009354_pt1 | contig 11228 bp, 6 predicted proteins | sample Hoacrofraction12_FD_59098 | JGI IMG/M metagenome (GOLD analysis project Ga0065711, IMG submission 59098) | Hoatzin crop microbial communities from Cojedes, Venezuela - Epithelial fraction 12 v2 (version 2) | ecosystem: Host-associated > Birds > Digestive system > Esophagus > Crop | place... | reverse complement strand
GCCTGCATGTGATAAAGACATCTTGTCTCCCCTCTGCAGTCCCAGCCCGAGTTTGTCTCTGCCACTTCTTTCTTTTTTTTTTTTTCCACTACAGTGATCTACAAAGTTCGTGTTCGTATACAATGTAAGACTCTCCTGCTGTTTTTTAATATCGCTTCTTTCACCTGGGGAGTTTTAAATATTTCAGGGAGTTTTACTAATTAAAACTTACATCACTGTCTGTAAAACATATATGATAAGGGGACAGAGAGAAACCACTTCACCCCTCAGTAAAATGGATCTTGGAAGGAAGCTAGTGGTAGGCCGAGAGCAGCGTTATCCTTTACACAGAAGATGGAGAAGACTATTGCCTTTGGCCGACCAATGAAAGGATTTCAGCAGGATGAATGTTATTACCTAAATGGAGGGTTGGTCCAGAAAATGGAAACTTTCCGTTTTCAAACAACTTTATTCATAAGCAGTACTATGGATCCAAGCTTTCTACAGATTAATGTCCTATGTTCCCCAAGTACTGTGTTCCCAGCTCTCCTTTGGGTCCCCAGCACCTGCTGCCCAACATTTCCCAGCTACCTCTCCAATCTGTATAACTAAGTAACACTAGTTGCGAACAGCAACAAGGCTAAAAACAGGATGAAATTTTAACTACCTCCAAATATCTGTAACTTCCCCTTTTAGGATGATCCAACAGAAGGTCAGAGTGGCCCTCAGCACTGCACTGGGACAATGATTCAAAACAAACTTGTGGCTTTCAACTTAGATAACAAATGAAAGTGAAGTTGAAACATAACTCGATTCAGGATGCTATCTAATTGGGCTGAACTTCACGCAATCACAGAGCAACAAGGCTTATGGCAGTTATGGACCACTCTCACTGACAGACTGGGAGCTAATCATGCCTTGCTGTATTTACTATTTTATCCTCTCTGTCCAATGTCCCTCTCTTAACTTACCTTTCCCACTTTCGATGCCTGGTGTTTTGGATTTCAGGTTCAGTAGTGGCAAGACCTTCACTGGTCAGGTGTTTGAGCACCTAATGCAAAAGTGTGATGTGGAATAGCTTGAGTGAGGTATTTAGATATTTTTTTACCAGAACTTTTAAATTATATAATAACAGATGAAAATATGACAATAGAATATGAGGTAAGGTCAGTGCCCTCTGCAGGTCCTCATCTCTCTCCAATGTCTTGAAATGGAAGCCAGAGATTGTAGTATCTTGTATTCTGTAAATTTACTTAGGATTTAAATTAGATGGAAATAATATGACCCTAATGACTTTAGTAGGACATAAGCCAGTACACAAAATGAAACATGTTTACGTTTTCCTAGTCAGGGGCACACTAATGCATCAGCTCTTAACTGCTAAAAGTAGTTCGGGCCTAAAAGTGGTTTGGTGCACAGAGAGATAGGCAGATATATTAATTATGTTTTTATTTCGGCACTGGTAACACTTTTCCTTTAACTGCCAAACAAATCGCCATGACTGGCTTAGGTGCCCATGCCATGCTAGTGCTTCCCTGCTACTAAAACAGGTCCTAAGAAACAGGCAGAGAAACTCCTGGTAATTGCCTTCAAAGAACTATTTTGTATGTATAACCACATCTGAAATATTTTGATCTGCTTCTTGGAAATAATGCAATTTATTACTTGCAGGTACTGCCAACACCACAGAAGTTGAGTCATTAAGAAGCAGGAGGTAAAAACAAGAAAAGAAACTGCTCAGTTTCTTCTTCACTGTGTGCCATCATCACACCGTCTATTCTACCGGTTTCAGAAAGAAAAGGAAGGGGTGTAATGGTTAATCTGTTGTTTATTCAAAACCACCAACAGAAGTTAATAGACAGTTATAAACTAATTGAGTGCGTCTGTAGTGCTATCTCGTCATTCATCTCGCTTATTCAATTTAGCTCTGTTAGTGTTCCATATGGTACAGTGCCCCTGCTGCTAGGAACAGTCACTCATTGCAAACCCCCCCCTGTAACACCAGGAAGCTAATAGTTTAACAGTTCCTCTAAATTTGTTTGACAAAACTGACATTTAGTACGCCACGTCACGTTGTCAGTAATCTGCAATTTACCCTTAGGCAGGCAGTGGATGCTCATTTTATTTACCTCTCGTAGTTAAAAGCGTAATTAATATTCCACTCTGAAACAAAGATTAGATATTTGACAAACATTGCAATTTAAATTCTCCATTATAGCAAACATTAAAATCAAACATCTTTCACACACCCCACTGCATAAAGGACATGTGTAGCTGTAATTTAACTTTTTAGTTTTTAATACCACAAACTAATTTCTGCTGTCAGTTTAATGAGGTGGAAAACACAAATCTTGTCGCTCCCTGTGTGCACAGCCTGGGACAGTTAGACTGCAGAGAGCTTGAATCAGATTGCTTCACAATGTTTCAGTCAAAATCCCCAGATTATTGTGAGTCTAAAAAAGAAAAAGTCTAAAAAAAGAAAAGCCTTAAAGACTTTGCTTAACAAAAGACTCCAGTAAACAAATACTTCTGGATACTGCAACACCTCAGCAGTTCTCTGAATTGCTGTAGCATTGCTGAAGAACTCCAGTAATCATGGTCGGGGCTGTAACTTTGCGGCAGCACTCCCCGTAGCACAAAGCCGAGCCAAACTCTCCAGAGACTGCGCAAGGAGGGCACATTCCCCCTCTCAGTGTTTGACCTCCTTCACCCTGCTTTACACCCAGGCGAGGTCAGGCAGTCACACAAATCATTTAATCATGGGCTTAAAGCAGAAGCAGTCTGCAGTGATTCCTGACCCGGGCCAGATGTGAGGCTGAAGGCAGGGGCTCGGCTGGCACTATCCCGGTCACCCTCCCAGTCCCTCCGAGGCCAGGCTGGCATAGTGCTCCTCCTCCTCACGCTGCTTCGACCTTTGCTCCACACCCACCGATTTTACACATATAGCAAATGCAAACACAACTGCAGTGCTTTCTACTCACAGTAGTTCTGCTCTGTGCAACAGTCCCATAGCAGCTTGCGTGGTGGCATCTGCGTTACAACTGATTTATTGTGCCAGATTCCTGACAACAGGGCATATTATCAAACTGGCAAAGTAGGGGGAGCTTTCAGAGAAATAAATGACTGTGGTTTTAATTCATGCTAATTTCAATTGGAATTCTAGCTCCATAAATTCTGTGTGTCTGATTAAAATTATTAACATGTAGAACACCTTTAGGCAACCACACTGGCTCATTAAACATGGAAGCCTAGAATTATCTCCACTGTAACAAATGCGTGTGCGAATGTGTGTGTTTCAGAGGCGTACATCAGCAATTTAAAATTTTTCTTTGAGGAGATGTTCTTCACAGAAGCACTGATAATGCCAAGACAAGAAAAAGACAGCATAAACTCAACAAAGAGGCTGCTGTTACTCTCTTCTCAATCCATCCTATGTAGTAACCAACTGACTCCTTCACAAGACTTCATTAGTCACTGCCAGCTTCAATCTGCTTCAGTTATTTTGCATTCAGCTCCCAAAGGAAAAGCACTCTCCCCACTGATCACGGGCTAAACCAAAGATAAACTGGCTCATTTAATAACATTTCAAGCTAACATCTCCTGAGTCACAGTAGCACCACAAACAAGGAAAGGAATCTGAATATATCTAACCTTGTCACCATATTAAATAAGAGAGATGCACATTTCCAAAACTGTGTCTCCAAAGCAGGAATTCAAGTTTCTGATGCAGGGAGGTCAGTGTAAGCACATTAATTCTCTCCTCTATGTCAGAGGATATTTTCTCTTTCATAAGGAATGTCTGCATACAAAAAAATCGTAATAGTAGTATTACACTTTAAAAGAGTGCTGTTGATGTACAGTCTCAGATTCTGTGAACAAACAAATTGAATGTCCCTGTTAACAGCAAATATTTGAAAAGGTTATAGCAATTGAATAAAAGTTATTTAGATTTTTATTTTCTTCAAAATGAGATGCAGGTTATGAAAATGTATAAATCAGGAGATAAGCAGCAGAGCTACATAGGTCAAAATCACAGCTGTTGATAAAGGGAACCTCATTAATCATAACGTAAGAATTGCCATATTGGATTAGACCCGAGCCCAACTGGTCTTGTATCCTGTTTCTATGAAGTTCTGGATGTTTTATGGAAAGTATAAGAGAAACCATAAATGCAGATGTGGATAAAACGGTTTCCAATACCCTAATGGCAAGAGATTGCTCTAAATTTTGGAATATCAAGTTTTACTTGCCTTCCAAAATGCTTTTTAGCTGTATCTACACCTGAATTTTAACAAAAATATTCTTGAAATCCATAGAGATGTCCAGTTCACCTTTGAATATTACTATAATCTTAGCCCAAGCAACACCTCGTGACAACCAGTTTCATAGTCTAATTATGCCTTATATTAAACTTTTTCCTTCTATTTTAAATACAAGTTAATTTAAAAACCTGCTCCTTTTATGCTTGTATTAGCTGACTTATAGAGAATAAAAATTCCCGGTACAATCTACAATTTATTAATTTGTTAACTTCTACTGTGCCTATTTTTATCTTTATCCTTAAATGGTGAATGTCCAATCTTTCAGCCCCTGCTCAAGTACCTTTTTCTATGCCTGACTCTGAAATGTCTCTCCTCCTTCAATATTCTTTTTCAGATGAAGATTGACCAAACTAAGAGCAGTTTAGAGTTGCATAACTCTAATGCACATTTGCCCCTTCTAGGTTGAATTATTTCACTACTTGATTCTAGCCTGAATTCTTCCACTTTGTTATGAGATTGATTGCAGTGCAGACCCTTGAGAAACCGTCTGAAAGCCTTTTGTGTTTCTGAACTGGTCTAACAACAAGGGCTGGATTTTGTAAGAGCAAACAAAGAGAGAAACTTGCATGACAGGAGAATATATTTCTTTCCAAATTCTAAGTAGCAATGCTTGACTCGAGACTGTTAACTTTTCCTCTTCCAGGTAAATGGAAAGCCAAGATGGCCTTCAAGGAAAATCGAAGGGTCACAAACACACACTGGTAGCCCTCACACGTAATTAGTGTGCTCCATTGGCTTAGCATTACCATAGCAAGAAGAGTGAGGGAGTTCTCTTGGGAGATCAAAAATGACATAAAATCCATTCCCTCCTCAGGGCACCAAATTTTCCATAGACAGGGGAAAATGGGAAAGGCAGACCGTCATTTGAAGAGCTAATAAACATACAGGGAATGCTCACATTTTTTTTTACTTGTGTCGTAAGTGAAGTCCTTAAGTGTCAGGGGCTTGTAAAAATCTGGTTTGTATCTGTGGTGGACATGGAGATCACCAGGTTTTCTGTAAACCAGTCAGAGCTGCTTTTTTCTGTTTGCCATCTGAATCTGCCCCCAGGGTCAGTCTAGCAGACTTCCAATACGAAGACTACCAATGTTCTCATTAGGCTCTTTGGGAATTCTGTTGTGAGGTTTGCTCTGTGTATCACAAAAATCACCTGCAATTATTTTGCCTGGGCTTTGCATGTCCCTCCCTCTCCATAAACTTCCTCCCTCTGATCATGCTACAACAAGCTAGAGAAACCAACACAAGTTGTTTTACTCAGTTAGGACTTTCATGTAGCTTCACGAGAAGAAGAGAAAACACACACTGGATGCACTTACCAGTTGTTTTTCCCCTTTGCCCTACTTTTAAGAGTGAAATTAAATATACAACAATTGCTGTGGCAACAGAACAGCAATAATTAAATCTTTGGCATTTTCATGCTCTTCTAAGTGACACGCTCTAATCGAAAGACCTTTAACTTCTGTGAAAATGGTCTTCAGAAGAGACAAAGGCAACTGTGAATAAAACATCCAGCTTGAAGGTTCCGCTTGAAATGCTCCTATCTTTGAATGATGTCGAAGGTTTGTTTCGACATTTGCACTCTAAATGCTGAGATGAAATTTATGAAGAACAGTCTGGTGGATTCTAATTAACACAAAGTTCTCTTTTTTGCCTAATTTAAACAGCAACAACAAAAGCATGTCTTATTTCCCGAGGCATTCAAGAAGTTCTTGACTCTACCAGTGCCACTTTTGAGATATAACCAATAGAAATCACAGGAGTTCAAGAAATTATCAAATCCTTACTGATAATGTCTTTATAGCCTAGTCTGTGGGAATCTACCATCAAAACATTCAGCTTGCTTTCTAACTGTGAGTCATTGCAAATGTTCTGCTAAAACTGACAAAACTAACATGGATTTCTAATCTTTTGTCATAAAGCTTCTTCTCAAAGAAATGCAATTTTCTCAACAACGAAAATGTCAGCTAATATAAACTCCTCTTAAGAAACAGAAGTTCCTTATACACCTAAAATGGGACTGTATCATATTATACAGATTATGCCAACATTATGTCCACAGATTTAGTAGGTAGGCAATTAAATATGAAAGCTAACTGAATAAACAGAGGAATTAATTTTTTGGCAGTCTAGATCACAGCTAAAAATGTCTTTTTTCTGATGTGTCAAATTATTTTCATATGTATGTTTAATATACTTCAGTGTACATGCATCTTTCTCCATTACCAGGCTAATGGTACAGGGCAATATAATGTAACAAGATTTTCTGAATTTCTGTTACATATCCTTTTAACTGACCTTTTCCAACTATAAACTCACATTATATGCAAATAGACAGTTAACTGACTTTACCATTACATATTTAATCTGATGGTGCTTAGGGCTTCTTTTTAAAATCTTTCCCAGTGAACTAATTCATCCCATAAACTTAAATGTGATCTAGGACATTACTGCATTGTAAATTGTTTTTTCCTTCACAAAAGTCTATTAAAATACTGTGAATCTGTTCTGCCACTGACATTTGAGGATAATGAGTGAAAATCTTGCATTGGTAACTAATTGTGTGAGTGGGAGCTATGTGTGTAAGTGCTCGACACATCTTGGGAGTCTGTACCTCAAACCCTTTATGAGAAAATTTGCTTTTATAATAGCTATAGTTTATTGAACTTTCCTTACAATACTGAATTATTCATTCAGTCCACTTCTCAATTCTTTTAGAATTTTCAGGAATTGAACAAAACTCTCTACACACTCTCTCGTATTACTTTTGGAAAAGATGATTTACAAATCTAAAGTCTTGGTGTGAAATGTACAGAAAGCTCTGAAGGGAGTCCTTGTATTCCAGCAAGGCTAATTTAGACACCTATCATTGCCACAGATAAGTCACACATGCTTATTTATTGTTCAGAAATTTTGGAAGCGCTATGATTAAATTGGTTGTATCTCAAAAGAATGGCAAAACCAGAGCCACGGTATTATTTTAACACTTTCAGAGCTGTCCTGTGTCAGTACAGATGTAAACAAAAAACTCCTCTTGATTTGTTGTGAATGTGCAGTTGTACTGTATATCCATTCACTGCTTTATCCCAAGAAGGGTGTGGACTGAAGTTGCGCTGATTGGATTAGACACAGATTTGGTCTAGAGTGACACAGATACAGTTTTTCATCAGAAAAACTTCTGGTGCAAACACATTTTTCTTTTATCTCTGGGTGTTACTAAAGTTCCTGCGATTCTGTAGTTTTCTAAGGTGCCTGGCAGCTAGTTGAAAGCTGGAAAATTTGCCAAAAAGCTCTTGCCAGTAAAGTCCTATTCATGTATGCTGTGTTCAGGTTGTGTATACACTTTGTAAATGTTTGCATGTCTGCGATGGATGAATCATGAGGTAGATCAAGCTAACTGAACAGTATAGAACTGTTGTGTTGAAAAATTTAATTTTACCTGGTTCAGATAGTGCCAAAATGTATTTCCTTGACAAATAATATGACTCTGATGGTTTGGTATATAAGGCTTTTACCTCGTTTCAGTCTTTAATGGATGCTGTATCTCAGTTCTCTGAATGCCACAACACTCTCAGCATTTGAGAACACTCCTTGTATTCTGCTCTTTTGGCTAGAATGCTTTTATAATTGAGAAGCAAATTCAATAACATGTAATCATTTAACTGCGCAATATTTGGGTCAATAACAGCAAAGAAACCACTCCATAAAAGCGGCAGTAAAGTTACAAGCAGTACAAGCACAAGCAACCTTACAAATTAGATATCTTTTGAAGTATTCATATAAACTTCTTGAATGCTGTGGCTATCGCTGTTACTAGACCTGAGCATTACAGATCACAAAGAACTGAGGGAATTCAAAGGAATAAAAGTAACCCAGGATGAAACAGTTTTGAAAAGAATAAATCAGCATACATGGAATAATAAGTTGAAGATGATGTACAGGTACGGAACTTCCAATCCAACCACTGCTCTGTATCAGGTGCAAATACAGCCTTGGACATGTTTTAAGCAAACTACAGAAGACTGACCTTTCTTACCACAAGACCTTCCACTCGGCACACTTCACTGATGCAGATAGTAGGCTGAGAGCCACCTCCTTTCATCTCTGAATCTTCCTCTCCCCCTTCTTCCTCCAGCCCCTACCCCCAGAAAACTGTTACTGACATAAAGGTATGCTCATCCCTTTTTTCCACCATTTTGTAGACTGTAAGCAGCCATTGTGCTTTCAAAACTAATCTTCTTTCTATTTATATATCAATGAAAAAGCCTAGACTGCAGATTTCACTAAACAACTTCAGGGATTTGAAAAAGAAAACAAGCCTATTTCACTTCAAAATGTCAAGATTCAATTCATCTTACCATGCTATTCAGCACACGCAAAGAAGGGATAAAATATATCCCAAAGTGTAGTGAGTGACTACCAATCAAAAAATGTCACATTTAGGTAGACAGCTATTGATAAACCTCTGGGAAGAACAGGAAGAAGTGCACACTAACGACAACAATTATATACATACATAACCCGAGAGAGGGAGAAAAAAATGTGATAATTAAGGCTGTAATCTGTGTACATAGAATAAATATTAACTGACACTAAAACAACAGAAATGGGTTCACTATTGTCTCTGTTAGGCATCCACAACACTGTGATAGCTTTTGTCTGTGTTCTGTTCCTACAAAAATAGCAATGGCAGTTTAAATAAGCAGAGAGACTGTTTGAAGATCTTTGAAGGTTTTTTTCCCCCCTCTTTTCTTCTATCTCGGAAGAGTGCCTCGATTCTAAACAGATGATTGCAAAATAATCTGAGGAGGACACTTTCAACTTCAATACCAGCCACTAGAATTCCTCTGTGTCTTTTTTCTCCAATTTTCATGACAGTATGTTTACTAAGAACAAATTCATAGACATAAGCCAAGAAAAAAAAAATCACTCCTAGATATATAATGAAGGTTGGGCTTGAAAGCACAATTTTTAAGAGTCTGCAAGGAACTAAACATGGAAGGACTGCCTTTCAGCCATTAAAGGTATGTTCTATGTAATTTGGAATATTTAATGAGCTGCTTGTTTATCACATCAACAATGCTAGCAGAAACCTCTGCTGCTTTAACGCAAAGATATTTTGATCGCACAACACATTTTCAGTACATATACTGTACCACTCAGGGATCTATTCTATTCTTGCGTGCATTGTGTTGTAATGACTTCAGGCAGTTCAAAGGAGTAATCCAAACACCGCAAAGCACACACAGAGATGCACAATTATTTTCTGCTGTCAAAATATCACCTTTTACTTAGCTTTAGATTACCACGAGATTGTACGTAGAGCCAGGAGAAACAGAAGAGACTATCTGGAGGAAGACTGCATGTCAGCTAAATTAACAAAGATGGAATCAGTGCAACTTGCTTCAATGAACCAGTTATGCCTCATTCTCCTCAACACTATGAAATCTTGTCCGAATAAAAACCTGGGGCTGCAGGAACAGTGATTANAGCCCCCGAGAACCCATGGATCAAAGGATAACACTGCCAACCAGCATACCATGCCACCTCTTGGTTTCCAAGATAGCAATTAATATGCATAGTATGTGTTGCTAAAAGGCACTGATTATAAGATAGTGTACTTTCTACTCCTAAACTCCACCACCCCTGCTCCAGCGCTTTTGTCCTCAAGGTCCACAGTCCGTTCACCCTCATTTTCCAGTCCTCCGATATATTTATAATGCTTGCTAACTCATNAGTAAACTTCCTTAGCGCTCATCTATTTTTTCNTGACATGATGAGTAATGGNGAATCAGAAAAGATCAGTCTTAGACAGACACTTAAGAAGCTTCTATGTCAAAAAGGAGGTTTTGTCATTAATGTAACCAACCATTGCCATCTCTCCTTTGATCACCTTCTTACATGTCCTACAATTTCTCTAACAATTGCCACCTTGCCTAGTTTAAGTAATATACGTCCAGACGTCACTGCACCTGTTCTTGTCTTACTGAATTCCAAACTACACTCCTGCTCTGTAGAAGATCATTTATATTATTACCAAAAAATATCCTATTAATTTGGCATGACCTACCTTGGTAAATCTATTTTCATATGATCCTATTTCCATTTAATCTCATTTCCAAATTATTTTATTTGAAAAATGTTCTAAAGCCTTGAATAAAAGTAAGATTATCTGAGGCAATAGTTGCCCATGGAGCTTTTTTCTTGAAGATGGGCAATCCATTCAATATTCTCCAGTCACACAGAATCACTCTGACTCAACAGCTCTAGTAAAGATTTTTACCAGTAGACCTGTCATTTCACCTGACAGTTCTTTTGGAATTTGAGAAGGTGCATCATTTTCTTCCTCAGCCTAGGGTGCATTGTGAGTTTTGAGTTTTGCTTCCACCTTACAGTGGTAATTTCCATTTCTATACCTTTGTTTTATGTCACTCATTCTTCCTGACAGGCATTTATCCTCATGTTAACCATGATCTTAAGATATAAACATAGTCTTGGTTCAGGAAAGCCTTTTCAGAACAGAGACCAGGAAGAAACAACATAAGAAGGGTAAATCATGAACAGAGAACAGATACTCTGTCGAACTGCTCAAATGATTATCATAGAATCATAGAATCATTAAGGTTGGAAAAGACCTCTAACTTCGTCAAGTCCAACCGTCAACCCAACACCACCATGCCTGCTAAACCACGTCCTGAAGTGACATACCTATACTTTTTTTTAAAACCTCCGGGGATGTTGACTCCACCACTTCCCTGGGCAGCCTGTTCCAATGCCTGACCACTCTTTCAGTAACAATGCTGAGTACAGGGGGACAATCACCTCCCTACTCCTGCTGGCCACACTATTCCTGATACAAGCCAGGATGCCGTTGGCCTTCTTGGCCACCTGGGCACACTGCTGGCTCATGTTCAGCCGGCTGTCGACCAG
>Ga0065711_1049578_pt1 | contig 11229 bp, 5 predicted proteins | sample Hoacrofraction12_FD_59098 | JGI IMG/M metagenome (GOLD analysis project Ga0065711, IMG submission 59098) | Hoatzin crop microbial communities from Cojedes, Venezuela - Epithelial fraction 12 v2 (version 2) | ecosystem: Host-associated > Birds > Digestive system > Esophagus > Crop | place... | reverse complement strand
GGTCGAGGGAGGTTCTCCTCCCCCTCTACTCTGCCCTAGTGAGGCCCCATCTGGAGTACTGTGTCCAGTTCTGGGCTCCCCACTTCAAGAAAGATGAGGAGCTACTGGAGGGCTACGAGGATTATGAGGGGCCTGGAGCATCTCTCCTCCGAGGAAAGGCTGAGGGAGCTGGGCTTGTTTAGCCTGAAGAAGAGAAGGCTGAGGGGGGATCTTATAAATCCTAAGAAATATCTTAAGGGCAGGTGTCAAGAGGATGGGGTCAGACTCTTTTCAGTGGTGCCCAACGACAGGACAAGGGGCAACAGGCACAAACTGAAGCACAGGAAGTTCCAGCCTTACATGAGGAAGAACTTCTTCACTCTGAGGGTGACGGAGCACTGGAACAGGCTGCCCAGAGAGGTTGTGGAGTCTCTTTCTCTGGAGATATTCAAGACCTGCCTGGACACGGTCCTGTGCAGCCTGCTTTGGGTAGCCCTGCTTTGGCAGGGGGGTTGGACTAGATGGTCCCCAGTGGTCCCTTCCAACCCCTACCATTCTGTGATTCTGTGATTCTGTGGTTTAGATACATATTTTTATTTAATTTTATCGAAAATTCCAACTGTCACTAAACCACTCTTACCAGATACTCTATGAAACAACAGGAGGCACACTGTGATCCTCATAGAGGAAGTCTAACTCAGAAGTGATATAAATAGCAAGGAAAATATATACATTAGTATGGGCTAAAATAATGGGTGCAGAGCGAGATTTTCTACTTGCACAGGCAGCCCATAATGGGCTTTAAAATAAGGGTAGTATCCTGTGGGGTGATTTCATCCCATGCTATCCTTGCTTAAAGGGAACGAATTATTGCTTGCCAACAGGGACAATACAGCTGGCAACGTCAGCGCTCACTTTCTGTCCATCCCACCTGGTGCAACCCCCCCTCATGAGGGTGAAACGTCATTTTGCACCAGAAAAAAGGCACTGACAAAGTTTTCCCATTCTCCCTGAGCTCACACCTCCCCTGTCTATACTGTCCAGGACAGCTGCCCCCTCCATCCCCCTTTCACAGCCCTCTCTCATCTCCAACAGCTAAAGAAGAAGCAATGGGTAGGGAGCTCCATTTTCCTCTTCCCTCACAAACTAACATGTCCTGGTTTTTGTATATTCCCTTCATTATCTTCCTTTTATTATGTTCCCTTATTTCCTAGTTCTCCGTAATTACATATTGGGACATCAAACGGTGAAGCAGGGACTGCTTTTGAAGGCTTTTATAATTAGCTTTTCTATTGTGTCCTCTAATACCTCCTCTGGCTTTAGACTTACTTTTTTCTGTTCACAACCTCCTGAACATATGGTGGTAAATATGCAGCATGCTGTGAGCTTCACCTGGAGTCTACTTACAATATATCTGCAATGTAAATAACAGACTTCATGTCAGTCAATTAATCACACACCAGCGGTTGGCAGAGGGCAGGCAGACTGCAGGAAGAGAAATTGGAAAGCAGTGTCGATCAGCATTGGACTTGCAGTATTAAATATTACCTAAGCCAGCGTGCTTCTGTGGTATCACTGCTTTTGCCTAAAAATACTCTGTTACAAGTGCATTAGACATTGCTTGATATCACAACAACTCAGTTCAATGCCAAATTCTCCAGTCATCAGGACCACTTTGATAACATTTCACCCACTGGAGCCATAATCCTGTTTCCACCAGCACAGAATATGACCCAAATGCAAATTTCATACAAAAATTAAATTAAATTTAAAGTGATCCCAGGATGATATACAAAATTTAAATATTGCCATTCCAATAGAACTGTTTCTTTTTGGTAAAACTAATTCAGCTGAATTACTTTAAAGACATGTTTTATTCTTGTTTTGGCAAGAATGCATATGAGCAAGACAAAGTACTTTGTTTACCTGATTCACTTTATTTAACTCAAGGGATTCATAAGCATATCATCAATTATAGTCACAAACAAATTATTTTGTGTTTAAAAAAAAGGACTATCTACTTCAATAGAGCTTTTCTAATTTGAAGATCTCGAAGGATTTTCTGCACTACATTAAAATCCTTGTCATTCCCATTGAGGCCAAATGAAAATATAGAAATAAATCACCTAATATTTAAATGCACTTAGGTCGAGCACAGCATGGAAGTTAAGACCTATAGGTAGAATTTTCCTAATGGCAATAAAAATCTCATTGAAGGCAAAGAAATAACCTGTTTATGGCTGGGATTCTCCCATGTCTCACCATACCTGGCCCTGGACTCATCTCTGCCAGGGCTGGTGCCCAGCAGGGGCTTTGCCCCAGGGCTGGCTTCAGATGAGGGGACAGACAAGCACCCTCAGCCCCCTTCCACCTGTCTTACACCACTGCAGTTTGGCCCTACAGGTCTCCGGAGGGTTTGTGTCATTGTCTTCATCCTATTTCTTCTGGAACTTTATTCCCGCTGGGATCACTACGCCCTTTCTTTGCAGCCGCAGAGGCTGCCCTTTACAGAAAGCTCTTCTTTAATCAGGAGCTGAAAGAAAACTTCAGGTACTAGATCAACCTTCGTCTTAAAAGCTACTGACCTCTGATGCTCACCAGAAGAACTGGTCATGTGTCCAGGACAACAGATTATCTCCATATATGATTAGAAACCTAAAAGCCACTACTGCTCCTAAGGGCTTTGCTGCAAAGGTGGGAGCAGTGGCAGCCCAGTGTTGGGCACCTCTGTCCCCCCGGGGACCCCCGCTGTCCCTCATCCATTCCCATCACAATGGAGGGGGCCTCTCTCCCCATTGCTGTCAACCTCTGCTCAGCCGGGGCAGGCCACACAGCCCAGCAGCCCCCAGGACATCCCAAACATGAACCAACCCCCAGGACAGCCAGGCCCTGATGCCCAACGCCCCGTGGCTGGGATTCACAGGAGATCCTGCAATAGAGTAGTTTTTATTTTCAGTGGGGACATAAAAACTGTTTTCAGTGGCGATCAGTGCCTCGCTCCTACATCCCGCAGTGTCAGTGGGATACAGAAGAGTCTTATCAAGGCATTTCTGAGACTGGGGTGTGTGCAGGGTCCCTCTCTGCATGAGTTCTCCTGGCGTTAATAAATAGCTGACCTCACCTGACTGTCTTCAGTTTCGGTGAAGGCATTAACTCGGGTCTATTCTCTCTGCTGGCTAGCGATTTCTGTCAAGCTTTCCGTTATCTGGCACCTTTGAGACCAGTATCCCTATGTTACATTTGACTGAAGTTAACCAACACATTCAAAAGGCAGGAGGACAGACAGCGTACTCAGAGTGCCTTAGGAAAGAGCCTGAATTTGCTGCAGGGACAAATACATTTATTTTTCAAGCATAATCATGCAGAAAAGGCAACCACACCACAATGATGTGAAGAATATTTATTTTACGTATTGGTCTAAAACATCTTGCTATGCCAATGAAAATAGCACCAGAAGCAATAAATACACACATGGACATTTTAATATTATGGACATTACTATCCAGTGGAGCTAATAATATGAGTAAAGGGAAGTTCAGGTGTCTGAAGGATGGTGGCCCTTGCAGATATATAAAAGCTAGAAAAGCTCATTGTTTTAAAATGTTTTGGAGAACATGGGTTTGAAGAGGTTAAATGGGTAGTGCAAAAAAGCATACAGAGCCCCAGGAAGGGCCAGGTTGTACACAGAGCTTCCAGCCCCAAAGGAGGGACAAGCGAGGCTGTGTCCCCAGCCTGTCCCCTGGGACGGGAGAGGAAGGGCTGCCCTGCCCTCTGGCACCGGCCAGCTCGCTGGGGAGGTAGGGCAGCAAATTCAGAGCATCTCAGCCCAGGCCAGACCTGATCTCCCCTTCCAGAGCAAGTGCTGCCAGCGCCTGGCAGGCGGACACACTGCCCTCGGCCAGACAGGCTCGGGGATGCTGGTACCCCTCCGCATCGCATCCTGAGAAACCAACTGGTGGAAACGCCCGCAGGGGAGCAGGGCTGTGGGTTAAGACCAGCTCTGCCTCGGGACAGACCAGCCACTTCACACCGCAGCCCCCACTGGATTCAATTAAGGGGCTTTTTTCTCTGGGCAGGACATGACCAGGGAGTAACACTTGAGTAGGAAACAAAGAGAAGCCCCGAGGCAGAAGATCGTATAATATTTCCAAGTTAATTTATAATTTTAATGCTTTTACTCTTAACAGGTAAAGTAAGTAAGATGGTGTCGTGATTAAGGGGCAGAATATCTAAATTGAGAGGTGCATAAAAGGAAATCAAGGAGTGCTATCTACCAGGAAGATAACTGGAATAGGATCAAGTCTTCCCCCATCCTCACTATAAATCTTTCACTGAGAAGAACTTCTAGGTTATAAAGAACAAGAATTTCAAAAAAATAAAAATGAAAAAGGAGACATGTTAAACACCACCTAACAAGCTTCTTGACATGAGCACAAAAGTCTTAAATTCAATGTCATAAATTCAATACAATTAAAAGATTCAGCTACTATATCCTTAGAGACAGTACTGTGTAAGTCAAGCACAATATTAAAAGACACTGAAATCTTTAATATGTGTTGAATATTTTAAATTCATAGATCTGATTCACAGAAATATCACAGAGGCATCATCAACCATTTTTTTCCCTTCTGTCACATTTTTTTAAAGATGTGCCACAGTTTCTGCAATTAAAAGATGGCCCAAACATTTACAGAAAACAGATGAGCCAGAAAACTGCCTTTGTGGACACGATTGCACGCAATCATTATGCCTACTCCAATAAACACAGCCTAATATGCCAAGATTACTACCTGCATGTGCTTAGATTACCGCTTTGAAAGAGATGAGATTTAAGGCATCCCACCTACTCCCAGAGGCAGGCAGCATGCAGTGATTATTCCTTACAAGTATTTTCATGGAGAAAATACCTTGTTCAAAAGTACTGAATGTTGTGATACTGCCATATATAAACCTCTCTCCTTTTAGTTTCACATTTAGGGCACATAAGCCTTTATTTTCTGTTTAAATGTACTAATCTTCTTAACCGTATAATCAAGCCCCTAATATATAATATTATCAGTTTATATTTAGAAGGAATAACCGTCATGTTAGCGGTGATGGACATATCTCTCCATTCATCTGACTGAATTACCCTGGATAAACCCCTTTCCCCAATTCATTTCTGCAGAGACAGCAAGCAGCTTTATTTTATTTAAAAGCAAATCATACAGTTGCAAGATATTTATAGTTAATATGTAAAAATCCTGCTTTAAGTTTGAGAAACATTTCTTTCTTCCTCTGCTTCTCACAGGGAGATGTTCCAGTTTGTAGTTCTTTAAATAACACAGGATTTTGCAGGCTACAAATTCATCAAAAGGTATTCCTACAGTGAATAAGTCACAAAAACCTAAATTACGTTTGCATCCTTTCACAGGTTTGTGTTCTTGGAAAGCAAAAAATGAGCCTGAGCTTTCAGATATATTTAAGTAAGTTTATATTTAAGCATATCACAAGGGTCTTATTTTTCTTTAAGCAGAACTGGAAGTTCTCCCAGTAATTCCGAATTCCTGCCCAATATATTATCAGCTATGTACCCCATAAAATGTGCCCCCGCCAATATAAAAGCTAAGTTAGATCTAAGCCACAGAAATGTGATCTTCCTGGGAGATATTAAAGGGGGATTTTCAAGACACCGGACTGTTGGGCTATCTTTTGGCATAGGATAGGAATTGCACTAGGCCTGCCATGACACAGACAGTTAGCATAATAAATAGCTGCTAAATACCCAGGATCCTGAAACATCTATTAAGTTCTTTGCCACCCCACTCGCATATATTTTCTTGTTGCACCTCTTCTGATTCTGAAGAGCACAGTAAATGATTAGCCACCCAACAGGTATAACTATTTATCCCAGCAGCGATCTGATTGCCTGCAACAGAAAACCTCAAGAAGCAACAAAACAGCCGGTATGTAACAAAGGACACCATGGAATATGGTCTTAAGTGTATAACTGAAAGAAATTTATTATTATGCTTTCATTACACCTATACATTTCCAAATTGTTCAAGAGGAATAGAGGAAATGTGATATGTTATTATCATTCATTCCTGGTTTGCCTCAATGGTAAATACCTATACAAGGTACCAGAAAGTAAAACCCAAAACTAAAAAGGCCATCAGATTATGGTCTAGCTAATTACAAAGGCATCAATCTCTCTTTATGGCTGAGAAGTGTTCTTGACATTAAAAAAGCACAAAGAAGATGATTCCCCTCTAATTCAAATTCATTACAAACACTCTGCATGCTAAACATAATAAACACATGTTAAATTCAGCAGAAGAGATGAGAACTGAACTGGCACGCAGCTGGAACGTCATCCAGATCGTTTGACCTGGGCATTTTTTTTCCCACTGATACATCTGTCTAGCAGTTTTGGGGGAGAGCAACTAGATGGAAGCTGTCAATCCAGCTACATTCTCTGAGAAATGAGCTCAGCTCTTTGAAAAAGGAGACAAGAAGGGAAGCACCTGATAAGTTGAAAATCTGACTGCTCCCTCCCTGCTCATCCCTTCTGCCTCACCCTTCTGCAAATGGGCACCAGGGTCAAGCTTGCCCTGACGCAGCATTGCCCCAAGAGCAATGGAAACTGCCATCCAGATGTTTGGCTTGAGGAGTAAACTAGTAAAATTTTCAAGAAGGGAGTAGAGTTAAAGCTTGTCCTGCTGCCCAAAGCTCTTGTCTCCTCACTCATGTTACACAATGCATCGGGGAGCCGTGGGCTTTGCGGGCATTGATCCTCCTTCATGGGGACCACAGTCCTCCTCTGCCCTGGAGCGTTAAAAGCTGGAGCACTCCAAGGTGTCAGACAGAACGTGCAATTTTTGTTTGTTGAGGATATGGCCAGTCTAGAGGTTCGAGCTGCTGTGCTTGCCAGTGTCTGCATGAGTTCTGCACCTCATAAAAAATCTACGTGCTCTAAAGAAAATACATCAATTAGCAAAAAAATATTCCCTGTTTCTGAGTGTTTGCATGTGCAGAATACTTGGTAACTGCAACAAGTTCAGGCTTTGTAAATCCAGAGTGAAAGGTTAATAGTTAAGGTGCAAGTCACGCAGTAGTGTTTCTTAGCAGTTAGTGATGTGCAGTCAGAAGAAATATTGTACTGCAATTAATTTTGCAATGTGTTTTCTCAAACGGAAAATGTTGCAAATAGCAGAAGAATTGGGTCTCTACTGTAATCTTACTAATTGAGAAACAGGTGGGGGGGGGAGTTGGACATTGGGGTTTTGGACAAGGTCCCAAAAGAAGAGTAGCTGGTGTGTAATGCACCACAACCTCTGCTCAAAGACACTCGAGAGTTTAAAAAGACAATTCGTACTAAGAAAGCAGCCAGATGCCATTGCATTGGCTCTCCCTCAGTGATGAATGGCATGAAAGCTCCCTAACATCTGCTACCACTTGATGAAACAAAACTTACATCTCTGAGTGAAAAGGTCCACAGATGCTCACTGGAGTATCGCGGGCTGCCTGAGGCTAGGGAGGGACCGGTGCTGCCAGCGCCGACCAAACCCGCACCTTTTCATCTCCGCTGGCTGAGGCAAATTCTGCAAACATCACAGCCCCGCTGTAACTTCATGATTTTCACTCTGCACTAATGACATGTTGAAGGAAAAGCATGGCAATGAAGAACATAGGAGATGATTTCCTCAAACAAAATAAACCTGCATCTCTGAAAGCTAGCTTCCATGTCTGCTCTGAACAGTTCAGTTGTATTTGAGACAGACAGCCCCGTAAATATTATTCCTTGAAAAGAAGATAATTTTAAAGACATGAAGGCTTATTTGTCCGGTTAAATGAATCCCAATTCTATAGATGCACTACAACAGGTTTGGAAGCAGAAATATGCTTTAACTGCAGACATCCAGAAGGAGCCAAGGGACAGATCTCCTCTGAGCCTTTTTTGCTGAACACTGAATCAGGGAAAAGATTTCTGCTGAGAAAGAAAAGTGAACAATGACTAGACATAAAGGAAAATGTGGTCAACCTATGCATCAGAAGATACATAGCAACCGCAGGTATCGTTATAGAAAACATGAGTTTGTACCTTGGAAATGTCAGTATTGCTACCAACTGCACTTCGGTGCCTGAAAGAGCGAATTGTTATTCTGTAATTTATTTTGGGAACAAATGCGAGGAGAGTGGTGAGGGTTACTTGTCTGAATCAGATCTGTTCAGTGGCCGGAAATTAAATGGTCAACTTGTCAGAAGTAGAATTGTTCAATTTTTGGTTCAGTGACCAAAATGAAAAGAAAAAGAAAGAAAAAGAGATCTGCTTGGGTCAGCATAAAAGGAGAAGTACTGAGGGGTTTAGCACAAAAAAATAAATTAAAATATCAGTTAGGTCAATACAAATATCTTCATTGAACCCAGAAAAATTAGATAAAGAATTTTATTGAAGCAGAGAAAAGTCTCATTTCATTTTCTGGTCCTGCAGCTAACTTTTTTCTTTTTCGCCATGTTTCACAATTAAGATACTTTTACAAAAGAAAAATCAAAACTTTGCTTTGAAAATATCAGTAAGACATTTTAAATGCTTCACTTTCCATCGTTTTCCATTAAAATGTTTACCAAATTCTACTCAAATACTTTACCAGTTTTATCCTTTGCAAAACCAGATTTTAAATGAATTCACTACAAATATGGCAATTCCAGCTGAACCAGTTCTAAAGTCCTGTGTCTCATGCAAGAATACTATCAGCTTGAAGACCTGTCTGACGGGGTATCAGTCAGCAGCAAATCAACAACAACAATTGGAAAGCATAAAAATATTTGCCAGAAGTTTTTGGTCGTCACACTAACGAGAATGAGGTTCTGAAGGCTACAATCTTTTTGGGCCAGAGTCAGAAGGATTGCTCTACAAAAACGTTTAACGCTGGGGTTCAGCCCAAGATCCCTTCTTTCAAATGTACTAGGAACTTTTTTTTCAAGTACATTCTAGTTCTTGACGCTATAATTTTGATGTGTGGTATCCCCACAAAGCGCCTCTTTCTTTAAACCAGGATCTTTGCCTTGGTCAGTTGTGCTGTTTTGTTTCTCTCTGCAGTTCTTGGTATCGATAAGCGTTTCTCCCAGTGTTCAGGCGAATGTGTCTAATTCTGGAAGGAGGGTTGTTTTTTTCTAGCACTGCATTTCCCCTGTGAGAAAGGAACACTGGAAGGTTATTATGGCCTGGAAACCACAGCTTGTTTAGCCAGAAAGATAAATATTATCTATATTTCTTTTTCTTTCCTATCTATTGTATTGTCCTGGTGAGCAGTGGAAAAAGTGGAAGGCAAACGGCAGAGACCTTGCCAAGCCCCGTGACGTGATGGATGACTTCTCACATCCCAGGGCCTGACATGAATGAGGCCACAGAGGGTCGTGTTGCTGTTTTCAGACATTAAAAAGGCCAATCACCTACTCATTGCTATCATTTCTAGCACAGGAAGGGCTCCCCCAGTACAGGACCCGCGTGGGCAGGCCCAGCTCTGCCATGAAGTATTCATCTGCAAGAGCAGGGGCAACGTACACAGGAAAACAGTTTTCTGAGTCCTTGCTAGCTCGTTTATGAATATTCTACCAGATGTGGTGAATGGTGTGACCACAAGGCACCTCTCAGCCACAGAGAGAAGAATATACCCAGATTTCCCCAAGACTTCTGGCCAGCGAGTGTTGTGTGCTCTCACACGGACAGACCGGCAACTTTCACCGTCTCCCCATATGTTCCCAGGGAGCACCCTATGTACGCTACCCATGGACAACCAACATGCAAACCCCTTCAAACCCAAGCTGTGAAAGGCCAGGAACCGCCTGCGGATGAAGTGCGGCAGGATGGGGAGGGGATAACAGCATTTGCTCCCAGGCGCATGCCCGTGCGTGAAATGGAGCTTGCTTGATGGATTTCCCTCTATGAACTGGGGTTTTGCTTCTTTGCCAATTTTTGATCATCTAACTGCACTCTCAAAAATGACACTGGGGAGATGGAAAGAGGTAAAGGGTGAGGCCTCTTACGCCGTGTGTTTTACACCAGCTGGACCACTCTGCATACAGCCACGTGATGACCAGGAACTGCAGGGCAACAAAAGGACAGGGTGCCAGTGTCTGACCACCCATGGCAGCAAGGAATGATGAGCCAGGCAGCAGGAGACATGTTGCGGTGACCGCAGCCGGGGCTGGGATTGGCAGTCAGACCCTCTTCTTGTCTTTCAGCTCTGTCCGGTCATACCCACTTATTTACAAAACTATCTTTCAAGCAGACATGGGGAGGAATAAATAAGTCTGGCTAATCTGAAACCACCATAGCTGTGCTAAGCGTGATGTAAGTGCCCCCAGGATTTCGTCTCAGTCTGGTTTATAACTCAGTCCCCTCAGCCCTGTGTGTATAGCCCTGCCTCCTGTGGGAAACAAGCAGCTACAATTGCGTGTATGATTCATTCACAGACACCATTCAGGGAAACACCGGCAGATCTTCAGCCCCATCTCTGAAGATTAATCTCCTCACCCTTCAGAAGAAGAGCAAAGGCACTGCCAGTTCACCCCCATGCTTTATCTTGCAAAGCCAAAGAGAGAAACTAGCAACCACACTGCACGTTTGCATGTCCTAAGGCTTCTGCCTCAGGAAGAGACACAGCAATAGGTTTACACACAGCTTCACAAATATTTCCAACACCTAGTGATCCCCCACACCCAGAAGGCTGAGCTTATTAATAAGACTTCTCATCCTTCAAGCCTAAATAAAATTTTACTCTGGGCATCTCAGTCAAATAATCTGAACCGCCCCTGGAGCTGCTCCCTCCTCCAAGCAGGCACAGAGGAGGAGGGACAGGGCTGGAGGTATGCAGGGCCACCATTCACCTGAGGTCCTTCAGCAGGGAGATAGGGATGGGCTGTCCCCCAGGTTGGCACACCACCTCCCTCTTGGGGAGCAGGGCAAGGCATCCCCGTGGGGAGGGTCCGCAGGGAGCACCGGTCCCGCTGCGGGGTCGGATACACCCCGTGGTGTTTGTCACCCCAGGACATGGGAAACCGGGGCAGCACTTGGACATGGCACTGAAGCACTTGCACAGTTCAGCGAGAAACCTGCAGCACACGTAACTTTATGAAGCAGGTCAGTGTAGAAGTCTGAAAGCAGGGGGGTTTTTTTAGACTTGGGGTAGTGTAGGGTAAAGCTTGCACCTGAAGGGAGATGGATTTGTTGCCTGCTGTCACTCAGGGATCTTGCAGGTTGAACTT
>Ga0065711_1049577_pt1 | contig 11229 bp, 9 predicted proteins | sample Hoacrofraction12_FD_59098 | JGI IMG/M metagenome (GOLD analysis project Ga0065711, IMG submission 59098) | Hoatzin crop microbial communities from Cojedes, Venezuela - Epithelial fraction 12 v2 (version 2) | ecosystem: Host-associated > Birds > Digestive system > Esophagus > Crop | place... | reverse complement strand
TCAGCAAACTTGCTGAGGGTACATTCTAACTCTTCATCCAGGTCGTTGATGAAGAAGTTAAACAAGGCTGGGCCCAGTACTGACCCCTGAGGGACACCACTAGTTACCGGTCTCCAACTACACTCAGCGCTGCTGATGACAACCCTCTGAGTTCTGCCATTCAGCCAGTTCTCAGTCCACCTCACCGACCACTCATCCAGCCCACACTTCCTGAGCTTCCCAAGGTGGATATTATGGGAGACTGTGTCGAAAGCCTTGCTGAAGTCTAGGTAGACAACATCCACAGCTCTCCCTTCGTCTACCCAGCCAGTCATGCCATCGTAGAAATCTATCAGATTGGTCAGACATGATTTCCCCTTGATGAATCCATGCTGACTACTCCTGAGAACCTTCTTTTCCTCCACTTGCTTGTTGATGACCTCAAGGATCACCTCCCTTGATCTGCTGGCAACGCTCTGCCTAAGGCAGCCGAGGGTGCTGCTGGCCACCTTTGCCACAGGGGCATGTTGCTGGCACACGACCTACTTGGTGTCCGCCAGGACCCCCCAGCCTCTTTTCTGCAAAGCTCCTTTTCCAGATGTTTCCCTGTGGAAAGACCCCACATGACATGCGACAGCTGAGTCCAACATAGGTTGAAAACCTGAATATAAGCTACCCTAAGGTTAGTATCATGCCCCCCCAGCCAGACATTAAGTGAATGGAAAATGGATAAGAGAGGGCAGCATGCTGCAGATGTTTCTAACAAACGCTGTCTGCCAACACAACACAGCCACAACACAACAGGATCAATATTTGCTGGCCAGTAAGACAAGGCAGCAAGCTTCCTAATCCTCACAGAAAATATATATAAGAAAAAAGAAAATGGAAAATTACCAGCATAAGAATTAGGCCAAAAGCAAAACCCTGGGCCAGATATCTCTGAACTTGTGGAAACTTCAGACGCAGAAGTGAGTGAAGCAGCGTGACTTAACATGTCACCCAAACTAAAACCTAAACCCATCTGCTCAAGGATTTGAAGAAAGAAGGGTTTCATAGGCAGAGCCAAGCTTGCAGAGCATCAAATGGAAAATTCCTCTGAATATGTAGGAAATCGGGTTCCACTTCTTGCGAACAGAAAGCTTGTAAGTAAGGTTAAAGGCAAGTGTGTGTGGACAAAGGCCTACAATGATAAGGTCTGCAATGATTCCACCTTCTCAGTGTCACATGAAATCATCTACACTGAGACCAGCCCTAGCAAGAAGAAAGAGCTTTTCTTCACATCAGGATCAGGATTGTTGATATTTTATTTTGATCTTGGTAAGACATACCAAGATGAAGCTACAAATATTAGAGATTAACTTGGTTTTCCTGGTTCAAGGTTGAGTTCCCACATTGCTTATATTAAAAGTATCTATTACTGATTAATCTTCATTTAAATTGCTGCTTTATGATGTCTATAATTATTTATATTAATGGTGCAGTGCTGAGCCCATACTCACAGCCCATGACCCTACTGTATAGCAGTATAAGAGGAATATTAAACAAAGTAAAACTTCTTCCTGAGACGTTAACAGTCTTCATGTGAGGGCAAAAGGTATACACAGAAAAAAAAGGAAATGCAAAGAAAAAAATGTACACTGGTATGATTGGTATCAGCACACTGACAACCTTCTTACTGACCAAGTTTTTGTAAGTGTTGTGAAAAAAGGAGTGCTTTGAAGGAAGTATGCGAAGGATGGTAAGGTAGTTTTGTGTATATTTATCACTTTGTCAGAAGCATGAGGGCCTGAACATGAGAAAGCATAAATATTCTTGTTTGGTTGTGGTTTTTGTAAAGAAAGTAGTGTAAGTGGCCGAACAACGCCACAATAATTTGTTACAAAACTATGCAGTCCTGTTTCCCTTCTATAACACAATAATACTATGCATAGATTTTACCATGTACATAAATTAGTAAGGGAGAGGATGTGTGTGTTTGTGGGGCAAACAGGCCCCTATTAATTCGCTGCACTCCACCATTGCCACAACTTTTTGTTTATACTTTACACACTTTTTTGTGACCATTAAAGGCTTCCATCCATGGAGACATGAAGTTTGAGGTTCAACAAGCACATCTTTGGCAACTGGTCTATCCACTTCAAATTATGGCGAAATTTGAAAACCCTTCTGGTTGCACCATCTCCTAAAACAGCCAGGGTCAGCGTGCTATCTGCAGCAAGCAGGTGCCTGAATCCCTCCGCCGCCACAAATCCATCCCAGCTGTCAGCAGGGAAGGCAGAACAAGGTTTAAACTAAGAGATCATCTTGTTACCTCTCCTGGTACGGGAACATCTACCATTTTTCAGAAGCACAGCGTACAATGGCCCATGTTGGAACTGAATATTGTTTACATACGCATTTTAAATCTACCCGCTTGATTTGTGTGAGAGAAGATTTCGGCAAACACAGAGTAAAAATACATGTATGTGCTCAGTATATTCAGCATTTACATCTATTCATAAAAAAATAATCTATGCTATTAGGAAATAATACCGAGCCAAAATGTTAATGTAGTCTCTTCCACAGGCCAAAAACTTGTGTGGGTATACGCATAAAGAATGTACATACTCAGAGGGAGACACTAACATCTTGTAATGCAATCTGTTTCTGTTCTACACACTCCAGACTTCCTAACAGCTGCATATTTTAATATACATAAACCCATACTTGAAAAATAATAAAATGTATTAGTTTTCCACATTAGGCATTTATGACCTAATTTAGAAGAGTATTACATCTTTATAACTTTTAAAAGACCCATTTTGATAAAACATCGCCATAAACAGACTGAGAAAATCAGGATAACAAGCATCTGTTGCTGCGTTGTTTTCTTAATGGGGTAATAAAATAATAACACATTTTTATAACTTTTCACAACAATATAAAGTATTAAAATTGAAACTGATATTGAAAAATGTTCTCATGGTCCATTTTATTTTATTTTTCCACTATGTAAAGTTACAGTACTTACCAGATTAATATTAATATATCTTAATTATGTTGACACAATGGAAATTTGCCAAAGACATTCAAAGAATGGAAATAACTTGTTATTTCCACTACTCTAATTAAGATGGTGTATTTAGCCAATTTTGTTCACAACATAAGAGTAATATGAATATTTGTAAGAATGTATAGAGACACTACACATAGGAATGATGACCCAAATTTTCTGAGGGTTTGAAAAAAGGGTTATTCCATTGACTTCTAAAAGTAGTGCTGATTTTTTTCTAACTAACCTGTTCTAATAAGGAATTTTCAAAATTTTATTTCTAAAAACAAATGTCACAATTACATAATCCATAGCTTCTTCCCAAAACCTTATGTTACATAGTCGTGATGTCTATTTTTTTAGAAAAAAAATCAGACTACTTTGTGTACTAATCAAAAGGTATTGAAACTTGTAACTCTGAAGCAAAACTGCTGTATTTAGAAAGGCAAATTACCACAAATTCTGCAAATTATTTCCTCTGAAACTGTGCACCTGAACAACAGGAATTCAAAGTGAGTGAGCTGCTGACCTGCATTCAAAGTGGATTTGCACATTTACAGTTCACTGAAGCACCGGCAAAGTATGATTCATAGCTCTTAGGGATAGAAAGGACCATCTAATCTAACTTTGCTGTATAACACAGTCCACAAAATTTTCTTGAATCAGCTCTCCAGATCCAAAAGCTGTGGTTGAACTTGAGCATAGCTTTTACAGAACCATCTCATCTTGATTTTAAAATTTCCAGTCATAGCCAATCCATCACAATCATTGCTTAAGCTATTTCAGCACTTAGTTATGTTGTTAAAAATATATATGCCTTGTTTCTAGCTTGAATTTGTCTAGATTAAATGTCAAGCTGCATACTAGAAGGACTCCTCTCACCTAACTCAGAGCTCTGCAATGACAATATCTACACACATCGTCCTGTCAAGGCAGAGAAATAAGCACTTCCACAGCATGGCTCATTTGACTCCTCTCAAACATCTGCCTTAGGAAGGGATAAATTACAGCCCAAGAAGCACTTATTTCTCTCAATTATCTAGTCATTGTGCTCCAATACAGATGTTTGCACCTAGCCACAGTAATCCCACCCTCACTAGTCTTATAACTTTGACTGCTAGGACTGAAAAACCCGAAGACATGAGATTTTTCTTCTTTGGTGGGTCCTTAAAGACTAACTACACAACACTTTCTTCAGTTTGATAAACGACACAGATAAAGCACTGTGTGTATTTCCATGCTGGGATTTTTCAGTCTTTCACAATTTCTTCTCGATCTTTGAGCCCCCTCCAATTGTCAAGGTATCTACTAGAACACGAACAGCCAAAGTGGAACAATTATTTTAGCTCTGCTTCCCCCGACATAGCAGAAAACTCTTCTAGAAATTTCCTGCTCCCCTGCCTGCCTGCCCAAGGACTGCACCAACCCCTTCAGCTACAGCACTGCATTGGCCCCATCACGCACAACCGACTCTTCAAGACTCCAGGACACTCCTTCGCAATCACTACTTTGTAAGGTACAGCCCCAGAGCCTGTAAATGTTGCCCTTTTTCTTAAATCTCAGATGAAATACTTCACATCTGGCTCTTCTGGAATGAAAATAGTTTGCTTACACTTCATTTATCAAATGGTAACTCAGTAAATCTCTGTCACCAACTTGTCCTCTTCATTATTTTACAGTCTCCAATTAACTTTTTTCAAAAACCAGGAAACTAGACCCTAAATAAACTATATTTGGAGAACTGGGAAGTTGAAGAGTTTGCAATGTAAATGTTCCAAACCTGCAACACACACTATGAATGCAGAGCTCCAGCCACTCTGCCTGTATCTATATCGTTAAATACAGCAGCATCAGGGACTTCTCCAGCTAACCAGTAAAGCCTTATCGCCTTTACATTACACTGCATTTGACTCCAGATTCCTTCTGCACCCTGACAATGTGTCCAAAGGTCCTAGTCAGACTAATGTTCTGTGTGTCTGCTTCAATTCAAAATATCTATAATGATGCTGGGGCTACCCTACCAGAATCACATCCTCATAGCATGAAACGGAGGGTATGTGTTAAATTTGGTTGATACATGGCTTAAAAATGCATGACAGTGTTTGCATGTGCAAGGATTCCTGGCATGGTGTTAGAGAACTACACAGATGAGGATATCCAAGCCTGGACAGCCTGGGTTTGTCCCTCTGGGAAAAGTTTCTCTGACTTTCGATTCCAATGTCAGTCTCAGTTGTGACGGTGAAAGTCAGAGCTTCCCAGTATCTAGTGCTATTCTTGGGGTATAGGTCAGTAAGTACTAAAGTCAAAAGGCTGCTACAGACTACAGGCAACTGAATACTGCCACATCAGTTTAAAGTGAAATATTACTTTTTTTGGAAAAAGACTTCATTGGAAACCTTGAACGTGGATTTCTTAAAAATAAAGTTTATGAAGTTGGGAATGAATGCTTTCCATGAAAAAATCAGAAATATAAAGGGTTGCTTCAGCAACCTAAAGGAAATTGTGCTTTGATGAATTGGGAAATGTGTAATAAATTTGGGGAAGCAAATAACGCCACACATTGTAACCTTTGCTCACAGACATGGCAGTAAGTGTTTCTTACCCTATAATACAACCGATAAAGACCCCTGGGTGAATAACTCAGGGCTAGTCAGCTTTTCATGCTCTTCTGAGAGCTCTCAGGTCAAGCTGCCAGCTCAGGCTGAATGCGGATAAACTAGAATTCCTTATCTCCCGCCTGTTCCAAATCCTCCATCTCTGCTCATCAAGAACCTTGTGACCACCACCACCACCATGAAGGTATAACACAGGTGTCATCTCTGACACCGCATGCTCTCTATGTTCACATTCTGATTGCATTTACATTTTATCTTTTTCTTTCCACATAACAATTTGAGTGGCATGTAACTGCCTGCCTTGCCCTTCATCCAGATTCTGACCACCTCACTGAGGAAGTTACAGGAACACTTATGAATGTAGTGTTGAAAAAACCAACATTTTCTTGTTTGTACCAAGTCATAAGGATCCTGCAAAGGCCATTTCTCCTGCCCATCATTTCGAATCCTCCTGTCAGCTGCAGGTATTCCAAGCTATTTTTCGTTTTCCTATATGATGTATCCTCCTCCGGCACAGCAGCACATCCACCATCGAACATCAGGTTCCAACCTGGATCAGTGCCTTTGCCACCCTTTGCTGGGCACACACCAAACATTCAAGCCAGCCCACCTTCTGCATCACCTTTTTGGTAGGAACAAGCAAATAGCGGACAAACTTCATCCCCCATTTTTAATTCTTAAAACTCTTCTGTGTTATGACTCCCACAGAAAATAATCTTCTAAAAACTGGGTAATTTATGTACCAAGACCACTTACTCACAAGCCAAACAACATTATCTCCCTTTTACTCTCTTATTTACCTTATCAAATCTTGTCATTTGTCTTATATATATTGCAAAATTTATTGACCCATCATTAACTTCTGGTTTGCATTTGTGCATTACAAATAATATACAAATACAGAAGAATCCTGGACCTTGACTCATGTTCTTACATTGAAAAGCACTAGTAATAAGATTCTTTTCCCCTTTTTTAAAGTTAAATGACAGTTTGCTTCTGTTACAGAAGTTAAGACTCCAAAAAAAATCCCACTTTCAGGAAATGCCATCATGCACCTTGAAAAACACATTAAAAACAGAACTATTTTACATATTTCAGGCTAAGCATTCAAAATGTCTACTCATGTTTGATAACTTGGAACTAGTTATAAAATTATGTCTCAAAATTAATATTCTTTGATCACATAAAATGGCTTTCAGTGTGTTCTAAAGAGCCACGATTAATAGCTTTTTATCAATTTGTTGAGCCATTCAGTTTCGCTCTTTCATACCTAGTTATCTCGTTTTATTGCCTAAGTGTTACCATAGTAAATTATGGACAAAGATGGACCTCATCTACCAGTAAGCTATCAAATCCCAAGTTTCTTAAAGTGGCAACAAGCATATACCTTTCTTACGTATCGTATACTTCTTTAAAAAAAAACCACCTCTGTGGACAATGGTGAGATTGTTTAAACTTTCTTGTTAACAGATGCAGAAAAAGCTGTATGCTTTTTCTCAGCAGCACCTAATCTACACTCCAAATCCACACTATAACTTCTGATGGTAATTTAGGTATCATATCTAAACACCAATTAGAACTGCAGTCTTCTTGATGGTAAGAATTAATAATTTGTCCTCCTTCTTGCAAGAAACAAAATATACAAACCCTTCACCACCAGCAAAATTAAGCTGGTGAAATTAATATGTCTCACTTCCAGGCTGTTTGGACTGCAATAATTCTGCATGGAGACCGCGTGCTGCCAGCAGTTTTATATCATCTTCTGCAGTAAAACTAACACATGTAGATCTCAGGAGGTTCTTACTTTTTTTCATGTTGTCTCCATTCTTTACCATCAAAAATGACAATCCTGTCAGCACTTCACCGCATTTAACGAGCAACCTGTGCCAGTACACCACCTGAAATGGTGCATTAGTACAACTTCTCCAGGCTGGATACCAGCCTCTGCCCCACCTAGCTAACCTGCCAGTGTTAGCAACCCAATGCAAACACCTATTGTGCGATTTTTTTATTCTTGTTCTTGTTCTTCTTGTTCTTCTTGTTCTTCTTCTTGTTCTTCTTCTTGTTCTTCTTGTTCTTGTTCTTGTTCTTGTTCTTGTTCTTCTTGTTCTTGTTCTTCTTCTTCTTCTTCTTCTTCTTCTTCTTCTTCTTCTTCTTCTTCTTCTTCTTCTCATTCTTATTCTCCTAGCATTATTTGAATTTAAATTACACGAAATTAGAGGTGTATAATTCTTATGCAGACCTCTTAGCTGTGGAATTAATTCCAAATTGGTAAAGCAGAACAGGACGTTTTTTAACCACTCAGGTATATTGCAGGTTCCATAGTCGTTCACCATTTGACACGTTCTCAGGGCTTTGCAGAATAGCTTAGGATCTTTATGGAGGACCAATACATTACATTTTTATCCACGTGCATATTAACTAGCATAAATACTTACAGAGACACAAAAGAGTGTCTCACCAAGGAAAAATCCCTCCTTGTGTCCTCTCTCCTGCAACTAAGTGACATGTAGGAAAGAGTCTAACTTCTACTCATAAATAATTAAAGAACTTCATCACTGAGAAGGGAACTGAATTATCCAGGGTGATATAACCAGGAGTAAAAAGCTCTTGGTTTAAAAGTAAAAAAACCACTCTGACTGCAAAATTTTGTCACTGGAGACTTTGAACAGGAGACACAAGGAATGTACTTTAAAGCGCTGGCTGAAGCTTGATCATAAACTGGGTATCACAGTCACAAATATAAGTAGAGTGCTACACAGCACTAAAAACATGGCTGATACCTGATTGTTTTTTTTTTTAATTTTCTAGAGTCTGATATTTCCTTCATTTTGTGATTTTTTCTTTAGTTCTGCTAACACCACGATATCGACCCAGTGCTGCGTCCTATTTCAGTTTAAATCCTTTAATTATCTTCCTAAACTTTCCAGTGAGGCAAATATTACACAGGTCAGATCTTAATTTCATCCTTTTATGCTTATTCCTAGTACTTTTTAAAGACTCTTTGCTACCTTATCTTACTCTGGCACCTACCTGTACAGTACACTCAGATGCCTAAGTTGCACTTCCACAGCTGAGCAGTTTCCATGCTTATTTTCAGAAACAGAATCCAGAAAAAATAACTGAATTTCAAATTTCAGTCCACCTCTTGCTTAAACTATTCTTTCTCTCCACTAAACGCAGTTTTGAAACATTCTGCCTTTCATCCCAGCAGCAGAAATACCAGGATCTTGTCTTCTTCATCAGATTTAGTACTGCTGCCTTTAAGGTCACCATCACTGACAAAAGAACTACCATAAATTAAGTGTCTAAGCTGCCAGGAAGAATCACTTTATGTACAAATACAAAATACTAAAGCCTTTTACACGGCAAAGACTATTTTCTTCATTTTGCTTACTACTATACAATTAAATATATTTATAAACTATAAACATACATTTCTCTGCATCTCTGTTTACATCTCTGAAAATCCTTTCCTCCTACAGGCATCCTCCTCCATCTTTCTCTCTCATGTGCAATAAATTAAAAAAAAAGAATGTTGAAATAACAGATGAATCAAAACATATATTACTAATAATACTGAAAGCCTCAATTTAGCACGCGCTTTTGTCATACTGAAGGTATAGTTTAAAAATTAAGCAGATGATTGCTTTGCCGAATTGAGGTTTACACGACCTTGAAGTTAAAGTCAGAAAGCTGGAATAATGCAAAGCCTCAAGGAAGGGAAGAAATACAGAAACCCCAAACTGTCATTCATAAAATGTGTTCATTTGCCCCAAGTCTGGTGTTTTCATTTGATTCAGCGACAGAAATATTTGCAAGCACTACCAAGCGCACAGTCAGGCTCTCTGCAATGGGTCTGGCTTAGAGAAAAGGAGAACTTAGGTGTTAAAACAGATTTCCTAGGAACCATATAGCAGTGTTGCCTTCTGTTGCCTGGAGGCGTATCAGAGGGTTAAGGGGAGAATGAGCACCGTTGCCATAGGGGATGGAGAGGACAGAGGACACAAACCAGAGGAAATCAAGCATCATTTGTACTACTGCTCCCTAAACAGCTTGTTTTTGCTGTTGGTGATATCAAAGATGTAAATGAGAACTGACACCTCACTGTGTGGGGCATGATAAATGGACAGAAACAAAACACAAAGTCCCTGTTAAAACTTCAGAAACCCTGTGCGCTGTGCCTAGGTACCCACATTTGAGCATTATCCTAGGACTTCATGAACAAGAGAATGGGCAAGCAGAATGGGAAACAACAGATAATACAAGTTGTAAAAAAATATTTCCATTTGGTCCTGGTGTTCCCAGATTATTATTTATTCCTTTCTAGAGTTACCCTGCTAGAGATTTTATGTTCTTTATTTGCAAAGTACCAAGTCAGTGATGCCAGAGATGTTCCATGGGTATAGCTTCCACCTAAGCTCAACACAGTAGGACAAGGCTGTCAAGCATTAGTAGCAGAAATAACATCTAAAATGGAGATCCTGTTCATGAGAAATGAAGGTTCATGCAATTTTCTTCAGCCACAGATTAATTCCAACTCAGTTATATTACGTGATCCCAAAGTTCTCACCATGCTTCATCTAGACAGCTCACATCCTGTCCCCCGAAGCTGCGCAGCGCTGCTGCAGACTCGCACAGCTGCTGCGTTTCACATCTGGGCTGGCTCAGTCCCTGGTATAGGTGACCTGACAAGTACGAGCAGTCTTAGCTCGTAAAGCACTTTTCAATCTTTCAGGGAGAAAAAGATAAATGAATGCTCATTTTCAAGGGAAATCTGAAAGAACTGTACACAATACAACTACAACAACTCATCTTGCATTATATAAAGGTATAAACACTTAATATTGTCCAAAATCTAACAGACTCACAAGAACATGAAACCTACAGCGCGCTGCACTATTATTCTCTGTAATGACAAGTAAGAAAAACCCATATTGTTCTTAAAAGTCTTCAATTTTGTTCTTAAGGTTCTCCAGTTATCAAGTTTCTCTTTATTAACCTTTCTACCAGAAAGTACATGTTACATGGATGCCATGTCACCATCTACTAAAATTTGGCATGTTTATGTATCTTCCCTTTGTGCAGTGTCTTGGAACTCTTAAGTTACCTTTTTTTCCTAGTGTCTGCTGTAGAATTATATTTGCTCGCCTTACCCTTGAAATACATATTTACGTAGCTGTATTACACGTTAGATTGCCTTGAGCAAAGTACCAGAAGTCAGATTCTCATTTATACTTAGGTCTTTTAAACCTCTCAGGAGGCATATAAGAACATAAAATTCATTTAAAAAGTAATGTATTCTTGCCCTCAGATTGTTTTACATCAGTACAACTGTGTGTAAAATATCTCTAGTATGTATTTCAACCTGGCCATACAGTTAGAAAAAAATGATTATATAAGGCTTACGAGATCACAGAACCACAGAATGTTCGGGGTTGGAAGGGACCTCTGTGGGTCATCTAGTCCAAACCCCCTGCCAAAGCAGGGTCACCTACAGTAGGCTGCACAGGACTGCGTCCAGGCGGATCTTGAATATCTCCAGAGAAGGAGACTTCACAGCCTCCCTGGGCAGCCTGTTCCAGTGCTCCGTCACCCTCAGAG
>Ga0065711_1009360_pt1 | contig 11229 bp, 6 predicted proteins | sample Hoacrofraction12_FD_59098 | JGI IMG/M metagenome (GOLD analysis project Ga0065711, IMG submission 59098) | Hoatzin crop microbial communities from Cojedes, Venezuela - Epithelial fraction 12 v2 (version 2) | ecosystem: Host-associated > Birds > Digestive system > Esophagus > Crop | place... | reverse complement strand
GCCTGCCTCACATATAGAGCAACTCCCCCACCTCTCCTTGTTGGCCTGTCTTTCCTAAAGAGTCTGTAGCCATCTATGACAGCATGCCAGTCATGCGAGTTGTCCCACCACGTTTCTGTGATGGCGACCAAGTCGTACCCGTCCTGCTGTATAATGGGTTCCAGCTCGTCCTGTTTATTGCCCATGCTACGTGCATTGGTGTANACACACTTGAGCTGGGCTGTCANTCTCACCCCTGGCCTTGGCACGCCAAGCCTATGCTCATCCCTAGTGAGCTGGGCAATATCCCCTTCCCCCTAGTTTAAAGCCCTCTCAATGAGCCCCGCCAGCTAGTGGCCAAGAATCCTTTTTATGCTGTGTAACAGAGGCTGTGTTATTAGTGCAACACTTTGTATCTAGCAGGTGGCTGACTAATGAAAAGACATTTACAGCAGATGCAGACTGGCATTTACAGGTGCAGACTGTAATCCTGGAAAAATCTTAGAAAAAATAGATTCAGCTTTCAACTTTGCATCACCACACAAGTTACTTGTAGGAGTCTTCTTGCTTTTATAGGTGTAAGGTGTGAGTGTTCTTAGTACTTTTNNCATGTGGGTGTATGGACATAGGAAGGCTGTTTCAGCAAATCGTTATAGAGAGAGATTTTAGCTACACTGAAACTTCATTTTTCATGTATCTCTTGTTTCATTGGTTGCCATGGGTTTAATCATTAAATTTCAAAGAAAGGTGGTTCTGCATGTTAGTTTTTTGAGAAAACTGAAGAAAATGAACTCACTAGAAACTGAGTTGAAACTTCTCTTCTGCTATGTTCCAGTGCATGGCAGCTGAGACCTCCAAACTATTACTTCTTACAAACCATTTCAGTAAGAAAGTTAATCAAAAGCAAGAAAAATAATATTCAGTGTTATTTTACCTCACAAAAATGAAAGCAAAATAAAGCAAATCTAAACCCATTCAAAGAAATATTTAGGGAATTTAAACATAATAAGCATCTCAGACTTACTTGCTGCTAATCCACACAAGTCCAGCAATATCTGCCTGGAATATTTCTGTATTATTTGAAAAGTTTTGGTTAAAGCCTTGGGGTTTGAATTAAATTATGACTGCTTGTTGAAGATTTTTCAAGGACACTTCCTGTGTGTGCCGTGCAAAAATAAGATGAAGTTGAAATTGTGTAACTGAAGGTAAAATAAAATAAAACAGAACCAAATAAAATAAAATGGAGTGTTTTTTCCTTTTCCCTTTTTATTGCAATAACTGTATAAAGATGCTACATAAGAAACGGACATATATTTCCTTAATTATGTAAGATTTACTGGTCTTAGAGTACATATACACACACATTCATTTAAACAGAGACTTTCTCATTGATTCTCAATCCAAAAAGTACAGTAAACTCCATCACAAGACTGACAAGTTATTTAAAGGGAGATCAATTACTTAGCATTGCACAGGTAGATCCTGGATTAGGTACAGTGCTAAAATAATAGAGTGGATAGAGACAACAAAATGAAGCGGAGAACAGCCGAAAGAAGAATGATGTCTGGGAAAAGTTAAATGTAAATAGAAAGAGAAAATCCAGACATGAAACACAAATCAAAGCCCTTCCTGAGAGTTCTCTCAGCTGAGAAAAAAGTTTGTATGTGTACATAATTTTTTTCTATATGTTCATAAACTAAAAATATTCTAGTTGAAGAGAAATGTCCATGCGAAGAGAAGACATTTATGCTGGTTGTCTCTGTTAAACTCTAATCAGAATAAGGTGGACAGTCAGCATTTTAAGGTTCTAAATAACCAGAAATTCTCTTTGGTTCACTGTGAATTTCACAGTGGAATGCTCTCTAATTTTAGCTGTCTAAGTTTACATTGACTCCAATGACACAGTTTTCACCAGTAGAACCATGTGTAGGTTTGATTCACTACCAGTCATGGCAAGTCCTCCTGCTCTTTGCACAGGTTTTGGATCATGATTCATATGCTCAGATTGTTTCTTTTATTTTCTGTTTAACTTTTTTCATTCTAATAGATTTGTGGCACTGTGGAATTATTAGTAAAATTAAGGTTTTACTTCTGAAAATTAAGGTTTATATGAAAAACATAGCATTGTTCACCCATTGAGGAAAAGCATAAAATCAAAACGAGCTCTGAGGATGGGACACAGCTGCAGCAGGCATGCGAGGAATCCACTCACACAGCAACTCCCTGCAACATACCATAGAGGATGGAGTGGAGTGGAGACTCCGTGGCCCTGCTCCGTGATGATAAAGTGGGAAGAGATGGTCCTCTAGAACCAATAAGCAGCACATCTGATCCCCTGAGCCAACAGGTTTTCGAGACCTTGCCAAAGTGCTATCCTCTCGTGAAATATCATTTTAATACCAAAACACACCTCCATCCCAAAGGCTACCCGCCTCCGAGGTGCGACCACTCCTCTTCAAGTCTGCGCCCTCGATTTTTTGTAAACTATACCTTTAAAAATGAAGCGAGAGAATTTTACACCAATATTGATAAAAGGTATGTATGACTACAATCACCCAAACTCCACCTTAAATGTAGAAAGGATATAAAAATTGCCAGGGAAATAGGGGATTTTTGGAGAAGATAACACTGTGAGTAAGTCAAGGGAAACTCCATCTCAGACTGCCTCTGACTACCGGGATCGGCTGACGGGCTGAGTCTTGCTTCTCCCCCCCTTGGGTTCCCTTGGATGAGACTTAGACTAAGCGCTTTTCTCAGGAATCTTAGAAATCTCTCTAGAGAGTTACTCCCTAATGTTTATAGCCAGGTTGTAGTATTTATAACCTTTTCACATGTTTTATACTTAATAACATCATATTTGCACGTGCTTTCTTGCAGACAGTCATTATCATCGGCAATTCAAAAAACCTATATATCTGTTGCACAAATAAAACTGCACTGTTTAAGTAGCCAGCTGTCACAGTTTCTCACTGAACTCAACCAAACCCTAAGCATGGCTGTGCTAGTTCATGAGCACGACTGGACTAAAGGTGCAGACCGCTATTAGTACATCCAGAATCGTGGTAGTTTAATATACTTATTAAACGCGACTGGACTGGTAGTGGCAAATTGGACATCACTCAGAATTTAAACCTAGCCGCACCTAGCCTCCCACTCCGGTGAGGAGAGTTAGAAAGCAAGGGGGTTTATTTTCTGCCAAATTACTCCATCCCTTATAACGCAACAGACATGCTTCACCTTTCCTGCTTTCACATGTACCACTTTTGCATCTTTCATTTGACTTCAAGTAGGTTTTTAACTGTTATCACATTTTAAGTTACTGTGCAGGGACAAAATGGAGACTCAGATTTTAAAACACTTGAAAAACAGATATATACAATTTCACAAATTACACAAATTCACTGTTCTGCAAGAGAGATGGTGCAGTGCAGAAGTGGAGACAGGCACGCAAGCTTAGTCTTATCCTATCTATGCAGTACAATGCAATGCTTTGCTGTGGTTGCTAAGCCACTATTCGTCATATTTGAGAAGTCATGGCAGTCTGGTGAAGTTCCCACTGATTGGAAAATGGGAAATACAACCCTCTTTTTTGAAAAGGGTGAAAAGGAAGACCCAGGGAACTACAGGCTAGTCAGTCTCACATCTGTGCCTGACAAAATCACGGAGCAGATCCTCCTGGAAACTATGCTAAGGCACATGGAAAAGAAGGAGGTGATTTGCGATGGTGATAACCAGTATGGTTTCGCTAAGGGTAAATCATGCCTGAAAAATTTGGTGACCTTCTAATACGGGGTTACTGCGTTGGTGGATAGGGGAGGAGAAACTGATGTAATCTACCTGGACTTGAGCAAAGCATTCAACAATGTCCGCGATGACATCCTTGTCTCTAAACTGGAGAGACACGAATTTAAGAGGCAGACTACTTCGAACATAAGGAATTGTTTGGATGGTCACACTCAAAGAGTTGTGGTCCATGGCTTTATGTCCAAGTGGAGACCAGTGATGAGTGGTGTTCCTCGGGGGTCAGTTTAACATCTTTTTCAGCAACACGGACAGTGGGATTTAATGCATCCTCAGCAAGTTTGCCAACAACACCAAGCTCTGTGGTGCAGTCAACACACTCGAGGGAAGGGAAGCCATCCAGAGGGAGCTTGACAAGCTTGAGAAGTGGGCCTGTACAAACCTCATGAAATTCAACAAGACCAAGTGCAAGGTCCTGCACATGGGTCAGGGCAATCTGAAGCACAAATACAGGCTGGACAAAGAATGGATTGAGAGAAATCTTAAGGAGAAGGACTTGGGGGTACTGGTGGACAAGAAGCTCAACATGAGCCAGCAATGTGCGCTTGCAGCCCAGAAGGCCAACTGTATCCTGGGCTGCATCAAAAGAAATGTGGCCAGCAGGTAGAGGGAGAGAATTCTGCCCTTCTACTCTGCTCTGGTGAGACTCCACCTGGAGTCCCGAGTCCAGCTCTGGAGCCTTCACCACAGCAAAGACATGGATCTGTTGGAGCAGGTCCAGAGGAGGGCCAGAAGAGTGATCCAAGGGCTGGAACATCTCTCCTATGAGGAAAGGCTGAGAGAGCTGGGGCTGTTCAGCCTGGAGAAGAGAAGGCTGCGGGGAGACCATATAACAGCCTTCCAGTACCTGAAGGTGGCCTACAAGAGAGCTGGAGAGGGACTTTTTACAGTGGCATGTAGTGATAGGACAAGGGGTAAAGGCTTCAAGCTGAAAAAGGGTAGGTTTAAATTAGATATAAGCAAGAAATTCTTTACTATGAGGGTGGTGAGGCACTGGAACAGGTTGCCCAGTGAAGTTGTGGATGCCCCCTCCCTGCAAGTGTTCAAGGCCAGGTTGGATGGGGCTTTAAGCAACCTGTTCTAGTGGAAGGTGTCCCTGTGTGTGGCAGGGTGTGTTGGAACTAGATGATCTTTAAGGTCCCTTCCAGTCCAAACCATTCTATGATTCTATGATTCTGTGATAGCCTAGAGCTATCTCTAAATGAACTGCTCTATCTGCATGGCAGAAAATAGCGTAAAATGTGACTTACGCAGGTCCCAGTGCAAGAAATGAGATGCTCATGATTTCCTCTTCCATTTTGTTATTTCCTTTGACTAAACAGTGGCAAATGCCATCACAGTTTGACAGCCTGGTACTTCTGCTGTGAAATGGAGTTGCAAGGTTGCAAGAGAAGTCTTTCACATTGATACGATTGCTGTAAAAAGGAAACACTTCATGCACAAATAATGACTGTTCATGGAAAATGAATGAATAAAGTATATAACTAGGAAAACTGACTTCTCAAGAGGGAATCAAAGAAAGAAAAGATGCAGTCATAGAATCATAGATTGGAAAAGACGTCTAAGATCATCAAGTCAAACCATCTACCCAACATCCGAAACCGTCTACTAATTCTATTATGTAGCAAGCAATGAGAGAAATTCAACTCAGGAATCACAAACCTGGTCAGCTTTGCTTTGTATCAGCCTATCTGTTGACATGATTTTTATTTTTCACTTGTTTACAATAAATTTGAGATTAAGTTGGAATGACTTTGTTGCTGTAAGATATTTCTCAAGCAATCATTCAGAAATGCCATCAAGATTTGACGAAGCATATCCACAGAAAATTTGAAAAGCAATCCACATGTTGACCAGAAAGTCCAGGGAAATACTAAGGGCAGGGGGCTATCTAGTTTCTAGGCAACTTCTTTAATGCCTGCACTGCATTTCATTGTGTTTCACAGGCAAATTTTTAAACTCAGTTTGTGCTGGAAACCTATGTCTTTTCTCAGAAATCGAACTGCAAATTGATAAAGTTTCTGGATTGAAGTATTGATTATATACTGTTTTGGAACTACTGGTCTATTTGATTGGTACAGCTATATAAATAAAGAAACACACACTTTGAATATTTCATTACATTTGATTTCCCTCCCATTAGGCTGTCCTATGAGATCCCATAGTTCTGCTGCACTCAGTAGACTGTAGTGGTATATGACGTGTAAAATTATTACTTTGGTCAAGAAGAATGGTTACAATTTACTGTATCATTGTAAACATTGACTGGATGCTGTTTCAACAGACATGTGTCGGCAATGGGACAGTGCTGAGTAGGACAATAGCAAGAGCTTCACAGTTATATTTCTGACAAAAATATGTTTACAAACAAAGGACAATTTCAAAGACAGCTGTGTAACTACATACATAGAATTGGAGTGTTTAAATGCAGCAAATATTCATGAAAGGGGAAAAATATCAGCTAGAAATTATACATCGCAGTTTTATTTCATCTTGAACTCATACCTCTAAAAGAATAAATGTGGGCAATTTCCATCATTTTGCATAGAAATCGTACTATTTATGAGATAACTCAATTATTTTTAAGCTGGAAAGAGTGTTTTCTTTCTTTGCATGCAGACAAGGATCCTGTGTCAGTGAAGGCAATGGAGAAGATGCTCATATAAAACTAACCTATATTTTTCCACCTGGAAATATGACTACAAACATGGGTGAGTGATATTCTGTCCAGGGGAGTGGAATCACCCTGTTCTTAACACAAGCAGAATTAACAGCACATCTTTTCCATAGCAGGCACCTTACCTCCATCACACTATCCTTCTCTTAACTTCATGTGATGCAACAGCTACAGCCATCAAACTCCACTTATCTGTCAGACACAAAATCTTGCTGCACGCCTAGTTGAAAAGAAAACTTCATATTGGCAGATGTCCATGTCCTGAACCTCATTTAGCATCATTCATTTGACAGAGTTAGCTTGTTCGTTAAACGTCACAGAACTTTCCACAAAAGTAGAATGCATTAAGCTGTTAGTGTACCCTATGACTTAAGTGCGAATTTACTGGCAAGGCACAGTAACACATACTTATTCAGCACTGAGCCAATACAACTGCCATTGAAAAGCTTTTTTTTTTCATCACCTTTCCCTACCTGCTAAAACAGGTGCTTGTTACCTCTTATCGAAGAATATAAGCAGTTGTGGGGCATTAAAATCTAAACTGCCCATACACATAACTCCAGAAGAAATTGCCATCTAGAGACTGGTGAAAAGGAAGAGAAGGTACTGGTCTTGCTTTCAAAAAAGTGAAATAACCCAGACAGCCATGACTAATGTTGAGATAAAACAGTCATTCAATTAAAAGATTTAAGGAAAGAAAACTCCTTCATATCCTGTACCTGGTCCAAATATTTTCTCTGTTTCTCATGCTCCTTTGAGACTTCCCTTGTCTAGGAGTCCCTCCAAAGCAGTCTACCCCTTGTTAAAGCAAAAAAATATGGTATTTCCAAAGCAACAGAGAGAATCTTTCTGCATTCCTAGCATGGTTAATAAGCCACGTAACCCAGCAACCAGAGAGAAATTGTACTGCAGTCATAACAATGAGGATTCTTCTACCTCCAGACCTTGAGAATCTCCCACATCTAATAGAAAGAAAATAAATAAAAATTTGAATAGTATAGCTGAAGCGAGTAATTTGGGCATAAATGTAACTTAGAGAGTGCTTTATTATGCATGCTCTGTACAATTTCAAGCAATCAGACCACCTCCACTAAGCTGTTCTTTCAAACAGCAAGTACATTTGTTTTTCTGCAACCACGGGACAAGATTTATCACTAAATATTTCAACCTGTGCCTACTACTGAAATAATAAGAAAAAATGCAAGGAAAACATAAGAGTATATTATTAATTTCCTTTTTATGTTTATAAAGAGAGTTAAATGTCTTAAACATTTAAATGCTATTGGTGTGCCTATGCAAATATAAAGTAAAAAATACATTAGTGAAATAACAGAGGTTCAAAGGGGTCAGACATCACTGTAGGTATAACTTTATTCAAGTGGTGTTCAGCAGCTACTTGTACAAGTCTGAATGTGTCTGGGGAGGTAATATAAATAGATGCCAAGCCATAAAGTCTCTGACTGACTGACATTTTGGCAGTTACCAGTAGATGGCTGCAATTTCTAGTTGCTGAAATGGCTCACTCAGAACTATTCTGTTCCAAACAGCTGCTGGAAATGAACCAACCACTAGATATATCTTGAAGACTGTTGCTGCTGAGCTTGTCCTGCCTATGCAACAGAAAATTATGTACCTGGAAAAATCAGAAGTTTATAGACTGCATCCATGTTGATCAGTACTCATTGGATTCAGTAGATACTTCGAGCCTCTGGATCTCAAAAAGCCCTCTTTTTTTCTTCTTATGTTAGTCATAAAGTCCATTAGCCATACACGTAGTTGAAAAATCTACATGACATCTTCAACTCATGTCCTCTTTCCATCCCCAAATAATCCAGTATGCAGCTTTCTTTTCCCTGAAAAAACAGCTGCAGAAATTGACATTACAAGAGGAAACATGTTTCACATTATTTTGTTTCACCAGAATTAGCGTTTTTTTAAAAAATAACCACTCTCTTTTGCTGATGTGCTTTATATCCAGTTTTCTAAACAACTTTTAATCTAGGGACTATTATTCATTTTTGTCTGGGTCTGAAATTAATGAGGTTAGTTTTAACAGCATGCATATTTAATGGTATGAATATATACAGTCCTATATTTTATCTTTTTTACCTATACCAGTGCCTCAGTATCAGTTAACCTGCTGCAAAGATGTGAATGATGTATGTGAAACATATCAAAGAGCAAACTGTGTCACTGAAGAGAGCAAAGAAAAAGATGGAGAACAGTAACAGGCCGCAAAAAGTACAAAAAAGTATGATAAACACTGTTCCAGTAGGCAGTGACATAGCCATTTCTCATTATTTTGGTAATTTTTGAATGGAGAGGAAAAAAACACTGAGGTAAATAGCATCTCAAGGTCACACAACATTCAAAGGAGATCTTGGTTAACTCCTGTGGGATGTAGATGTGGTGAGTGGCTGAGTGTCATGGGCGTGTGTTAGGTAACAGAGCTGGACCGAATCAGAGCTGGTGGTGAGCCATCAAACTCCTAGGAGTGGGGAAAAAATGTTGCAGAGCCTGTGAGTGTACATGAGACCCAGAAAGCTGGTTATTCTGTGAACTGAAAGTCCTCCTCCCTCTAACAAACTAGTGAACAAACCAGCAATCATTTCAGTCTAATTTTCAAAAGACTTTTTTGAAACATAGTCTTAATCACACCAAGCTCACATCTGAATGTGATGAAGTAGTTAGGAAGGGAAAGTCATATTATTTCCTCACTTTCCTCAGCTGGGGATTCAGTGACATGTTAAAATAACACCATGTTTTGCTGATGCATGTCGTTTAGTGAGCAACTTGGGAGACAGTCAACAAGTATACAGCTGTCTCCATATTTTGTGGAATATCAAGAGAAGACCTTGCTTTCTCTGGATAACTGACATTGCATAGCTCCTCTTCAGTGCCATTCAGATAGCACTGGTAGGTAGATTCAACAGGTTATGAATTCTGCAGTTTTCTGCAAGGAGCACTGAAGATTGAAAATGATTAATGGAATCAGTTCAGCACATTTCAGTTCTTTACAAATGTACTTTTGAAATGGGGGTAAAAAAGAAATATGAAGCCAAAATAAGCATTGTATCTGCAAAACATTGAACATTTTTGAAATTGTTCTTGCCTGGTGTGATGACTATTTTTTTCTCACATAATTACTGGCAGTATGCCTTAAGTACATTAAGACATTTTCCTAGTCTTCTGATTGTTGCGTGTATTCTGTCACAGTCTCCCTACCAAAGGAGTTAGCTCATGTACAGACACATTTTGAGAAGCTGGACATTAATACATAAGTATAGAAAAAAATATGGTGAATGATGGCACAAAATAAGTTGGCTGATATGGACACAAGTATCTGTGTATCAGAACTACTTTATCTTACAGAGTATTACTTCCATGTTATCAGGATAGCTAGATGCTCTAGATATTCTTGTTCTAGCTACAAAAATATAACAGAATGAGCACTGTAATAGAATTGGATTAAAATAAGAATAATGTGCGTGTGTGTGAATGTGTCTTAAAAGGGGGCAGGTTTTCTTCTTCCATGCCATTTCAGATAAAATACTTTGAAGAAATGATTCTGATGCTACTGAAGTGCTTTTCTTAGCTGAAGAAGCGTGGATTGAGAGCAACTTTGCTAAATACTCATCGGTTCCTAACAGTTTAATATAATTCAGCGTATTGATTTTATTATTAAACTGTGTTGTAATATTGCATCATAGAGACAAGCATGTGCAGTACACGCTGCATTACAAGGAAGATTTCAAAATTATGCAGTGCCACTGTCTGTCACGAATTATAGGGTGGTAGATATTATTAAATGAAAAATAAAAAAAAACAAGCAAAAACACTCTTTGTAGCAAGCCTTATTGTTAATTGATAGTTTTTGCGGATGAAAGATTACAAGATATAAGCATAAATTATTTTTACAGCTGAAAAAATAGAAAGATGGCTTCTTTTGAAGCCCCAAGCAGGAGAAAATTTCTCAAAATCAATAACTTAGCAGGACTGAGAAACTGATATGCTCAAGAACACTGAATCTCAACATCTTTGCAGTCCCATCTTTAGATTTAAAGCTTGAACTTTAAAACTGCTGTTTCTTGTCACTAGTGTTAGGACTTACAGTATCATCTTCAGATGGAAGTCAGTTAAAAAATAAGTAACTCTAAAAGAGTAGTTTATTCTCACTTTTTGGAAATCATGCAGCAATCTCTCTCTGAGATGAACGGACAAAGTTTTTGTATTCATTTGTAGAGCATGTCATACAATGTTGTCTGTATCTTTGACTCTAACCTGCAGATGATGCCATAATGCAAATAAATGTCAGTGCCGTTTTTGATAAAATGTAAATTAAGAAATCAAATAATCCAATATCTGACTTTAGAAGCTTTCCTTGGTTGTGATCTATTGACTTCATTTTTTCCTCTACCTGGTCTGTTACTCTACTACTGAAATCAGAGAAATAGATCAGAATGGGATTTCTTTCATTTAAGGAGATGGAATGATCTGTAGAAGGTTCTTTGTGAAAGACAGAACACTCGGAATAAGCTGAACCTTCAGTTTTGACTTTGGAAGTTCACTTGTGAAGAGTCTTGAAAAGAAAGGGGGTCTAACTGTCATATCCCAAGAATGACAGAGCATTCAATTTCACCAGATATAATGTGTGGGGAAGAGGATGACTGTGGGGAGGTAGGAGTTAAAAATGCTATTTAGTTTTCTCTTCTTCCTAGAACTTGTGCCAAATACACCTGGAGCTCTTTTTTTTATTTTCTCCCCCCCCCCCC
>Ga0065711_1009353_pt1 | contig 11229 bp, 18 predicted proteins | sample Hoacrofraction12_FD_59098 | JGI IMG/M metagenome (GOLD analysis project Ga0065711, IMG submission 59098) | Hoatzin crop microbial communities from Cojedes, Venezuela - Epithelial fraction 12 v2 (version 2) | ecosystem: Host-associated > Birds > Digestive system > Esophagus > Crop | place... | reverse complement strand
CCCCCCCCAAATCCCACCGGCCCTTCTGTTGTGGAAGCAAAACCCGTTCTCAGCTGAGCGAGACGCTGGGAGCCCATTTACCCAGCCCAGGGCGAGCAGGTGCTCGCTGACCGTGGGGTGCCCAGACCGGCTTGGGGGTACCCCGGGACTCGCATGCTTCCACTGCAGACCCGAGTCCCTTGCGAGAAGTTGGGTGCTTGCTCGTTTTCCACGCGGGGACCCTCCTCAGCCACCCACAGAGCAGGGTAGCTACAGGCAGGGACGCTGACGGGGGGGACGGCATGCCTTGCGGTCACTCCCCGGGCTCTGCTGGGGTGGGGGTCTCTTCTCTGTGGGCCGGAGGCAGGGACGTGAGCGGAGGCTGCGCGGGGCAGGCCGGAGTTTGCCTGGGAAGGAGGAGGCAAGCGCTCTGCCTGGGCTCGGGGGATAACAGGGGTTTATTTGCCTTTCTCCTCGCCCCTCGCTGCCTGGGTCTGCTCGGTGGGACGGTGCCGGTGCCGCGACCTGCGGTTCCCGACATTTTCCCCTCGAGACGGAGCGGAGGCACGAGCCGCGGCTGCGCTGCCGATGCCCCAGCTGCCCCATTGCTCCTGGGCAGACGGTCACGGCTTTCCCCAGCTCCGGCCGCTGTCCCGGTGCGAGCCCTGCGGCTCCTCCGGCTCACGCCCCAGCCTTCTCCCCACGGGAGCCGTGTGCCGCCCTGGGGTGCGGGTGATTCCGGAGGGGAGGATCCCATCGCCCATCCTGCTGCCGGGAGAGCCTGCGGAGGGTCGCCGCGTTGGCGCGTCCATGCCAAGCCTTTCCTGCCATACCGGCAGCGCTGCCCTCGGCCTGGCCGTGGGGATGTCCCCACGGCGTGCCGGCACGTCCCTGCGGCATCGCTCCACGCCACGGCCGAGCTCCTGCAGAGCTTCAGCCACGGCTTGCGCTTGTCCAGAGCGGGATGTGCACCCCGGTCCCCGCCGGCGAAGGGGCTCACCAGGCATCCTAGACCAAAAATCCCTGTGAAACCCCCGTGCTACTTACTGTTCTCAGTAGCGTTTGCTGCTGATTCGATTCTTTATTTATTTTTCCTGTGAGAGCGTTGCATTTTGATGTCTCGACGCACACTTTCCCGTGCCAGGGCCGGCAGTCTTGCTGCTCCGGCTCGGCCTCGGGGCGGGCTGGGAACCTGCTACTTTTGGTGCCTATGTCTGGGTTTCGCCGGGGGCTGCAGCCTTGCGGTGGGAAAGGTTTGGAGGGAGAGGGGGCTCTGAGCTGCGGTTTGCTGTGTTTTCTGGAGCAAAACTTCTCCTGGGAGCTTGCTGGCGTGGGAAGATGTCCCGCTCTTGTGAGACTCTGCCCGTGGTTTTGTCCTAGTACAGGGTTGACAGTGGTTGTTGCCGTCACCGATGTTTTGTTTCTCGAAAAGCGTGTGCAGAGAGGGGTTAGAAACTTCAAATACAATTTTCCTTAAAGTTTTGGGGGGAGGAGGAGGGGTCAGCACCTTTCGGTTTGAAGTAAGGCAGATGTATACTTTTGACCCAGCGGGACAGAAATGTCTGGCAGCATCAGAGCTAAAAAGCCAGCGGAAGAGGTTCCCCAACGGACAGGTAGCCCCGAGGTGGGCTTCTTGCTGGGAGAGGGTGCTGTGTCAGAGAGGCTGCTCGAGCCAGCTCCCCGGAGCCTGCGGGGAAGGGCTGGGGCTGCGCTGCGGGGCTGCGTGCCGGCTACTGGCCCTGGGAGCTGCTGGCTGGGAGAGCAGGGACGCTGGCGCAGGGATGCCGCTGGATTCCTCGCTGTGTTTTGGGATGCGCTGGTCGGCTGGAGCGTCGGCAGTCGTCTGCCGCGACGCTGAGACAGCAGCCGCCGCTGTTTCTGTCTACACGTTGTCTGCAGCGTCCCTCAGGGAGGTGCTGGGTGCTGCCTGGCGTTGGTGTCGGGCTCCGTGCCTGGCCGCAGCTGTGTGCCTGAGCTCCCAGCCCTGTCTCAGCCTGCGGGCAGGCTCTGCCGGAGCCCCAGGGCCGTGCCCGAGCTCACCGCCCCAGGCTTCTGCGCCCGCTCCTTCCCCGATGGCTGGATTTGATGCACTTGGTTCGACGTGTGGGTTTGTCTTTGTGGCATTTCCCCATTAGAAAACAAAAAAAGTGGGTGAAAGTTGTTTGCGCAGAAAATCCGCAAACAAAGCTTGCGAAAATTTGCAGGCGTTGTGCATGTTCACGAACGTGCTGGGGCAGAGGCGCTGGGTGAGCGTCTGCGCGGGCTCGGCCGCGCTGGCCGCTCAGCCCGGGCGCGGGGCTCGCAGTGCTCCAGCGAAGGGCAGGGAGGCGGCGGGTGACAGCGCCCATCTGCCAGCCCAGGTCTGGCTCCCGTTCCCACAGCTGTACCGACGGGGACCCCGAGCGGGAGCCCCAGCTGCAGAGCCCACGCCAGGGACGAGCACCCGGACCCCCAGGCTCAGCCGCGCAACCGCCCCGCGGGGTGCCTTCCCTGCGCCCCCCCCCCTTTGCACCAGCACCCTGTTATCTCAGGGAGGGGCAGGTCATGGAGATGCCCACCCGCACGCTCCCCTTGCCCTGGGCCTCGGGGTGCCCCTTCCCCTCCATGCCCAGGTCACTTATTTATTTATCTGTATCTATCTATTTATTTATTTAAGGTTTAAGTTATTTATTGGTATTTATTGATGGCTGGAAGTCGGGGGGGTCGTTTCTGCTGTGCGGTGGGGGCAGCTGGGCTCCCCCCCGCTCAGCCCCCTGAGTTTTGGGGTGCTGCTGCCTGTTCGGGAGCGCTGCTGGGGAGGGATGCTGGCGGGCCCCCGCGCTCCCGTCCCCTTTGGAGCCGGGGAGGGGGGAGAAAGGAAGGGGAATCACGTCGGTGCCTGCAGGGAGGACACCCCGTGCCTGTCCCCTTCCCGCAGAAGCGCGAAGCCCCCGTGCCCCCTCCCCAGGCTCTGTGCCCCCTCCTGTGCCCGTCCGTATTTATTGGCCTGGCCTCCCGGCATTTCTCTGTACGGCTCCCGCTGGCTTCGCTGTTGCCAATTCCCGGAGATGGTGAGAAGAGCCAGGACGGGTGGGTGTCGCTGTGGAGAAAAGACCACACCAGGTATTCTGCTGCCGCGTGGGGAAAATCGGAAGGAGGAGAAGAGAAAGCTGGTTTTGCAGAGTGCCTTAAACACAAATGACTTTACCAAGTAGGGGGGCTTGGACTTCTGTCTCTGGATGTTATTACCAACTCGAACAAATGTTGCATTTCACTTCTCTGGGATTAAAAGAAAAGCACTGGAGCTGTACTGGAACCAAACCCTGTGTTTGCTTGTGTCCGTCTGGGTTGCACGGCGGTGCAGGGGAGCAGGCAGGAATCCATGGGCTCTCGGCCGTCAGCCCCTGCCTGGCTCAGCGGTGGGACCAGCTTTAAGCCCCTGGGTCTGGCGGTGGGACTCAGTCCCCCTTGTACTGACTCGCAGGTGGCTTCTCCAGCATCCCAGAGTGGTTGTGCCCCTTCCCTGGGGGTGCTCAGAGCAGCCTGTTTGCACAAAGCTTGCCGTGCGGCTGTGCAGTTGGTTGGAAAGCTCTGGCAAGGGGGGTGGGCAGCCCTGTTTCCCTTAGGAAACTGGATCAAGGCGAGGGCTGGGTGCCGAGGTACCGGCAAGGAACCCAGGAGCTCTTGCAGCCCGGCCCTAGGGAAGATGCTTTCTTCTGCCCTACGCTTGATAAGGCTGAAAAACTAGACAGAAAAGGGGTATTTCCCCTTTGAACTGGCAGATCCCCCTCCCACTTCTTGCAGAGTGAAAGNCGGGGGCAAAAGTCAATCCAGAGATGAGGTGATTTTGTTTTCTAGTAAGAATAATACATGGGGATAATGCAGAATTTCGTAACAAAAGGTTCATTTAAAAGTCATCTGGGGAAAAACACAAAATATTCACTGTATAGTTCCTGGGGGCAATTAAGTATTAATATAAACCCTTTGTTTTGGTAATGAAAGAGGGAGTTCTCCGAAACGCAGCCATGTTTGGGGAAGGATGTCCTCAGCGGGGTGGCCTGGCCTGCAGGCTGGGGTGAAGGACAGCGATGGTGCTGGGAGAAACCAGCGACTCTGGACGGTGTGCGAGCACTGACGGGCCGCGTCCCAGGCGGGTGCGGGTGCTGCCCCAGGATCGTGGCCTGCGGGATGCTGGAGGGTAGCTCATCGCTTCCAGTGTGTTCCTCTGAGACTATGCCCTGGGCCAACCTGCGTTTGCGCAGTGCCTGGTTTACAGAGCAAGAGCGAGGGCCATCTGTGCCGCTGCCGTCCACCCACGAGCACGGGCAGACATCGCAGCGGCGTGGCCGAGGGAACACAGCAAGCGGTGCTGGGGACGCTGGCAGAGGCAGACAAGGGATACTGCAGGTAGCACTGAAAATCAGTTTATTTGCTCTATTCCCCCTTCCACAAAACCTGAAAACAATCAACTTCCAGCAAGAGACAAGAAGCAGTAAGAAGTGAGAGATTTGGCTCAGCAGCTCCTCCCCTACGCGCGGGACCAGGCAGAGGTGTTAATGCATTAGTGACAGCTGCTCCAAAAGGCACACGGCAGTTCGGAGCCCCCGAAGCTCCCTGACGTGAGCCCAGCAGGTCGCTCCTCCAGGGCCTGGCTGCTGACACCACGCTTCTCGCCGTGCCTCCGGGAAAAGCTCGGCCAGTGCCGAACAGGAGAGACCACAGCACCAGCCCAGGAGACCCCACCTGTCTGCTAACCTCTTGCAGAACTGATTCAAGGCAAGAAAACACCAGGGTTTTAGTTTTGAGGGGATGAGAGGGATGAAAGGGACGGGGAGGATCGGTTTAGTATTGCGATGCTCCGTCAGTGAACGTAACGGTACGAGGCTGCCGGTCGCGTGGTGTCAGGGAGGCCGGAGCCCGGCTCGGGGAAGGCTCCAGACGCCGAGCGACCTGCAGCCCAGCGGGGCGGGTGGGCAGGCCCGCTCACTCCGGCTGCGGGGTGTAACGCAGGTACTTCTTGCCCGACGGGAGATCCTTCGTGAAGACTCCTTTGGGGAAGAGCTTCTTGGCTTCCTCGTCAGGTATGGTGGGCACGACCACGACGCTGTCGCCACACTGGGGAGAAAACGGGAACGGTGAGAGCAGCAGAGGAGCTGGCAGGCTTGGAAGCCCTGCCCTGCGGAACTGCCACGGGAATGGGGAGAGGAACTGGAGCATCTCCGCGATGCGGGAGGGAGCACAGCTTGCCCCAGTCTGCCCACCCGTTCCTATTGCTCAGGGACCCCTGAGCAGGCAGCGCTGGCTGCCCCTTGGTGTGCCGAGTCCCGTTGGTCTCTTCTCTGAAGTAACTAGCGATAGGATGAGAGGAAACGGCCTCAAGTTGCGTCAGGGAAGGTTTAGACTGGATATCAGGAAAAATTTCTTTACTGAAAGAGTTGTGAAGCATCGGAACAGGCTGCCCAGGGAAGTGGTGGAGTTGCCATCCCTGGAGATGTTCAAAAGATGTGTAGATGTGGCACTTGGGGACACGGTTTAGCAGGCACGGTGGTGTTGGGGTGACGGTTGGACTCGATGAGCTTAGAGGTCTTTTCCAACCTCCATGGTTCTGTGATTCTATGACAGGCGTGCTTCCCTGGGAGGGGGGCTGGTGCGCGAGCAGGCCCCACGCCGCTGGGGGCTGACGCTTCAGGAGACAGAGGCCTCTGGAGGGAAGGCTGCCTCCAGGCTCTGCTGTGCCCCGCAAAGCGAAGGTGCGGTTCGCTGTGTGCTCGGCACACGGACACGGGTGTCGGGAGGGGCGGACAGGCGCAGGGAAGCGCACCGATGCCTCGAGTTACTCGACCTCCGAGGCTTGTGGGCCCTCCTGCCCAGACGGAGCGGGTGTTTGGGACAATGGTCTGGGAGCCTGGTCCTGCCTGGCAACGCAGGAGGACTTCTCCAGGACACCCTGTAACAGCAGGAGCGCAGCCTCTGGCTCCAGACAGGCAGGCTTCCCCAGTAACCGCTATCACAGCAGCCAGACTGTGCCGTTTGTTCTTGCTTTAGATTGGCTGCCCAAACTGGTTCTGGGAGCTTTAAATAATGCTACTGAACAGGGATGGCCACAGCCAAGCAACTTTAAACAGTAATTTTCCACGAGGACATGACTTGGCTGTGTATGTGCTGGGCAAAGCGGGGCTGTGCCTGTACTGGCCCTTCCTGGCTCAAAGGCAGGAGCGCAGCAGCCGTCCCAGGGAGGTTCCCCCCACTCTCGCTGCTCTGCGGGGACTCTGGCACGCTGACACCTGGTAATGCCCTCCCTGATCACAAACAAGGGCAGGACCTGCCTTGCCCCAGAGCTCAAGTACTGATAAGCCAGAAGGGCCAAGCCCAGACTGAGGGGAGCAAAGGGAGGTTCCTGTGGCTGACTCCAGACTGCAACAGCCCTGGGGCCTGGGCTGGGATCTAGTTCACATCCCAGGGCCTCAGCAGCTTTCCCCACCCGGTGGGTGCCCCTCCAAGGGAGGCCGGTTGACACTTCAATGCACGTTTTCAGTGCCCAGCTGTGCGCTTTGCTCCCCTCCTCACCTTCCAGTCCACAGGGGTAGCGACCTTCTTGTATGCCGTCAGCTGCAGGGAGTCCACCACTCTCAGGATCTCATCAAAGTTTCTCCCAGTGGAGGCTGGGTACAGGATGGAGAGTTTCAGCTTCTTATCCGGGCCAAAAATGAACACCTGAGTGGAAGGAGAGAGGGTCAGGGCCGGGCAGCAGACGTCTGTCGATCTGCCCTAATGGATCTGCTCGGCCCTGCTGCTCCTCCCTTCCCCAGGACACGGCCTGCTTGGCCACACATTGGCTGGACAGCGGAGGTGCCACTGCGGGGATCATCTAGAGCAAGAAGTGATGCCCAGGCACAGGGAACATGGTGCTTGCCCTGGCAGCTCCTGTTTCCAGTGCCAGCTTGTTTTGCTACTTGAAATGTTTCCTCCCCTTGACCTGTCCCCTTCTAATGCAAGTACGGGAGGGGACAGGGGAAAGTCCAGCAGATCGAGCACTTATGTCCCCTCTGTGTTAGGGCAGGCACAACCAGGATCAGCTGGCGGCAACAGCAAGACGGAGCTGCTGCCAGCAGGCCGGCGCTGCGCCAGCCTCCTCCCGCAGCGCAGCCTGTGGATCCAGCCCAAGGAAGCCAGCCTAGCTCCTGAAGATGGTCATGCCCATCCAGGTAAGCTGCCCCCACCTCCGAGCCCAGCCCTGCGGACACGGGGCGGGCCGGGCCAGCAATGCCTACTGCTGAGCAGGCCGCCGTGCCGCGGTGCTGCAGGGCCAGGCACTCACCACGCGAGCGGACAGAGGCATGCCGTCCTTGTCCCGCTCATCTGGGTCCAGCATGCCCAGCTTGACAGAGAGCTCCCGGTTCGCATCGGCGATGATGGGGAAGGGGAGTTTCTCCTGGGGTTGTTCTCCGTTGTACGCGTTGATGTCCTGCAGAGACAAAACCATCAGCATGCTCACGCTCCCTGTTGTGGGTACCGCCGTGGGAGACAGAGGCCCGGCAGGCAGACCCCCACGCAGACTTTCTGTGTGGGGCAAGGTCCTGCAGAGCGGCCACACAGAAACGTGTTCGGCAGCCACGCTACAGGAGCCTGTGACTTGCTTGGCCCAAAGGTCTCAGGCTAGGACAGCATGGCCAGGGGACTATGGCTCCCTGAAGTTTCCCTGCTTCCAGAAACCAGGTGAAAAAACAGAAACCCGTGTGCCAGGCCAGACTCTGCCTTGTTCCCAGACATTATTTGTCAGGCTGCCTGTGCTCACACCCTGTCGCGCCCCTCTGGAACTGCCCGTAGACCAGCTGTCTCCGTGCTTTGCCCAGGCAGCGGGTATGGAGAAACAGGGAAGTCCCTGCCTGTGTGGGTGACACAGGGAGATCTACCCACCTTGCCCTGAGAACGGAGGTGTGCCTCTTCCAAACCCCTCTCAGCGAGTGAGCTTGCACTACTGACAGATGTGTTGGTGTCCCACCCAAACTGGGCTGCGCTATTAAGGAGCAGTCTGAGTGCAGGTGCTGGGACACTGCACGCTCCGTTCTGCACCACAGCTGAGACAGAAGCGGAAACCACCACCTTCCACAGCTGTGCAGGCTCTCCCTTGTGACCACGGTTTGCATGAGGTTGCTCCCTGTGCTAGTCCAAACCTGACCTGCTCCACAGAGAAACTGTGTTTGGAGCATCTCCGAATCTGGTCTGACCTTGGCCAAAGCATTCAGGTTTGAGGTACGACCCGTACAGGTCATGCTGAGCCACAGCAGAGCTGGGAGGAATCCGCTGAAGGCAGCACAAGCAGAGCAGCTGCCAGCATTAAAACAAATTCAATCCCAGGTTTCCAGCCCAGAACAGAGCTGCATGTTCCTTCCATCCTCTTTATGCTACAAGGGGACAAAACTGACCCTAGCGCCGATGCAAGCCTCCCATGCACCTCTGCGGTGCGTTATCAGCTGAACCGATAATTTGAATGTTACAAGTCTCCCTGCTTTGAACGTGCAGGAACAGGCTGGGTCCTGCTCAGGGGGAACTTGGGGAAGGCAGGGTTGCGCCTTGGCACTGCCCGCTGCTGCTCAGAGCACGCCAGAGGCAGCAAGAGCACGCAGGCCCAGTGCCGCTCCTCAGCCCTCCTAGGCTGACGGCGGTGACCTGAGGGGCTGTAACCCTGCCCCGGCTGCTCAGGATGCTGCAAGCAGGTCAAATGGTGCACGTGGCAAGATGTTTCCTTTCCAGCTTTTCTCTTTGCTTGTTTTCTCCCCAGGGCCTTCAGAGTCAGCACTGCACTGCAAAAAGGGGCTGTTTATCTTTGCTGGGCTGTGGTCAGGCCTGCCTTGGAAGGAAGGCATCGGTTCTGTTCGCCTGCAGACCTGCCTTGTCAGGGCAGAGCAGGGAAGGAAAGGAGAGCCGGAGAGGCCAGCCCAGGCAAAATGGTTTGGAATGCCCCACGGAGTCACAGGAGGCTGTAGACGAAAGTCAGTGACACCCCCACAGCCCTTCAGAGGTGGGGACTGGAGGATGAAGAGAGCTTCTGAGAAGCAATCTCCGAATGCTACCAAGTGTAACTCGTTCCAAAATGCACGTAATTTGATGACCCGGGGATATCTATACAAAACAGCCTCACAAACCCCACCCTATTTTGCAATAAGACACCCAAGACTTGCTGACTTCCCTGCGACCTATTTTTCTCCCCAGCGTCCAAGCTGAAACCAGACATCGCTGGAGTGATTTATGTACCCCTGACTCACCAAGGCTAAGGCATCAGTGGCCAAAGAGAGCCTCGAAACCTCCATGGACATGCACAGCACGCGCCAGTCAGCCCTGCTTAAGGAGCTCCTGCATTCAGCCAACCCCTGGAGAAGCAGTGCACGGACTGGGGAGGCATGAAAGTGGGACCGATCCCCGGCTGAGCTACAGGCTTGCTCCGAGTCCTGGAGGAAGCCTCTCGGTCTTGGCTAGGGATGGCTGAGAATGGCAGCGACCTCTTTGGCTGGGAAAGCAGAGCTGGGCAAAGTGACACGAGAACTACTGGCTACACGCTGGTCCCACCTTTCCAGGCCCCATCTGCCCACTGAAACCTGGCAGCAAAGCAAGCAGAAGTTTCTTTGGTTTATGCAGGATTTCAGTCATCCCTCCTGCCCCCTTGCTTCCTCACAGGCTGTGCTCCAGATAAAAGCAGCTTCATCCTCTCAGCAGGAGCTTCCTCCGAAGAGACAGCATACGTATATAGAGGAACACTGCACAGAGAGGTCTGCCTGCCCAAAGTTCTGCTCGCTCCTAATACTTCTCTCTAAGTTAAGCTCTAGCAAAGGAAATTGCAGTTTCCAGATCTCAATGTAGCATTTAATGGAGCCTTCTGCCAAGGCCTGTTATCTCTGTTAAGCTCTTTTTTTTCCCACGTTGGCAGGAGAACCTTTGGGGCACTGCCCCTGGTCTCAGACTTGTGCAGGTCTTAGCAGCTGCCTTCCTAGTTCAGCTCTTCGGCGCTTTGCATGATGTGAAGCTGTTCTCAACTTTGTCAAGGACAAAGGAGAAGGACCACACGTGTGGACAAGGGCTAAGAGCAGAGCAATCACATCCCTGTCCTCTCTTACGTCCATCATGATGCACGCATGCTGCGCTCACTGCTCCTTCACGCTTCCTGTGCCGCTCACGGTGTCGCAGCCTGACACGTCCTCCCGTTCCCAGGCTGGAGAGCCCCAGTGGCTCTGCACTGAAGCAAGTCTGCCCAGATCTGCAGGCGGATCTGTTCCCCCCCTGCACCTTTTCTTGTTCCCTGCAGTCTGCGAGATGGGTGATTTCAAACACGGGCTGCTTGGAAGACTCCAGTCTGCTGTGGGCTTGTCCTCACCAGCTGCGTCTTTTGCTCTGGAGGACGTTCACAGTTTTCTTTCCAACTGGTGCCTAGCTGACATTTCCAAACCACTGCCTCTGAGGCCTCTCCCAGCCTGACAGAAAGCTGCCCGCAGCTTGGACCGCTGCCCTCTGCCTCTCTCCGCGCTTGTTCCGGAAGGTTTTCCAAACGTGCTACTCTGCCTCCTGTCAGGCAGCGTCGAGAGGCTGTTCTGCAACTTCTCCTGGTTTTACCGGAGGTTGTGCTGAATAATTCCATAGCATCAGCAAAGTCAGCTCATTGTTCATCTCTTTTCCGGGTCACCCGAGTATGCTGAACCCCACGCGTCCCAGCTTCCTCTCGTCTCCCTGCAGAAATCAGCCTGCCCTTCACAAAGCTGATTTCTTTGGAAACTTTTTGAGGACTTTGTGAAAGTCAACAATACCTCAGAGCTGTTCAAAGGGCTTCAGCCAACCAGGAGATGAGACTCCCTTACAAAAGCAAACCCCAAACTTTCTGTTACCTTTAACAGGATGTTATCTGCCAATTTGACTGATGGTTTCAGCCAGTTTGACCAGCACAGGAACCTCATTAAGTGGTGTGGGATTTGTGTGCTCTTTTTTCCAGGCCCTTCTGAGGCTTGGTGGGACACCGGCCATGCACCACTCGGGTACGAAGGTCAATTTAAGCAATAAGGCAATTAGGTAATTTCTAAAGCCAGTCAGACATGAAACAATGTTTGACTGTGGAAATTTCTCACCTTTGCTACCTCTTATTGCATGCATGTCTCACCCCTGGAAAACGCGTGAGAACACTCCCAATTTTAAGAGCAAAGAAAGAGGCAGGTGATTCACCCAGGGATTTTTACACTCTGGCCATATCTGCCCGAAACGCTCACTTCACACCCCCCCCCCCCCCCC
>Ga0065711_1049575_pt1 | contig 11230 bp, 5 predicted proteins | sample Hoacrofraction12_FD_59098 | JGI IMG/M metagenome (GOLD analysis project Ga0065711, IMG submission 59098) | Hoatzin crop microbial communities from Cojedes, Venezuela - Epithelial fraction 12 v2 (version 2) | ecosystem: Host-associated > Birds > Digestive system > Esophagus > Crop | place... | reverse complement strand
GGGGACACGGGGGGGACACGACACATTCATTTTCTTGTACTGATTTTGAGACATAGTCTAATTGAAGGATCACACTTTAATGTTTTACAAAAGGATATCTACCTCACGCAGGGCACAACCAAAACTACTCAGAAATATCAGGAGGCTATTTCAGTTTCTTATTTGCCCTCATCCAGCATTCACCTAGTCTAAATCTTCTTTATTTTAGTCTGTCTAAGCCCTATAGTGAATGGAATATCATTTATATTTTTACTGCTTTTTCAAGGATGCTTATCAGTATTGCCCAAGTGTTTCATAAACATTCATTAATTCATTCACAATCTCCATTGCAAGACGAGAAAGCATTATTATCCCCATCCATAAACTGGAAACAGAGACAAATGGACTTATGGGAAGACACAGAATAACACAGCAGAAGGGCCAGGATCAGACACAGCACATGGGAGTACCTGCATATCTGTCCATATCTTCAGACTGTATTGGTTGCTGCCAGAAGTGGGAGATAGCTCTCACTGCAGTTCACTTTTTCTACATATCAGATGCCAAAAGGCTCAATGTAGACACCCTAAACGTGAATGCATACAACTTTCATGGCTATCTGCTATATAATGATTTGGGTTCCATGCTTAGCACCATACAAGGCCACCATCAACAGAGGCAGAGACACAGGCTAGTCAGTGTTGTCTGTATTAATCATAACAACGTCTCTTCACAGTGTTTCACAGAATCACAGAACAGCTGAGGCTGGAAAAGAGCTCTGGAGGTCATCTGGTCCTATCTCGATGCTCATGCAGCATCAGCTAGAGCCAGTTGCCCAGGACCGTGGCCAAGCGGCTTTTGAATATCTCCAAGGATGGAGACTCCACCACCTCTCTGGGCAATCTGTGCCAGTGCTTGGTCACCCTCACAGCAACAAAGTGTTTCCCTGTGTTCAGGAGGAACTTCCTGTGTTTTAGTTTGCGCTTGTTGCCCCTTTTCCTGTCCCTGGCCACCACTAGAAAGAGCCTGGCTCCATCCTCCTTGCACCTTCCCTGCAGGTATGCATGTATATTGATGAAATCTCCCCCTGAGCCTTCCTTCTCTAGTCTGAACAGTCCCTCAGATCTCTCAGCCTTTTCTCATGTGAAATGCTCCAATCTCTTACTCATTTTTGTGGCCCTTTGTTGAACTCTTTCCAGCCTGTCCAAAACTGTCCTTTACTGGGACGCCCAGCACTGGATGGAGTACTCCAGACATGGCCTCTCCAGTGTTCAGTAGAGAGAAAAGATGACCTCCCTTGGCCTGCTGGACATACTCTGTCCAGTGCAGCCCAGGATATCATTCACTGCCTTTGCCAAAAGGGCACACTCCTGGTTCATGTTCAACATGGTATCCACCAGGACCTCCAGGTCCTTTCTTGCCAAGCTGCTTTCCAGCTGGGTGGCCCCCAGCATATATTGGTGCTTGGAGTTGTTCCTCACTAGGTCTGGGACTTCGCAGTACAGTAAATTGAGGTTTCTGACAGCCCACTTCTTCAGCCTATTGAGGTCCCTCTGGGTGGCAGCACAACTGTCTGGCATATCAGCCAGTCCTCCCTGCTTTGTGTCACCTGCAGACTTCCTGAGGGTGCACTCTGCGCCACCATGTTACGGCGTTAAATGATGTTAAACAGGACTGGACCCAGATTTGACCCCTGGGGTACACTGCTAGTCACTGGTCTCCAACTAGACTTCGTTCCACTGGTCATGACCCTCTGGACCTGACCATACAGCCAGTTTTCAATCCATCTCACTGCACGCTTATTCAGCCCACACATAAACAGCTTCTCTGTGAAGATCTTATGTGAGACAGTTTCAACAGCCTCACTGAAGGCGAAGTAGACCCCATCCACTGCTCTTTCCTCATCTACAAGACTAGACATTTAATCATACAACCTTATTTAGTCGGTCAAGCATGACCACCTACCCCATGCTGTCTACTGCTGCTGATATTATTGCCCATCATGTATCTAGAAATGGCTTCCAGGATCAGCTGCTCCAGCGTCTTCCCAGGGACTGAAGAGAGGCTGACCAGTCTGTGGTTCCATGAGTCTTCCTTCCTGCACTTCTTGAAGACAGGGGTGACATTTGCTTATCTCCAGTCTTCAGGCACTTCTCCTAGTCACCATGATTGATCAAAGACTATTGAGAGTGGCCTCACAATGACGTCTGTCAGCTCCTTCAGCACTCGTGGGTGCATCCCATCAGGCCCATGATTTATGCATGTCCAGTTTGCTGAAGTATTCCCTGTCCTAATCCTCTTCCACCAAGGGTACATCTTCCTTGCTCCAACCTTCCCCCCGCACCCCAAAGGCCGGTCTTGCTAGTAAAGACTGAGGCAAAGAAGGCATTCAGTACTTCCACCTTTTCCATGCCCTGTGTAACCAGGTCTCCCGTATAATTTCTTTACTCCGTTATCTATGTGCCTTCCAGCTCCATCAGCAAATGAGCCAAGGATATTTGTTAAACATCCCTGACTACCATGCAACCTGCCAAAAAGGAGAAAAATGAGGACAGCATGAAGTGGCTTTCCCTTTTCCTAATTTAAAAGTACCTGACTTTGTAACCATCACAAATCTTTTAACTACGAATGTAATTTCCAATTATGGCTTTTTTTTTTTTTCAAGGAGCTTCAACCAAAAGAAGACACCAAATTCTCCACTTACAGCACACGATGAGCTATCTGTGTAGAGCAGAGTAGTGTGGGAGGGATCCCCTAGCATTATGCAGGACCACTGAGGGGACCGAGGAAGACTAAGTAGACCACGGGAGACACACTCCGCCTCTAGCACCTTCAAACTACGAAGGTGCTGGAGCTGTTCAGGAAAAGAATGAATCTTTTTCATAATAAAAAATACTAGGCACTGTTAGATCTCCCTATTACAAAAAGATGTTGCGATTGACAATTCTGCTGTTGCAGTTCCCTAATACATTTTCTTCTGATTTTATAGGTGGATAAGTGAAAAAAGTTAGATGATTTATTCAAGACCATGTGGTGCTAGAACCAGGCTTAGCTGGTACGTGCATTCTTGTGCTCCATTTGGTGAACCAAGGCTGTTCTTTTTCCTCAGGAAGGTGTCAAGGACAGTCATAAGAAACACTTTTTTAAAAAGAACTGTTTAAGGAAAGATGAGGTAATATTTTATTTATTTCAGTTCAACCACTTATCTAGAAACAAAATATTTTCTTGGCAGATAAGTGAGCTCCAACATTCCACCAGGCTGAAAGGCTCAGCTTCATCTTACTCCTCTACAGCTTGTCTCATGTCACAGAAACACAAGCCTTGTTAGAGTCTATTTTGTATTCCTCTTTGTTTGACAGTACTCACTTTCATGTGAAATATTTCTGTGGGATGTAAAAAATTTGCATTAAATCATCTCTTTATGTCCTAACTTCGATTTTCAAGCCATATTTTCTCCCTTGTCATTGTTAAATAGCATAAAAATTGCACAGTAAAAGAACTGGATACTCAATAGATCTTTTCAGACTATATCCTTAGATACAGATCAGTTTTGTTTTCTGCAGTTTTGGTTGGTTGGTTGGTTTTTAATGAGAAAGGGAAAATCTATTTCTGAATATAAAATACTAAAATCTGAGGTGCAAGTACAGTTGTTCTTGTCAAACTTTTACAACATGGTACCTTAATTAGAAGCACACTTCATTGAAAAGACTGTGTAGTAACTTAACAATTAATCTGATTGACAAAGCAAAAACAACATTTGTTACATTCATAAAAAAAAAAAAACCTAACAAAACTCAAACCAAAACAACAAGGAACTCTTCACAGTACAGGGCTCTTCCTTGAAATGTCTGAAAACCATACACATTACCTTACTTAAAAATTCATTCAAATCCTTCTAATAAAGTTGGACTGTGTTTTACGTATGATAACCACCTTACTGTCCTTGCTGATATAATTTCATATAATTTCACTATTTATTTTCACATGCTTGTGCTCCAGATTCAACGCTTTCATAAAGGTAGCATTTTAAAACGCTAACTTTCTAACATTGCTCCATCGGCCTGGTCTCTCATCTAGATGTTAACACTTGCAAAAATGTGTGGCCTGGATCTGGAGGTTCTTTAAGGCTGAGCTTAACAAGCAAACTTGGAATAGAGACTATAAAACGAATTTTTGGAGTGGAAAATTGCCAGAAGTCTCTCCTACACTCCGTTGCCCTTTCTATAATTCCTTACAGAGGGGAATTAAACTGTGAAATAAACAACTAAACTCAGTGGAAAACTAGACTGTTTCAGTACAAAGAAAAACGGATGCACACCCAGATGCAGAGCATTCACTGACAATGTTGTAGGGAAGCAGTTCGCTTGCAGTCGTGAATTTATGTCAGCATGTGTAGGAGTATTCACAGTAGTGCTAATCTAGATAGCACAGTTAAAAATAGCAGTGAAGACAGATGAAAGCAAACTTCAGCATGGCTTAACAATCTGTCCAGAAGGCTTGGACAGCCCTTTCTTAAGTCTAGGCTGGCATGTCTTCACATCACATATAGATTAAAGGTAGTATGGATCTGTCTGCATGTCCTGGAGTCACACTACTTGATTGCAGTGTAGACACATCCAGAAATAGTGCTACTGTAGATATGTTCATCTAAAAACTGCACGTGCAAAAAGCAAAGCCTGGGAACATACCATAAAGCATATGGGAGCTGATGAGGAACACATGCTGGAGAGAATGTCCATTTCGCTAAACTGTGTTAGCTGGGCTAATTCTTCCCCCTACACAACCTTCTTCCCTTGTACTCCTGAAGGACACCATAACACATGCTGGTTGGCCTTTCCTGTGGGGATTCACATAGTTAGGCCACATTAACCCGATCCTTCAGGTAGAGCGACTCACCCAGCTTTACTGTCTAATGAAGAGACACTGTTACACTCTACAGGCAGCTGAAGGCAACTGTGTTATGCATAAATGGCACTCATTCCTCGTCATAAAGTCCTAACGCTGGACGCAGAAGCTCTAACCTAAGCAGGCACATTAGTTATCTACTGTTCCAAGGCTTGTTATTTCAGAAGAACATCAAGATACCAACTTCCATCATCCACTACTGCTGCTACCAGGGGCAGAACTTATTGTGATACAGAAACACAGGAGCTGATAAAGTCCTTCAAATTCAGGACCTCCTCCCCTCAAATGGTAGTTTGCTGTACAGCTGCAACACCACATCATCTACTAGCTACAAACTAAAAGCTACTACAGGCGCTGCGTTCTCTCAAGGATGGCTTACTACCATTTGTCCAGCAAGTGACCAAGGGAATTACACGTTCTTAAACTGACTGCATAATGAATGATTCAGTCCAGGGAGCTTTTGTGTGCATTTCGCTAAATCACAACCAGAAGACAAGTTAAGAAGGAATGAAGTTCTTCAGCACACTTAGCTGCCTTAGGAGGAGCGTATAAAGACACACAAACTAATGTCGACTCAGACAATTAAAGTTCTGGTAGGAATAGGATCACAGCCACAGCAATTACATACAGGCTAATTTACCACAGGAAGAAGCAAGCTAGTGAAATATAGAAAGTTCTGTGTGTAGTGATAAAAATCCCGTGGTGCTGCCTGTCTCCCTGTGGAAACACTGTGCGTGTGCACAGTCATGCTCCGCTTAGCTGTCTGGACCTGGGCATCTCAGCACTCCATCACAGCTAAACCTCCACTCACCAGGCAGTGCTGTTCCAGCCATCCCATTTCAGATTTGATTCGTGAAGTGCTTTACTAGGAAGTGCAGAGGGGCAATGGTTAACTCCTCCACGTAGCGAGCATCACAGTGAGGAGCAGAAATACATTTTCCATTATGCTGTTTGCTAATATGCTTTATCTAAGACCCTCAAGAACAACTGAAAGGAGGTGGGTGAGTTGAACTGCTCTATGTTCAGTCTTAGAGAACAACAGCTAAGGTTGCCAAGTATGGTGTGAAAAACCTACCCATTACACTGACATTATCAATGCTTTTGAAAGCACTACCAGGCAGCTAACTGCAGCAATTTGTGTCATATATACCAGAAGCAGATTCATAATGCTGAGCAATAAGTAATGATTTTGCATTAATCTCTCAGATATTGGTGCTCCCAAAACTCTGATCCAAGAAATGTTGTACGGAGATATTTGTAAACAGAGCGTTCCTGAATCTAGAATTCAGTGTCAACTTATCACCGAAAGCAGTATCATTATCAAAGATACAACATGGTACACTAACACAAAGAAACATTAACAGGAACACACTGAATTAAACACAAAGCTTCCAGCCACTAAGTTTTGGAACTGTACCATGTGCTCTGTAACAGTATATCACAAATTTGGTTCTCTTTTAACTTGTGACTAATTCCTTTGACAGCATTTTTTCCAAGACGTGGCCTTTTCAATCATAATAGCAACTAATGGTATCATAATTAGACTTTAAAAGGTCATTCTCCTTTTCCAATGGAAAACTAAAATTGCCATACAAAAAACAGCTAGTACAAAGATGAATATGTAGAAGAATACAAACTCAGCCTCTGAGAATTACGCTATCAAATTGCTTTAAGAAAGTATCGCATCAAGATGTCGCAGAATGTATCATATTCAAAGCGACAATGAAAAGCTGAATCCTCCTTTTGCTAAGCTGTTGCTTGTTCCATGGGCACCCCACCTTGCTCCACTCATGTCCAACATAAGCATGCCCATTAATTTAAACATAAACAATGTCAGTCAAGGGGCCCAGGTAGAACCATCTCATATAATCACAGAACACCTTGGGTTGGAAGGGATCTTTCAAGACCATCTAGTCCAACCCTCCTGCAATGAGCAGGGACATCTACCACTGGGTCAGGTTGCCCAGAGCCTCAGTAACAGCAATTCTGCAGATATGAAGTGAAAAGCATTGTCGGAGTTCAAGATTACAGTATTTATTCAAAGTTGCTTACACTTAGCCACCATAAATTCCTTTACTTCTAATTTAAAATCTGGTTTAGCTTAATGAAAAGCAAATAATTAATGATGTAAGTATAACTCAATTTCCTGGCGATTCTATTCTGTAACTCAAGTTTTTACCCATGACCTAGCAACAAGCAGAAATATTGTGCTTTACCCAGTGCTCAACTTACGAGTTTGCAAAACGATAATACCCCAGTATTTAACATAATTAGGACACATACCTTATGACTCTCTGAATGCAGAAGAGGAGAAATGAGTATACTTAGACTGAGCACAAGAGAAGTGTGAGTCAGGGAATGCGACATGCAGCTTATTTACCTTGCTAACACTCTTCTGCTTCTGTGTGAACTGTATTTCCTGGTTTTATTTTGCTTTATTTTGTTTGGTTTTTTTTGTTTTTAAAAACATCTTGGACACAGCATTTACAAATATTCAGATAAATCTCTCACCATGCTGACTACTTCAATATTTAAAATCCTGAGCCAATTCAAAAGCAATTCTTGGGTTCTTCATAAATTTATTACCATGACTCAACTGGAACTGACAGCGTACCACACAAAAGGTAGAATATTTACAGCTGTATTTTAGTAAAAGAGAACACGAGACATGTACATGCACGTATAAACATGCCAGCAGCTACATGTTGCTAGTCTGGACAGTTAAAGCCATTTGCTATTTCTGAAGAAAAATGCCAGTCAGTGTAGCAGGATCCTGCAAAAGAACTACATGGATGAATAACCAGCAGAGCAGTATAGCTTCAAATCATCATCATGTGCATACCCCTGTCATGCACATGTGAGAAAGCTATGCAGCACAGCCTGATTTTTACTCACAGATGTAAACATGTTTGCTAGAACAGGGAGGTTGAGGGGAAGTGTTAAGTTCCTGATTAGAATTTAATTTTTAATAGTAAGTTCCAGATTGATACAGTAACAATAAAAAAGATGGGGAGAGAAGGGGAGGATTTATACACAAGGAGAGGCCACGTAATACACTGTGTTGAGTTTAAAAGATAAGTGAAACAATGCCTTTTTCTCTGGTATAAACAAAGAAAAATAATGCCAGCAGTTTGGCTGCAAACAAGAATCGAGGAGGAAACAGACCTGAAAAGGAAATGCTTCCAGCAAACCTTACAGACCTAATGCTACGTTTTAACCAGAAAAATACATTTTCAAGCATTACTCAATAAATCTTAATAAAGTGCAAATCAACTACATTCATATTCAAAACAAGCTTTTGTAAATGCTCCCTAATATACAAGCAAGTATACCTAATGAAGGACTGCCCCAACTGCCAAGCTATGACAGCTGAATTGTACTTCTCTTTGATACCTCTAAGCTCTTCAGACCTCTGAATCACCTGGAGCTTTATCTTAGAAGATGAAATTACAGTTCCACCTTAGACAGGTAAGCAGCAGGTGACAGACATTTCTACCACAAGAATGAATTACTTTTTCCCCTTCAGTTAAAAACTCCATTGGGACTTCAAATCAATAACGTATCTGATGCATATGTTGTATTTTCTTGTTTCCAGTGGTTCCACTGTGCATATAAATCTATCATATAACCACAGTTGCATTTAAGGATAAATTCCCTTGTGCTTAAGATGCACCTGCTCCATGTAAGCCTATCTTCTCTGCCGCCTTTGAGAAACAGATCTGCCAGAAAAAGAGAGAGCACAGACACAAGGGTCCTCCAACTCCTCTTGCCAATTACCTAAGCATTATTTCCTTTAGTTGGGTTATGGTCCTATTCTAACAACAGTTGAAAAGAACAGCTACTTGCCCTTCCAAAATCCACTACTTCTCAACTGTTTTTAACATATTTTTCATCTTGTCAATGAACGTATACATTTCAACTGTACAAAATCACTGTATTTTCCAAGCAATATACAGTAAAGCATTGGCAAACAGTTCCTCACAAAGACTTTTGCCTGAAAAATATGAACTTTTCTTTATTTTACTTAGCTTTAATTAGCATGGTTGCATAAGGAAGGATGAGAATATTCTTCTTCTGGCATTTTACCTTCAACTGTAAACTGAAATAGATATAGGTTTATGCTAATGAAACCGAAATAAAAATGGTAATTGCTCCCTTCTCTTTCCCTTCTTGCTCCTCTAACCATGTTTGTGATTCATGGGCTGCTTCTGGAGCTTCATGTAGGTAATAACAGACAGACAGGGGTGGAAATAAAACCCTGCTGCACATCCCATCTGGTCAGCTGAAATGTTTAAAAAACAGGTGACGGTTGATAACGTTGCTGCATCCCACAAAGGCTGCTGAAACTACTGGTCTTTGTGCTTGTGAGGTGCAGCATCACCACTCCACGCACACACGACAGCAACCGACGCCACAACCACGAGTACCGATATCCCTGGCACTATTGCCAACGTGACTTTTGTGCTGCTGCCCATGGCAGTCGAATTCCCCCTGCATCAGGCTGCCTCTAGCTGTGTGCTCCCCTTTCTTGTCGGCACCTCATCAGCGTGTGGAGGCAGCACTACCCACATGTCTCCATTTCAGAGGACAGAAGCTAGGGTGGCCACAGCAGAGCTGTCACGCTTTCCCATTCCTGGTTCTAATCAGGCAAGGGCTGTTACGGCTGTAGAGACAACACGTGAAGACTCCTGGAAGAGAGATGTGCGACAAGGAGAGCTGTACCAGGGCAGGTGGTATCCCACCTCAGCTACATGGGGGAAGAAGCGTTCTTGCACCTATGGACTTCACATGGGGACAGGTTTTGGCTCCCAGCAAAAGTGAACAATTGGGAAGCAGAGGGGCAGTAAGATGCACTTCCTCGTTTCTTGAAGCTCTGCTGATGCCTTGTCAAAAACTGGCTACAAAATAGGTAGATACTTGCGATTATGATTTGCCAGTAATGAAAAACACAAATCCAAAGTGACCTACCACTTATTCACAGGACTCTGGGGAGGGACTGCATATCTAAAGGTACCTTGTCCAAGCAGTCTGCCTTTCACATGCAGCTCTTTTAAAAGCGGGCCCCAGAGAAATCACATAGTTCCCACGTTGCTGTCATTAGCGAAAAAAAACATTAAGAAGAGGAGCAGTTTCCACCTACTATAATTTCTAATCTTCTATAGGACTTCCTTACCTGAAAGACTGCCCATCTGCTTATGCCAGAATGCCACTTTAAGCATTTCAGTAGCCCACACTGGACTAGTCACTCAAACTAGGAGTTTTTTTAACAGGTTGGTCTCTTACAGGCTCCTTGGATTTGGAGACACCACTTCACTGGTCCCTTTCTCCGACGTAACTCTATTTTACCTATTTTTTCAACAAGCAACAAGCCTTATTTGCTTTCTGCAGTCCATTGAGTCAATGACACAGACCAGAAATCACAAAGATCTGAAAAATGACTGGACTGCTGGTTTAAGATACCGTTAGTGACTGGGTGAAGTGGAACAGTCAGCTTGCACCAGTCATTCTCTGACACACAAAAACATGCAGAAATGAAACATACCACACCTTACAGAGGGAGCCTTTTCACACCAGGCACAGGCACTATGCCTCTGTGTTAACTGAAGGAATAGCTAAGGGAAAAGTTACCATGGGATTTTGGAACTGTAACTACAGTGGTGACACAAGATTCCTTTTCACAACTGGACAGGTCAAATTCAAATTGTTTTATTCACATGAAAACTCCTTTTCACTGTGTTTGAACTCCCTCTTGAAAGACCCCTCAAGCCTGCTCCCAAGACAAGGTTTCCAGCTTAGGTGCAAGACCTTCAAAACACGGCCCCAGTGTTTCATGGTACCAGGCATACCCACAGGCTCAGCAGTATGAAGAGAGCAGTGGCTGATCATGTTGGCTGGGCAGCCCGTGAGCCAGCTGCAGAGGATTTTAGGGTGAAGAAGCTTGTTTATCTGGGTGGTAGCAAGGCAACGGGTCACGTTATTTACGGCTCGTTGGGAGTACGTGCGTTACATATACCTACTCCGTTCAGTAAGGGCAGGACACTGTGAAAGTCTGTGACAGCATGCTGCACAAGGCTTAAAGACGTGCACATCATTCAACGTAATTCCTGGCTCCAGGATCAGAGCTGTTTGCACAAGACACAAAGTAATTTTGATTTTCCTACGCTATGATTGTATGCCTTTCGTCAGCCACGAAAAGGTCCAACAATCAAGTGATTCGCTTCTGAATAATTTTTTTTAAACTTTTTAGTTACCTCTTGTGGTTGGATCGCTGGGAAGTACAATGCAGCCACGCTTTGAAGATTTTCTACAGAACCACAGGCACTAGCAGTTTTCTGGTGGGTTGGGG
>Ga0065711_1049574_pt1 | contig 11230 bp, 6 predicted proteins | sample Hoacrofraction12_FD_59098 | JGI IMG/M metagenome (GOLD analysis project Ga0065711, IMG submission 59098) | Hoatzin crop microbial communities from Cojedes, Venezuela - Epithelial fraction 12 v2 (version 2) | ecosystem: Host-associated > Birds > Digestive system > Esophagus > Crop | place... | reverse complement strand
CCCCCCCCCCTTCCCCGGGGCATCTCTCCTCCATGCCTGTCACCAGCCGGGCTTGGTGCAGGCAGGGGCTGCCGCCAGGCCGTGGCCTCTCCTCCCTCTGCTCACTCCTTCTCACTGGGGCGCCTGGAGCATGTCCTCCCTCCTCCCCCTCTCCCCTCGGGGCTCGCAGGGCTGTTCCCCACACTTCTCCCCTCACCCCTCCTTACCCAGACTCTCCCCTGGCGCTGCCATGGCGGCTGCGGGGCTGGGCCATGCCCTGCGGAACCCCCATGGCAGCCCCCTGCCAGCCCCCCGGGCACCCGCACCCCGTACACACAGCAAGGATAAATCTGAAGAAATTAAGTTTTTTCGCATCCACAGAATAGCAGCCTCGTCCATACTGGTGAGACAACCAACAGGCAAGGGCTGACGAAAGGCGGCTTTCAAAGCAGAGCACCCTTGGCTTCCAACCATGACGCTCATGCAATGCTAACCCTCACAGTGCACACCTTCCATGTGCTCGGACATCGAGGCACCCTCTTACTCCAGCTGTGGAGGCCAGCGACCTCCTGTTTTCCGGGTGATTCCAAGGGAGACAAAGGAGAAGCACAGGCCAAGGGGGCTCACGGTGCTCAGCAGCGAAGCTCAGGAACCCACAGTCAGGTGCAGGGTGCAGGCAGCGACCGGAGACCTCTCCCAGAGTCATCGGCTGCCACGGAGCAAAGGGAGAAGAAGGAGACCCGGGGGCTGAGGTACATAGCAGTGTCTTGCTGCCTTTTCTCTACAGCCGCTTTCAGATACTTCTCTGGATTTTAGGATTGATTTTAACAAAACACGTCAGGACAAAAAACCCACAGGTTTAAAGAAGGGAAGAGAAGGTTAAAGAATATTCTGGTGAATTAAACATATTCAAGTTAGCAGAACCTGATGAAATTTACTCATGTGCTTTGGAAACTAGCCAAAGTAATTTCTGATTTCTGAATCACCGTTAGAGATTTCCTAGAGGACTGGGGAAGCATAACCATGGCACATGAACTGAAATGTGGGAAACGGACGGACCTGGGGAACTATTGAGCATGCATCCTCATTAGGGTAGTTGGGGCAAAAAATGTTGTTAGTTCTCCAAACTGAGAGGATTTGTCAGAGGATGGCCCCTGTTCAATCTTGCATCAAGTCTTGGATGACAAAAGGGAAAAAATGCATCAAATCGTTAGGGGAGGAACTGTGGTTTTAGAGAAGGTGATAAAAATTCAAATGTTATCTCAATCAAGGTGAAATTCACTCAGAAGGACTGGAAAGGAGACACCAAATACGTATGTACAGATGGAAAATAAGCATGCAGCAGAAGAACACAAAGATTTGGGCATCACAGCTTCAGTGTGAGCTGGCCACATGTTACGGCCTGGGAAGACTCGCGCTGTAGAGATTCGTTGTTATTAACAGAGTGAGACTAAGACACAAACGAGGTCGAACGCCACCAACCAAACAGATTTATTGATCACTTGTTCAAATGAAGGCACAAGGAAACAGTGACAGGAAAGAGAGGAAAAGATAGGAAAGAAAGAAACCTAGCAAGCAGTCGGGATAGAGCCTCAAGAGACAGTCACCGCCATGGATCCAGCGGCGTCCCGTTGGTCCGTAGTTCCTGTGTGTGTCGGTGGCGAGGATCCCCTCGTCGTCTGGTCACACGGCCTTTTATAAGGTGTTCAGGGACCTGAACCAAGACCTGACCCGCAGCCAGCCAGAGCCTCACTCCTCAGTCAGCCAGCTAGATCACCTTTCACAGCCTGTTTCTCCAGAGCAGCTCGCCCTGATCTGCCAGCCACAGCCTGTTTCTCCAGCCAGCCAGAGATTCCCAGCCTCGGCCAGCCAGCCAGAGCCTCTCAAACCCAGATGGCCAGACAGAGCCCCTTTCCCCCAGCCAGCCAGCCAGAGCCTGTTTCTCCAACCAGCCAGACGGAGCCTCTCAGCCCCTGCCGGCCAGCCAGAGGAGCTCGTTCCAGCCAACTAGCCAGAGCATTTCATGCCAGCCAGCTGGCCAGACTCTCAACTCCAGCCAGCCAGACGGAGTCTCTTTCTCCAGCTGGCCAGCCAGATCGTCTTGCCTGGCCACCCAGACCAGCTTGCCCTGGCCAGGCAGCTGGAACACCTATCCCAGCCAGCCAGCCAGAGCCTCTTCCTCTGGCTGGGCAGCCAGAGCAGCTCGCACCCAGCACCAGCGCCTCTATCTCCAGCCATCCAGCCAGAGCAGTATTTGAATAGCACAGGATTATTGTGGGAAATCATGACACAAGACCTACTGAAGTCTATGCAGACAACTTGGGTTGCTTTTACCTCCTCCATAGATTCATCTTATTTAGCACTGAAGCCAATCAGATTGGTCAAGCATCATTTAACCTTAACGAATTCCTACTGACTATCCTTGCTCACCTTGAGCTCCCACTATGTCATGGTCTATACAGCCGTGGTTTCCACTTAGATCTCTGACCAGTTCTTCGAGAAATTTTGTCACCCCATACAATCCCATCACAAGCCTCTAGTATTTGTGCTGCACGGTTATTTGGGCACCTCAGAGCTGCAAATAGCAGCCACTTAGCATTGTTATAACCTTTCTCTGAAGCTGCTGAGGCAGTATTTCCCAAAGCCTCTGCAATATTTCCCCCTCAGTTTCCTCGTGCCATTATTTTCATACTGTTCATCTCACAGCCTTGCACCTGCAAACCCCATCAGTGGTCTTGTGGGAAGTTTTCATGGGAAGCGACAGCTGCTTGTGTAGTGGGGGGATGGGACACGACAACAGGGACCAAACCTCCCCTTCGTTACCTTGTTTTGTACATCTCAGTTTATGCTGGCAAAAACCAGCCACGTTGTCCAGCAGAGTAGGTAAGTTGTTTAATTATTATTTAATCATTATTTACCTTTTTATTATTTTATCACTATTTAAATACTTATTTTATCACTATGTAATTCTTTATTTAATTCGTTATAAATCATTAAGTAAATTATAATTTAATTCATTAGAAATCATTACATTTTATTTATTTATTATTATTTATTGTCATTATTGAATTATCCTTTTCCAATGATAAAATGTGAGAGGAAGGACACTAACAGCAGCTATTTCTCTCCTGCAGAGTTTTCTTGCTCTTCATTTTCCATCATGGTGAAAATAACTTTTTGGTAATTAAAAAACATATCCACAGGTGTTCCCCCCAGCAAACAAAGAGACTACTAAATGCCTAGTTAATGGACGAAGCTGTACCAGGTGAAGATATTCCTGTTCCAAAAGAGATCAAGCTCGGCTCACAGAAGCACAGCCATGGTTGCATGGTGCTTCTAAATAGGATGATCACATCCATGTCCCAGCACGGCTAGCTAGCAAGGGTGCCACGCCACATGCATAGCCACATTCATTCTGGAGCCGATTTGGCTTGGTGCTAGCTCCAGGCTCTAAATTTCTGCTGTGAAGTACGGCCGCGCCGTTGTCTGCCTTTACCCAACCACCCCTTCTGAAAGAGGGACTCACCTCCCAAAAGATCCACCTCTTGGGCTGCTCTTGCGCTATACCTGAGTGGGCCTTTCCCCACTCCCTGTTTGGTTTCCTCCTGTGGTTGCTGACTGAGGACTTTTCCACAAAATGGAGATCTGTTTAAAACACGTACACGTGAAGCCTTCTTGACTTCTGCTTAAATTGGTAATGTCACATCGTGTTTTATCTTCTTTTACGTTCTTGGTGAGGGACAAGACTCTTAGATAGTATAAACTGGTGCTACTCAAAGGAAATAACTCAAGTGGTGACAGTTTATGCCAGCTGGCGACCTAAACCAGTTTTCTTACTGCCGTTAGTAGCTAGACCCTGTTAACTCTAACTGCCTATAACACCTTCTTCACTGCTAAATTCACTCTTTGATCTTCCGTATTTCACGTATTTCTTGGATAATCAAGTTCTTCAGTCTGTTCACTCAGTTTTAACTCCCATGCAGATGAAACTCTGTATTAGTCTGTTGTGTCCTTGATTTCTGTATCACACTGCTGCTCTTTGAACTACCGTGTCATATCCACATTACAGTACAGATTGGTAAACAGGAACCTTGTTGCCAAATAGAGATAAATCATTCTAGTAACTAATGCCTATGTTTTTTCCAGGTGATTAATCATTTAGGGTATCTCAGTTTTCCAATCCCCTACCTGCAGCACCTTTAGGTATTCCTAGTTGTACCTCCCCTGGGCAAATCAAGCTATTTTGTTTTTCTTTAACTGTCCACAAGAAACATAAACGTCATTTTTGCAGCATCCTCACCCTGCAATAACCAAGCTTTGCAGCTCGCCAGTTGACAATCATCAGAACTTGAAAAGTGCAAGCAGAAAAGGTATGCTTCTGAGCTTTTGATCCGCTTCTCAGCCCAGTGAGCTGCTCTGCCCTGATCAGAGTGGCCTCTCCTGTCTTACAGATCTGTGCTTCTCAGTTGACATTCTCCAGTCTCCAGCCTTCATCCTGATCCTGCCTCCTCCTTGCTCAGCCCCAGCCACCAGAGCCCTTGCTCTGGTGCTGCTGCCGTGCTTGGTCTCCTCATCCATAGCTCCTGTCTCCTGCACAGTCCCAGGCACCGCTCCTGTTCCCCGCCAGCCAGCATCAGAAGGGTAAAAGTAGTGTCTTGCTCTTCAATTGCCCAGTTTCCTCAGGATATTTTTGTCCCAGATCTTTGGCTCTGTACAGCTGGCCTTCTCTGAGGTATGATCTTGGCTCACCTTCATTTCAGCACCTGAGTCTTCCCTCCCCAGCCAGTTTTAACTGTTTGACTTAGCAGTGTGTGTGCATCCCAGCCACAACCCACCTTGCGAGACTGCCCCCAAATCGCTTTTCGATTCTGGACATCTAACCCCAGAGCTCTTCCTGGTTCTAGCTTTGTAATAGAAAGAAGTGCTTCTGTATGACAGCAGCAGTGTCAAAACAGTGTCTAAATAGAATATTTAGAATTGCTGTGTATTAACTTAGCAATTCAGAGACATCACTGTTTTAACAACCCTATCTATGACCTAACTTGCAAGGGCAAGCTCTGGTGTGTTGGGTTATTATATCTTTTTGAATCAATTTATTGAATATTTTTAACCGAAGGCTGTGGCAAGATCAAACGGGAAAGCAACACAACCTTTCTATTTAGGATATTGCTGCACATGCTGAAAAGACAAGACATATATGTCTCGTTGTCCAAGAGCTTTCTCTCTTCTTTCACAAAGGGCTTTTGAGCTGCTTAATACCTTTATACCTAGAGAACTGCGAGACCTTAACAAAAGATAAAGGTGTGATAGATAACCAGGAGAAAGCAGCTTGGGGCGCAGACTGAAAGTGGGAGCTATTGCAAGATGCTGAATGTATTTATACATCTGATAGCTGTTGAAGTTGCCCTTGGAAATGGCAAAGAACCACTGGTGAAGTTCAACCTATACGAATCACTACTATGGGTCCCTCATGTTGCCTGTTGTGCTGCCAAGAACTTTGTCATGTCTTTAAAATCTCATCTGACATAGGTATTTTATGCCATATTGTTGTTAAAAGGCCTCCTGTATACCACTGCACACGTATATACACAGACATATATTCAGATGGGTCAGATGAGACCATGAGGTGAATGAAATATCTACAAATCTATGTGGTCACATCTTACCCCTGTTCCTCAAGATGCATGCTTGTGTCCTTTGTCCCTTTATCAGATGGTAGAATGGGTTTGCAGCCTCTACATCAAATCACAGACAGAACATGCCACAACTGTTAAGCTACATTGGTAAAGACATGGCCACAGCACGTGTCTGCAGTCATGGAGAAAAATACATAGTTCTCAGTTACGGCATGTTGTCACAGCTTTTCTCTGGCCTTGGGACCTGTGCGTCTGGGTGTAAGAGGAAAACCTTCCTTGTGTGCTGCGAATGTGCCATTTGTTCTGTACTCCACAGTACTGTATTGTTGTACCGTCTTGTGGCAGGGAGAGTGGGAGGGGAAATAAAGACCTGATGTCCCTGGAAATTTTATAAATCTGCATCCAGTGGGATTTACCTTCGGTGTGGAATGTAAGGGTGGCAACATCATGAGGCTTCTTAGTAGACTTGTTTCAAGTATGGAAAAGTCCATGTCCTCCAAGAGAGCAATCCATTGGGAAATAATACATTTGTTATGACCTCTCAGGCACTGTGCAGCGGACCTCTGTCATCCCACCCTGAAGCAACTGCTAAGCTTTAGTGTGTGTGGTCAGTAGCTGTTCTGTCACTGCTTCTAGGGATAATTGACTTGATTGTTCACTGCATGGTTTCCTCTGTGCAAGACAGGTGTAAAAAACTACTGGATGCGAGAGGGAGCAGTGAATAGCTATATGAGTACATTTACAGGCCCTGTGCCTGAGAGGGTCTTAAGTGTGGAGAACAAGCGCCAACGAGCCAGGTCTTGTCTGCATGTAACACACTCCGCACTCTTACAGGGGTTCAATAATCCAGCTATCATGAAAACAGAATGAGATGAGGATAGAACAAAAATACACTAGATGAGGGTGTTGCAGAACTCAGAGTAATTGGTGGTTGAAGGGAAACTGTTACCAGTTTTATAGGGAGAAATTTTGGTTTTGATCAATGTTACTGTCTTGGAGGGAGAGATGTGATAAGGGGATCAGAAACCTATCTTGGAAAAATGTGCCTGCTTTCCTCCTGTTTCTGATAACCATTGCCTGTTCTGTTTTTTATATTAATATCACACCTGCTATACTGAAGGGTCACAAATTTCTTCACGCACGTTGTTCCAGCATTGAAATATATCAACCTTGAAAACACTTTGTCCAGGCTTCAGAATTTGACGTGGGAAAGCATTTTGAGACACAACCTAACATGCAGAACACAGATCAAAGCTAGTTAATTCAAAGACAGATGGAAGTAATTCATAAAAAAATAACCGCGTTGAGGAAGTGTTCAGTTTAAAGACTATAGTCACCCTGAAAAAGCACAGAGCATACTGGCTTCGGCAGCAGTAAAATGATTATTCTTTGACGATCTTTTAGCAGACAGAAGGTGGCAATTTCTTAGATATTTTTTGTGTTAGTTTGCTGAGATTTTCCAAAAACTTTCCTGATATGCTTTTGGTAAAATTTTCATTCAAGAACATAAGGAGTTACCATATTGGATCAGATTTGTGATCCATCTGGTCTAATAGCCTGTCTACAATAGTAACTAGTACCAGACATGTCAGAAGAAGGTGCAAAAACCACACAGTTGACAGAGGTCATTTCATGTCTTCCCTAACCGTCAGGGCACAGTAAACAGATTTTTAAACCTTTACAATACTTTGTCTGTTATAATCCTGCATATCTTTATTATCACTGCAAATGGTTGGTCCTTTCACATACTGCTACATCCTGGGCCAGAATGGCTTCCAGTGCTGGTATGTTTCACAGCCCAACAATAGCAGCAAAATTGTTTTCTTTCTTAGTTTTTTTAATTTGTGGCCTTCTATTTTCATTAACTGATGCTTATATCAGTCAATGTCTCGCTGCACCATTTAATGTCTTAGAACTTACAGATAGTCTATCTTCCTTTTTTGGCCCACGTATTGCATCTTGTTCATTCCTCGCACTCATTGTCTTTTCACCTTTCTAGAGCAGAAGAGCCCAGTCCTTTCCATCCCTTTTGCTATGAGACTTTTCCTTGTTGCCGATAATTATAATCTTCTTTTGAATTTATTCTAGCAGACTGCAGCAGGAGGTCCACTTGACACAAAATGCAGCACGGGGAAAAGACAGAAAAGACAAGAGCAGAGGGGTCACCTGAGAGTATGAGGCTTTGGTTTGCAGAAGGATGTCGGGGAAGAGGAATAGGACATGAGCTCAACTCTCTCCTACAGAAAGTGGAAGAGAGAAGACATAGGTGAGCTGGAGAACAGTCTCCAAGAGGAGCTACACAGGGTATCCTAACCTCTACTACTCTGTCATCTGCCTTGGCTGGAAACACTGTGATACCAATCCAAATGATTTCAGGAATGCAGAACTTTTCCAGCAGTACTGACCAATGACTGAAAAAATATGACTATCACCCCAATAAGGAGACTGAAATCCAAGAGCTTGTATTTGAGGCTGTTCAGAAGGAGCAAGTTCTGAATCTTCTTCTTGACTGTGCTTAGTGCTGTGTGTTTCTTGAGCTACTTTCTGACCAGAAAGGCTGGTCATTACCCCTGCTCAGCACTCGAGTACTGAAAGTAACTTTAAACAATGTTAGAGGGCTGTGCACAACAGGGGTGCCATTGTGAACCTTGTTATGACTGCAAATTTGCATGTCTCTCTCCGTTTCTTCTTAAACTGAAGAATGAGACTAAATTTTAAAGAAAGACTCAAAGTTTCCCTATGGGACTGATTTTTTGCCAGGGAGATATAATTAGTTTGCCACTTTTGTTATCATAAAGAGTTTTCACAAGTCTAACCAAAGAACTGTGGTAACAGCAATTGAGCAAATCAATTACAGAGCACATAAGAGAAAGAACTCCATTTTTATGTGTATGTACTCATTCACAAGTAAAATGGCAAAGTAAACAAAGATCCACAAAATATTCTTTCGTTCAGAGGAAGGACTGTATAATGAGTAAAGGATACTGGAGAGGAGGAAGACTGAGGAGGGTTATCTGTTGAATCCCTTCACTTAACAGTACAATTCTAAATTGTGATCATTTCTAATTATTGGTTTTAAAGTATGCTAGCTAATTCCAGCACAACACAGGGAAAGCTACAGAATATCTCTTTCAGTTGGATAGTGCATATTAACAGTACAGCTGATACGTTTACATTCAGGTTTTAGCATTAAACTGTGTTAAAAAATCCAGCTTAAATCTACCTTAGTTGTTGCGATGCTACTGAGATGTAGAATTTAGCAGGATCCAGGAAGGTTATTAACACTGAGAGAGATAAAATCCATCACAAGGGCTTATAGTATGGCCAGACAGTTGGGTTATAAAGGGTGTCAAACCTAAGGATTTCAAGACTTTTTGAAAAAGACATGTTTGCTTGTGAAACAATATTAGAAGTTAAATAAAAATTTAGTTTGTTTTTATTCTGTTGCAAAAATATTTCAGTTTAATAACACTGAAAATCTTGTCTTCATTGATTCCTTATTTTCCTGACTGAGTCACTGAGAGTTGAAAGTTTCCATCGATTTCGGATGCCCCTGAGACTTTATTTTGTGGAGTATTTAACATTAGGTAGCACATGTACCTAGAGTTCAGCTTTCACTGACTTTATTTGTACCACTACGTGCTCTTTGTTTCTGCAGGTTAGATTTCAAGGTGCCAGACAGACAGACAAGAAACAGGAAAAACACAACTAGTGCGAAAAACTGAACATACCAGGCAAAAATGAATTTTCTTGTTTAAAATAGTTTCCTACCCTCGCTTTGAACTTCCCCATATGAAAATAGTTCCCCTGACATGCGCAGGAACAAATTCATTTAACAGGACGTGCTGGACAACTTCAGTAATACGGAGAGCTTCCTGCCCTTGCCATAACATACATTCATTAATATCAGCATTCTTGACAGGTTGCTGCAGTCAGGGGATGTTGCTGCAGTGTCAGGGATTTTGTTAGGTGGAAGGTACTGAATACAAAAGGTTAATTTTACTAATTAGTAGATGATAGATTAGGACGGCGAATAGCTGCAGAGAACATCAATATGAACAGTGAAGTATGTCCCCAGGGCCATTTAATCTAACTCAGGAGTCAGAGCAATAGCTGAAGTAAAGGAAAGCCTGGCACCAAAATGAAGCAAAAGTCAATGAAGGAGAGACAGTGGAGCTAAGGTCTGACAGGTTGTTTTGGTCCAGAGATTTAGAGTGATCGAACCATAGACGGCAACAGATAATGGGGTAGGCGATTTTAAAATATTAAACCAAAATATACCACAGGATAAATCTATAAGGAAATGCCACTAGATTTTGATGAAAAGCTCTTGTGTAATTAGGTTGTTTAGCATGTTGTATAGATTGTCTCTGGAGCACCATGCTGTCTGCCTTCAATCTGTGTTTTGTTCTATACTGATGGAGTCTAGTTGGATTTTGTTCTCATCAATCCAGTCGGTACTGTGCCTTAATTTCGGATTTCCTGCCATTCATCTTACTGCCTTTAGAACATCTTTTTTCAGGCTGAAGCCCAATGGCATAACAGTGAACGTGCCACTGCAGGGGGTTTTATGACCAGTAGAACCCCAGATTTGTCACTTCAGACAAAGGATCAAGACTATCCTGAACTGAGTCATTATTTGGGGAGGGGGGGGTGTCTCTACTTAAATGATCTAATGTTAATATAAAAATTTTAAAATACCAATTCAAATAGTTTTCCATAAGGAGAGGAAAATTAAACTTCTTATTTAACCAAATTATTTCATTAGGTTTTTTATATAAATGACATTTTTGTTCAGGAAAATGTTACTTTTCTGTCTATTTCAAGAATTTTGTATTTTTCAATATTGACTATTTTAATAGGTTCCAGATGTAAGGTCAGGATTTTTAATAAGCATTTTTTCTGTCCCCTTATGCTTCTCTTCTAGTTCAATGTCCTTTCTTTTCCCCTGTTGACTCTCCTATTTCTCTATTTTCTCCGTATTTGGGGATTTTGGGGCGCAGAAATTATGTATGAATTCTGCTAAATTTGGGGGCATTATTTTGTGTTCTTTAAGTGTGTTGGGTTAGAATTTACTCCCACAGAAATTAATGATGAAAATCTCTAACATTGCTGAGGGCAATGTGTGAGCTGGAGAAAAAAACACCAACACCAACACCAAAAAGAAAAAGAGTTCTAACGAAATGGTTTCTATTTATATGTACTTTAGAACTAAAAGAGTTTTCCAAGTGCTCATAAAGTCTTGTCTATGTGCCCATCAGTAATTCCTCATCTTTCTGTATCTTGCATAATTCCTGTCTTCCTCTGTCCCATAATGACTCCATCTGGAGATTTTTTTATCAAACCTACGCCTGCGGAAAGACATAAATGTTCTGATACAGATTTTGATGTTACTACAGTAAGGAAGGATGACCAGTAACAGACTTCTGTATTGCCATTTTCAACTGGAAGTACCTACCAGAGCGCTATTAAAAACTGTTCACAACTTGAAGAAATAAAACTGCTGAGGAATCACAGAATCACAGAATGTTCGGGGTTGGAAGGGACCTCTGTGGGTCATCTAGTCCAACCCCCCTGCCAAAGCAGGGTCACCTACAGCAGGCTGCACAGGACCT
>Ga0065711_1049572_pt1 | contig 11231 bp, 6 predicted proteins | sample Hoacrofraction12_FD_59098 | JGI IMG/M metagenome (GOLD analysis project Ga0065711, IMG submission 59098) | Hoatzin crop microbial communities from Cojedes, Venezuela - Epithelial fraction 12 v2 (version 2) | ecosystem: Host-associated > Birds > Digestive system > Esophagus > Crop | place... | reverse complement strand
CGACACGACGGACACACAACCAGAAGTGTTACTGCTTGCCTGACCTGCCGAGGCATGAGGTTTTGATTAGAATTTTGCATAGGTTTCACAGTATATTGAGTGGTTTTGCATGTGAACATCAAAGGTCTGTGCCAATGCCCTTCTAGTCTTCCTGAAAGTGACTTCCTGTGTCCCAGAGAGCTGTGTCTATGTACTGCACATGAAAATAGCAACAGGGTTTATTTACTGACTATGCTGTAAATCAATGGTCCATGGGCAAAATGTAAGACATCATATGTAACTTCCATTGGGTGGTATTTTAGAAGAACAACAAAGGAGGTTTTAAAATTAATGTTTCATGTTTAAGCACTTTTTTTCCACTTTAATTTCTTTTATTGTTTCCTCCAAAGTCTTGAGGCATTTGTTCCCGAGCTGTGACAAGGCAAAGCATACTGTGACAGAGAGGGAGAGCTGGCAGTTGGAGAGGGGAGGAATTAGAATTTAAAGAGAATCCTATGTCTTTGCTTGGAAACTAAAGGAAGGCAGATCTAGTTAAGAGTTTGTGACCATGCCAGGCTCCTAATTAAGGAATCAGAAGGTAATTTCTGTGTTAAATGCTCCTGGAAATAGGTGCACAGTCTTTGTAGTGAACCTGTGGACATAGTGATCAGAGGAGAAGTAGGGAGAGCCTATTCACGTTCTTAATAATTTCATCTTCTGTTGGGTAGCAGCAGTAGGAAGCCCAAGAGCTGCTACTCTGAAATGAGTAGAGGAACAAAGAGGGGAATGGAAAACAGAATTGTCTCTGCATTATCTTGGACACGGGCGTTTGGGAAAGGATGGCTGGATGTGGTAAGAGGATGAGGTATCTTTCTGTTAGAGGTGAAAGTGGTGAGTTAGAAGAGGGAATCAGCACAATGATGTTCACTATGTGCTGTTCTACCAGCTTTACTAGCTGGGAATAGAGTATGCCATCTGCAAATAAATCAAGAAAGTCTGTGCTTATTGAGCAATTAACTTAATCAAGTCAGATTTATAAGACTTATACCTGATGTTAAAAATCCCCAAGGTAAGCAATTAATTTACAGAATCATAGAATCACTTAAGTTGGAAAAGAGCTTTAAGATCCGTGGAGTCTGTCCATTAACCTAACACTACCAAGACCACCACTAAATTGTGTCCCTAAATACCACGTCTACATGTCTTTTAAATACCTCCAGGGACTGTGACTCAACCACTTCCCTGGGCACTCTGTTCCAATGCCTGGCAACCATGTTGATACAGAAAATTCTTACTGGGGCAACTTGAGGCTGTTTCCTCTCATCCTCTCACTTGTTACTTGGGAAAAGAGACTGACACCCACCATGCTACAACCTCCTTTCGAGTATTTATACAGAGCGATAAGGTCTTCCCTCAGCCTCCTTTTCTCCAGACTTAACAAGCCCAGTCCCCTCAGCCACTCCTCATACAATTTGTTCTCACCATCTTCATTGCTCTTCTTTGGATGTGCTCCAGCACCTCAGTATCTTTCTTGCGGTGAAGGGCCCAAAACTGAACATAGTGAGGTGTGGCCTCACCAGTGCCGAGTACAGGGGGACTATCACTGCCCTGCTCCTGCTGGCCACACTATTCCTGATACAAGCCAGGATGCTTTTGGCCTTCTTGGCCACCTGGGCACACTGCTGGCTTATATTCAGCTGGCTGTCAACCAGCACCCACAGGTCCTTCTCCTCTGGGCTGCTTTCCAGTCACTCCTTCCCAAGCCTGTACTTTTGCATGGGGCTATTATGACCCAAGTGCAGGACCCAGCACTTGGCCTTGTTGAATGCCATACAGCTGGCCTGAGCCCATTGATTGTCTGTCCAGATCCCTCTGCAGAGCCTTCCTACCCTCAAGCAGATCAATATCCTACCCGACTTGGTGTCATCTGCAGACTTACTGAGGGAGCACTCAATCCCGTTATCCAGATCATTGATAAGGTATTAAACAAGACTGACCCCAAAACCAAGCCCTGGAGAACATCACTTGTGACCTACAATCAACGGGATTTAGCTCCATTCCCTACAATTCTTTGGCCCCAGACATTCAGCCAGTTTTTTACCCAGTAAACAGTACCCCTGTCCAAGCCATAAGCAGCCAGTTTCTCCAGAAGAATGCTGTGAGGAAACAGAGCCAAAGGCTTTACGAAAATCCAGGTAAACAACATCCACAGCCTTTCCCTCATCCACTAGGTGGGTCACTTGGTCAGAGAAGGAGATCATGTTGGTCAAGCAGGACTGTGCCGACTAGGCCTGATCAGTTGGTTGTTCTGTATGTGCCATGTGATGGCACTCAAGACGATCTGCTCTATAACCTTCCTTGGCACCAAAGTCAGACTGACAGGCCTGTTGTTACCTGAATCCTTCTTCTGACCCTTCATGTAGATAAGCATCACATTTGTTAACATCCAGCCAACTGGGACCTCCCCAGTTAGCTAAGACTGCTGATAAATTTGTTGAAAGTGGTGCTACAAGCATGTCTGCCAGCTCCTTCAGTACTCTTTGGTAAATGCCATCTGGCCCTATAGACTTGTGTGTAGCTGATCGCTAATCCTTCATCCTTGGATTATGAAGCCAGCAGGATTTATGAAGCTCAGCTGAAGCCAGACCATACCTCTTCACAAGACCATTATATTGCCTGTCAGCTGTGCAGGGAGGAGGCTTTATTACACTGCCTCCTCTGAAGACACAGTGCCATGCCTTTTGCAAGTCTACATCATGGAAGTCATTCAGAAGAATCAACCTGCTTGTCATCTTTGTCACCCCTACCAGATCCTGGTAGTTAGCAGGACATGCTTCCGGTATCTTATATTTTGATAGTTTTCATTATCTAAGAAACCAGTAGAGGGAAAATTCTTCAAAATTATGTATTTTAACTGATTTTTTTCTTCAAACTTTCTAACTTTCCTGACTCACTGTATCATGAGAGCAAATTGTGACTAATTTCATTTAGTATTACAGTTATATAATTACATTTAAATAGCATCAAAATATCTTTTGTTTATAGAAAAATCTAACTTTATTTAATAATTATATTTTTAGAAAATTATTAAACAGAGTCTTTTGTTCAGAAGACATTGTATTGATTTCTGTCCCTCACTGAAAAAAGGACAGTTCATTATTTCCCGGTGTCATCACGTCTGATATGACTGCACCTCTCAGTCTTCAGTAGCTAAATAACTTGGAAAATTTCTTTCTTAATGGACTGTTGGTTTGGTTTTGTGGTGTTTTGGGTTTTTTTTCCTCCAGAATGTGTAACTGAAATTTGATCTAAAACTGGAAGTTATTTATCATGAATGTGAACTGTCATACAATTAAATAACTCAGCATTTTGGCTCTAAATTTGTCCCCATTGCTTCAGCTGCCTTAGATTTAGACTAATTTACCTGTTGATAGGTCAGCAAGTAAATAGATAGAAGGGATTTAACCAAATCAGAATTTAATTCGTAGAAAGAAAACATTAAATCCATATACTGACTTGGGTTCCTTCATCTTGAACATACAATAGTGGCTTTGTAAGTTGATGGAGGTAGTAACTTGAATAAAAGTAACTCTTTGTTGTAATTCCTATGAAAATAAAATTCTTACTTATAATCATGTTTTTTTCCAGAAAAAATTTTGTGACAATAAATGAACGTGTAAGTTGCACTTGTTTGGATGTTTTGACCCTAAGTTCATACAGTAAGTCAGACTCTGAAAGCTAGGTATTGGCGTGAAAATGACAAAGTTATCTGTCAAGCCTCTAATCTGTGGGTTTTGTTTTTCAGCAGCAAGGTAATTTCAGACTTCTGTTTGCTTGTTTCTTTTTTTTGTTTTTTAATAACACATTCTTTTCCCATTTTTGATGGATTTTAACTGATAAAAGCAGAAATCTGTATGAACAAGCCCTGGGTATTTTCATGCAAGTTTTAAACTGAACAGCTACAAAAGCTGAAAAATGGAAAAGTCAGTAACAAATAGTCTTCTTTGTATTTTTGTTCGTCTGCCTTAGTTGAAATTCAAATACTATGAAACTAAAAAAATGGCACTATGGGACAGGGAAAATGGATCAATAAACACAAGACTGCATTACTCTTTCAGAAGAAATTTGAAGGGTATTAAAAATGCTGCACAGAGGGGTGTGTGTGAAGGAGACACTGTTTCTGCTTTGGCTGCTGAGACTTAATTCGTGTCAGAAAAGATCGCTGCTGAGCTATCAAGTAACACCCCTATCTCTTTTTTAAACCTCTGTTTTACAGAAGAGGAGAGAGGCCTGTATCTTTAATAGAGCTGGTAACATAAGACAGCTGTTGCCAATCAAAGCCTTTCATTTTATTTTCCTGTTGTCTGCACCAGCAATTTCAGAAATCATACTGTAGACACTTCGGCAGAGGCAACTTTATAATACTTACTCTACAACTTCAAGAGCTGTTTAGCTGATAGAAACCATCTGTGTTTAGTTAACTTTTACTCAAACCTTAAAATCCTGCTTCTGTCTCTACAGGTGTCACTAAAGGGATCTACTCTCACTATAGACTAACCTACAGGCCATAGTAAACCTTCAGGCCAATTCCCTTGGAACAATTTCTATTTCCCAATGTAGTTAAAATACAAGCAAAAGTCTTTCAAGCAGGAATCTCATTCCTAAATAGATTAAAGAGTCTGTAAATCATACGAAATAACTTTTTTTTTTTTGAGCTGGTCAGAACTTTTTTCCAAAATTTTATACTCTTGGACATTTGGACACAGATTTATAGAATGCTGCTCACCCAGCGCTGCCCAGAAAAGTTTACCAGCAAACAATGTATGAAGAATTTAAAATAATGTTCTTTCAAATATGAATACCTCTCAGATGAAATCATACTGCATTTCTGTTAACTGTTTATAAGGACAGGTCTGATGAACTGCTCTTATGACAATTTTCTGTTAAATATGTAAAACAGCTGTCTTTTTTTTCCAAATTTCTAATTTTTGGGGGGTATTTATAAAGCAATCTGCAGCAACCATTGTGTACTGATTTTGAGTATCCTAATTTATACAATTCATCAAGAAAAGATTACACATTCGACCATAGCAATCAACGGTTTGATACAAATGGCAAATCTAATCCTGGAAGGATGGATGCTAGGTAGTGACAGGAAACCTGCAGTTCTGGGAATAATTCCATACCAAACACGGAATATTGCTAGCAAATTGACTACAGAAATTTTCCAAGAGAGTGCACTACTGAATAAATATTTCATTTCCACTGCACTGATTTTTTGTTTTTATGCTGAAGACTTCTTCCTTGAGGCAGTGAGTAATTGGTGAAATAGACAGAAGATGGTGCTAACGTAAGGGAAAGGAGTTGCAGTACTTGGGTTCAGGTTCATATTTCTACAGATTCTTTTTTCGAGAAGAAAATTGCATGTAAAGTCTGTCTGGATTGATCATCAGTTGTTTTGATTGTCTGTGATAACAAGAACCAGGCTGCATAGCTCCACTGGCTCCAGTCAGTAGCGTATTGCTACTGTTTAGTTCTCTGATTCAGCAGAGATGAAAGGGAGTTCTGCTTCACAAGTATTTAATACATTTGTCTTGGCTATAATAGGTTCTTTTTAAATTGTGGAGTGCTTCAATATTTTTTTTTTCCAGATGCAATGACCAACAGTTATTTCACTAAGCAAAATACGAATCTTGCCTTTTAATGCAAACATTCTTCTGATATCTAATTTTCAACATTTTTTGTACTTTTGCTCAGAACATGGTTAGATTAAGTATACTGCTTTCGATATAAATGCGGTGACTTCACTTGTATTATTTCTGCAAAGTTTCTTCATTGGCTCTTCTGTGTGACATAATATTAGTTACTGACAAGGATTAAATAACTTAAAGAGCAGCAGCAAGTGCTGTCTTTGTATCTATGGCTATTTATCAGTGACCTGCTTTACCCCTCACTGTCACATTCCTTTCCTTTATTACTAGTCCCGAAGTCCAAACAAAGGAGAGAAGATTGGCTTCCATGTACTATAACTCATGTTACTATTTTTATGACATTACATCTGTCTGCTTGAAATGTGCTTACCTTCCATACAGACTGTATTTGCAAGTGCTTGTAAGTGCTTCGAATCTTTTTTAAAGTCCTGTAAACAAATAGTTTCATGCTGTTTGCCAAAACTTAAAGAGTGTGAAACTTATTTTCCATTGCTTAAAGAACAGTGGAGCCTTTGCTCTTTTCATGTTAGACTGTGTGGTATGGCTGGCATTTTTTTCTCATACTCACTTTACCATCATGGTACCAGGTTCATTCATGTATTAGGAATCACACAGTCTGAGCTTACTCTTTATGCAAAAATCCAAGTAGTGTTTTTGCCACTACTTCTAGAAAAGGTGACATTTAGACAGATACAGAAACACAAAATAGAACATAAAAAAGATCCTCAAAAGGAAGAAAACACCTCAAAGTTGCTTTTTGCCCCATGGGACGGTCTTAGCAAATGCAACCAGTCTGTAGTAGGAACAAAATCTATGTGGTTTGTCTATGGAATTTGCTGTTTGCACAACAGCTTCTTCTGCTAAGAAAAGGCCAATGCTTTCACGAATGGATATAAAAGTTGGGCATTTAAACAGTATTATGGCCCTGAATAATTCACTGCATTGTTAAACACCTGTAGATATTCCTGAAATCATTGGACAGAATTATTCTCTGACATAATATCAGTGAGTTTCTTGGTAGCACGTCAGGTAGCCAAGCAAGTACTTTGTCATAGTTTTTGTGCATTCTTTCCTAATAGACCAGGCACAGAACTTATGAACACATTAGTACATGCCCATTTTTAGGTAGCAGTAACTCTGCACCCTCTATCCCATTACTGAAATTCAACTGAAGTAGTTTACATATTGCGGGAATCAGTTTTTACTCCAGCTAGTAGGCACACTTTATACAGGGACATTTTGTCTGGCCTTGGGTTTTGTTACATCTGCTGGTCTGTGACAACATGCTACCTAGTAGTTGTTTGCCTTCTAGGTTGTTCCAGGATAATATAAAGTTTCCCATGTTTATCTCTGCAGTGTGGGTTTGTTTGCCAGGTGTTACTGCGATTCTTTTAGCATTTATTTCAGTAAAAATACTGTGTGATACTTGCTCATTATTTAAAGATGATGTGCTGAACTTCAGTCTCAGAAAATGGCAACCATCTGCCTGATTCTACCAATAGGATTTGTTGGGTTTGAATTGTGCAGTTTTTAAATTTTAACCTCTTAGTTCACGTATGGAAAGTTGAAAAAAGAACTAATGCCTTTGAACATTTTCTGCTTACATTTTAAAAAGACAAGAACTTGAGGAATGGGTCACTTAGATTCACAGAAGACTTTTGAATGTTGAGATTTTTGTTGAGATTTTAGTTCTGAAATAGAATATCCAGACATGAATCCTGATAACTAAGAGATAATTGATTTTGTTTTACAAGGGAAACCTACATACTTCAAGCATCATAAAGAGGCGTCAGTAGCATTACAGGAAGATACTGACTCTGAAAAAAACAGGAATAATGACTTTCTGTATTCTGCAGAATATGTGTAATGGGTTCCAAAACCAAAACTTTGTGAGATACTTCATTGTTGCACACACTGAGTTTCATTACTTGTGTCAGGTGAGGGTTTACACTTCAGGGGAAAGCTTACATTCCCCTCCTTAAAGGGAATGGAGCTCTTCAGACAAAATAAATACTTGGAGCAAATGATAGACAGTTTTACTGCAGCCCCTGATTGTCCCTGCATGATCATGTTTTATACTGAACTGGAGTATTGTAGTAAAGTTGCTTTGTAAGTTAAAAGACTATTTTGCCAAAGTGTATAGGAGTGAAAGGTGTATGTCTTATAGGAACAATATAATGGACCTCCTTTTGACACTCATTTCTGTGTCCTTAAGTCATGCCACTTTTTACCACCTAGATATGACTAACTTGTTCATATTAATACAGAATGCAGTACGTACAGCAAACTTACTGCACTGTTGGCTTGTCCTGATGTAAGCTGCATTTGAAGTTCATGTCCAAGCATTGTGTCCTCTTTACAGAGAACAACAGACAGGGTTTGTTGTGGTCCTCTGAATATTGTAATAAGGAGATATGCTGCAATAGGTTTTTGGGTATCTGAGTTGCCGGAGGCAGTTGTAAAAAAAAAAATCTTTAAAACCACAGATTTTGAGAAAATGTCTGCCTTTTTCAAATTCGCGATGTTAGAAGGACTGGCTTTCTGGATTAGTCTATCATATTTAGTTTTTAACCTCACATCTCTTCTCAAGATTGTTTCTAAATTGTGAGTATTCACATTGTTGTCTACTAGATGTTATAATAGATCATGTGTTGAGGAAGGTGTCGAATATCTCTAATTTTCAGATTACAAACTTGTGGATGAATTGTGTAAAATCACTTTTACTTTGGTGTGTTTCAGCTTTTAGCTGCTGTAGCTAAAAGCTTAAGCTTAAAGCTTTTAGCATCATTTCATTAGTGCTAATTAGAGAGTAACAAGACTCAGCCTCATGACTTTTTTCCACCTGCTTGTTCACTCTCACACTAAGCTTATGTTTAGTAAAGATTTAGATTTAAAGTGCCATGCATGCCTGATGACAGATAATTTCTGTAGCACATTTTAGCAGCTCAGATCAGTACTTCCTTAACTGTGGGGCAGTGTGACTACAAATACCTGTAGTGCACCTGCAGCCTCTGGCATGGTAGTGGTAGTTCACTCAAACCATGCAACTTCTTTACAAGTTAAAATTCTCTAGTCTTGCAGTTGTGCTAATTTTTACTGAGTCATATTTGGAATCTGAATTAATCTGCTTGAGTATCTGAATTAATGTGCCTTTAGTATGTTTTACAATGGGAACATTTGCCTCTTGGCCGTACTTTGTGCTGAAGATAATAGTGAAATATGGTGGTTGCATTCTTATTCTTCAAGCTGCTGCTTTTATTCCTAATGGCTTGTTTCATTTTAAGAATACCTTTTTTTGTCCTTCCTATGGGCTTTTTAGCTCGTATTGTAGTAGTTCATGGGTTAAAGCTGTAAGGTCACAAGAGTTCAATCCACACGTTTGGTGACTCACAGTATCATGTTATAAATTCCAGTGAACCACCATGAAGCAAAAAGTCCAGAGTTTATCTGAATGCAAAAGCTTTAAACACATTTGTAATGATTCCTCTCCAAAAAGTAGCCTGACTTCCATGCTTCTGTGAATGCCTATGTCAGCATAAATAACTGCAGTAACCTTTCGATACTTAGTCTGTGTGCTTTCCAGTGGAGAATAATAGTCTGGTGATGCTGTGGATCTTCAGTAAAGTTCTGATCTTACAGTTTTTCAGCACTACAGTACAATCAAGACTTTGATTGCTTCTAACTTTTTCAAATACTTCCTTAGAATTTGGTTTTAACTCTTGTTGTCCTAGATATTAATGTCTTTTAGGTATTAATACTGTGAATTGTCTTGGTAAGAACGTCTGTTTATCTTATCTATCTTGGTTTCAGTTCAAGATTTTTTGTATAATTCTTTTTTACTAAAAGAGTTATTAGTGCCTGCATGCAAGTTTGAAAATATTAAGATAGTTGACCTTACAAGACACTTATTAGAGAATAAGCTCTTCAAAAAGCAAATTGTTCTGTTAGCAGCAGAGCTGATGAAGCCTACTTTCTGCCAGATTTATGCTTTTTATTTTTCTCCTCCTTCCCTCTGCAGTGCCTCCTCTGTCTTCTGCCTCTCTTGCTGGCCATGCAGCAGCACATGCCATGGCTGGGGTTGGAGCTGTGTACTGATTGGCTGATACCTTTTGGAGTGGTTAAGATGTGAGTCTTAATACCTGCCTTCTCTACATAGCAGATACTGATTTGGGTGTCTTCCACCAGCAGCTGGTTGATTTGACGTGGGAATGCATTGAGACTTGAAGAAATTTGATTTTGAGTAAGGTTTTAAATTTGATTGAAGCTAGCCAGCAGATTTGAAAAGCAAGCAGCTGAGGGATAAATCAACAAGAATCTCTGCTAGAAGTAGTTTTGTGAAGTCTTGATAAACTATTCATAGGTAGAGGAATTGTAAAGAGCTTCTGTTGCACAATAATTTATCTTTGCACTTTTTTTTCTCCACTAGTCTGTCTATGTGTTTTCACTTGTAACTTAGCTTTCTATCCTATTTCTTTACTCTTCTGAGTATATCTGATATATGCATGCACATGCTCCAACGTAGAGACCGTAGTACTGGACTACTGAACTGCAACCACAGCCTGAAGGCTGGAACGTGAGCACTTTACTGGGAAATGCCATAAGGACAGAAGCTTTTAGAAGCTGCTTTTGCCTGGAGGTTGGAGTAGATGGCGTCCTAAGTCAATTCCAACCTCAGGTATCCTGTGACCCTATGATGCTATTTTTAGTCAGAGCAGCGTGTTTACAGAGGGACAAAGGGTGAACAGGTAGATCCAAATACCAGCAAACTCCCTGCATTCATCCCTCTCTGTATTCCTTGTTCAGACTGACCAGTGCACCTTTCTCTTACTGACTTTTCCGGGGCAGGAATTTTCATTTTCTTTTTTCTTATTTTAAGGCCTTTGCAGTGAAATGTTTAAAGTTGATTTTTTTTTTTTTTTTTTTTAAGTAACGCGTTAGTTTTTTGTTGGAGATGCAATGTGCTGATTCATGAAGCTATTATTTGTTTTTAAAGTATCTGAATGATCTGTCAGTCTAACTCTGAAATAAGTGGCAGGCAAGTGTCTTTGGAGGTCTGATACACAGACATCGCACAAAGAGAAAAGCTTGGTAAAACACAGGCTAGAATAAAAATCCTTGCTCCATCTTTTTCAGAGTATGGCTGCTGACACTATATTTTCTGACTTTGTGGCCTTGAGACAGGAAGTCTTGATACATCGTAGCGTAATATTGAGGAGTTTGATATATCTGTTTTGAAATGATTCTTGCCATCTTTTCTTTAAGATGTTTTATTTTTACCTTTGAGAATTTCAGTCATATGGGAACCTGGCTTAAAAAAAAAGGTGGGGGGGAAGGCCCAAACCATAAATCTGTACCCTCCCAATATCTTCTGTTAGTCTGTTTCAACATTTAAAGTCCTATGAAGTAGCTATATGATGCCGTGAAAAGCCAGAATTGAAGACTCAATAGTCGGCAGACTATTAAGCAGGTATTCTTTATTGCGGCGCCGGGCACACGGGGGATCTCTCCTCCAAACGTGTGCACCGAAGAGACACAGTTACT
>Ga0065711_1049571_pt1 | contig 11231 bp, 10 predicted proteins | sample Hoacrofraction12_FD_59098 | JGI IMG/M metagenome (GOLD analysis project Ga0065711, IMG submission 59098) | Hoatzin crop microbial communities from Cojedes, Venezuela - Epithelial fraction 12 v2 (version 2) | ecosystem: Host-associated > Birds > Digestive system > Esophagus > Crop | place... | reverse complement strand
GGCTGCACAGCACCGCGGCCAGGCGGGGCTGGAATATCTCCAGAGAAGGAGACTCCACAGCCTCCCTGGGCAGCCTGTTCCAGGGCTCCGTCACCCTCAGAGGGAAGAAGTTCTTCCTCATGTTCATCTGGAGCTTCCTCTGCTTCAGTTTGTGCCCGTTGCCCCCGGGTCTGTGGTGTAGGGTGGCTCCTTGGGGATGTTGTCTCCTTGCTGACACTGGGGCTATAGCTGCTCTTACCTCTCTAGGCAGGGGACACCAGTGCTTGCCAGGGGAATAACCCTGGCTCCAGTCCTCTTCTGGGCTCCACAAGGACCATTAAAGCCTGCCCAGTAATGCTGACCTCTCCCGTGGGGGATGTTAATCCAGTGCCTGATTTGCCCTGCTCAGCCAGGCATGAGCCTCAGTTTCTTAGTGCTCCAGTTTTATTGATTTTCATTCTTGTGACTGAAGCAAATGCTGTCCTGCTCTGCTGCGAGCAAACGGCAGCCTGCCCTGCTGACATGGCCCCCGCGGCACATCATTTGCTGCCACTCCGGGGACCTTGGCTCCTCGTTAAGCTGGGGCAAGGGATAGACCGTGCCTCTGCGCTCCACTGGATGTGACAGGACATGCTGCCTTGCTGAGGGAGAAATAAGGCTGTTAACGGTCGGGAGGGGGAACACCAGCAGGGACAGGTCATCTATGATTCCCACCCTGCCCTCAGCAGAGCCTTGCCATATTCTGGAGGAGTGTTGTCCACAGGAAGGACTGGGTGGGAATATATCTGATGCAAGGCTGTCAGAAGGTGCAGTACAACACTGTCCAAGGCACAGAAACACAGGAGGTGGCACCTGAGCCTCCTTCATGGGTGAGGTTTGGACATGGTCTTTGGAGAGGTCCAAAATGCTTCCACTAAGTTTATCCCTCAGCTCAGGCCACTGCTTTGTTCTTCCTCTCTTTGTGTTTTCCTCATCCTCTTCACACCATACCTTCTTCGTTGCATATGGCATGGGATTTCCAGAAGATCTCCACATTTGTAGGGACTGTTCGGGAGGACTCTCGTCCTGCAATGCCCTTGCCCAAGCAGGAGAATGAGCTTCCAGCCCCTTTTCCTTCAAACCTGGTGGCTTGGCCAGATGCGGGCCTCTATGACAAAACAGAGTCATCTGCCCAGGGCAGGACCAGTGCCACCCCCTTCACACAGGAGATGGCACAGCTCTGAGCTGGTGACTTGACTTGCCTGGCACCACCAACTGTGGAGGTCCATGTAGGGGTCAAAGCCAGGGGGACGCCATGGGCTCGCCCAGGGCAGCCCTCCAAGTCAGTGCTCAGAGTAAATTCACTTGTGAGTCTGGAATTTTCTTGAATCACCTGGATTTCACACCTAGGAGCCTGGGGTAGAACTGCATGATCCTTCCTCAAGGGTCCTGGGGAGACCTGGCTTTCTGCAGAGGATGGCTGCCACCATGACAGGAGGAGATACAGCAGCGCCCTGAGCTACACCACATCCCACACCTCAGACTTTCTTCTTCCTTAGAAAAATGTTCCTAGCAGTGGTCTCCATCTCACACCAGAGGGGTGAGATCTGTCTCAAACGAGGTCCTTGCTGCAAACAGCGTTTCTTTGTCCCCATGCCAGACTGACAGGCTTTCATACTCTATGTCTTGTCATTGCTCCTCAGGGCTGGCCTGCCAGATGATTAAGCAGTCTTCTACCTCCCCATTTCTATGAAAAGGCTTTCTTTCTCCCTCCCTCCAGGACCGGTCTTTAGCTAAAAGTTGCTGGAAATGCCTGTTTATTTTCATTAGTGGTGTTAGCCCCACTACCCGTAATCCCTGGAGAGCTTCTTTTATCACTTCATGATGAGGGCTGTCAAAATTATTCCATCAAGAAAAGAAAAATTGGATTTTCAGCTGCATTTTTTTTAACAGATACTGTGTGTTTTCTGAGGGAAAAATATAAGGAAAACTCAAAGAATCTTTCTTTTCACTGAGCAATACAAAAATACTTCTGAGCAACATAAAAATACGTGGCTGGATTCCAGTTAAACTGTCAAACCCTAAATGTCTGTAGTTTCGACCAGGGTGGAGGACTGAAAAACTAACAGGTCCAAGGACTGAGACTTTGCCCGGAGCCGCTCATCCCTCGACTCTCTGATGATCAAATATCACCCTTAGGGAGGTATTTTGCAGGAAAATGGCAGAAACCATAAAGGGTGGTCCTAGCGAAAACATGTTTCAGTACTTGTGGAGAAGACAAATGGGGAGGAGAGCAGCATGAGGAGAAGGGCAGAGCAAGTAGGGTGGGTACTCTGGGCAATGAACAGTTTGCAGCTGCTGGCCCAAGAGTAGAGAAGATAGCCAAGGACCCCTCACCCTCTGCCAGTTTGCAGGCAGGTCTGGCAGCATGGCTGGGCAGCACTGGGGCAGGAGGCCCGACCTGCAGGAAGTGGCCACAGTGAGACCTCTCTATCTTCACGCAGGAAACCGTGTCCCTTCCCTCCGAGAGCTGGCAGGGGGTGGTTGGCAGCATTGCCCTTGCCTTTGCCTTGTCCTCACGCAGAGACAGGATGGGCAGGAAGAGGCTGCAAACCTGCTATGTTGTCCTCAGGAAAGGGACAAAACATCACCACGCCAGCACACACTGGACCAGCCACCCTCTAACAGCCAGATGGGCTTGGGATGACATCTGCACAGACAGACAAGATGAGGCAGGTATGATGAGCACTTGGCTTCTTTCAGCCTGAGAGACATCAGATGCCAGCACAAAGCTCAAGTTCATTAGCATATGCATGGAAACCAAAGTGCCCTCGGTTAATGAAACAGCAGCAGAGTGACAAATTCTGGGAGACCCAGGGGACTTCCTGAAGCTTCCCTGTTCAGGGAGAGCAGTTCTGTCCCAGAGGCCATTAAAAGGGCCTCACCTCAAATGAAGACCTGTCAGGAGATATTTGACTGTGGCAGAAATGACAGCACTTGCCAGGCCTCGTATCAGAGCACAGAACCTCAGCTTGGCTCCTCAGGCTCGGGTATCAATGAGGACCAAGCGGCACTGATGGAGGCCAATTCATTGACTTGGACAGCTCCAGACATGCGTTTCTCGCTACCTCCCAGGCATTTGACCTGCTAGATGCATTTAACCCTACAGCAAATGGCTCAGTTATGTTCTCCAGAGGTGAAGGTTTCCACAGGAAAACTTGTGAGAAGTTGTGCCACAGCAGGAGTGGGGACACACTGCAGTGAATGCAATGCTCTGTGCTGCATGGCAGGTCCAAGCAGCAAAGCCAAATTGCCCCAGAAGGACAAGCAGGCTACAGTGAGGTGGACCCCTGCATGATGTGGCCCAAGCTTCAAGATACCAGCTCACAACCTGTCAGATCAGCCTTGAGACAAGGCTTTCCTATAAGGCACCAGTGAGGATTAAAAATCAGATGGTTGGCCAATGAGTAAGTTTACTTCTGCCTACAAACTCACCTATTCCTGGTGCTTCTTCCTGCCCTTGTAACAGTATGCTGGAGGTTGGGAGGGACAAGCATGACTTGAGCTCAAGCTCCTGAAAGGCCAGAATGCCCTTCTCCCACTTCCTTGCGCCCTGTTGAAGAGTGGTGTAGAAGAGAGTGTGGAATTCACCACGTCGCTGTGTTAATAACAGAAAATGTGATGGGTCATCCCAGTGGTGAAAGTGTACTGGCGGGGAGAAGGATGTCTAGTCCCCAGGTCCCAGGCCAGAGCTCAGTAGGTGCATTGCATAGTTCTGGATCATTAACAGAGCGGTGAGTAATTTCCTTCCTGGAGCTGAGATCTCTTCTTCATCTCCAGTCCTTCCCTGTGGAGCAGTGCTGCTCAGATGTTTGGAGGTGCTCCTTGCTTCTCAGAGAGTGCTGTGTTCAGCAATGTGTGAGGCAGGGTTTGGGAGGTGAGTACAGGGGCTGTATGGTGGAGGAGACTTGGCTTCACAAGAACACCACCTGCTCCCCATCCCACCATATTGCATCAACCACAAAGGGTGTGCGATGATCCCCGTGGTCACAGCCCAGGATGGAGCTGGGGCTCTCTGCGTTCATCCACACAAACTCTGCAACTTCGCTTGGAGAATCCAGACTCGAAATGGTGCCCTCAAACTCCTGTAGCATACATGGGTCAACTTAGCGTCTTGTAATAATCTGTGGGACCTATTGTGAAACAAAACAAAGCGAGACCCTCAATGAGCGTGTCCCTCTGACACTGGAGACTTGTGCAGTGTCTCTTTTGCCTGCAGAACAGTTTGTTCTACTGTCCCGGAGAAGACAAGGAAAACAAATCTTCTCTCAGGGCCGTTCTTCTTAACCTGCATTTAGGAACCACCGTCACTCAAGCCTCCAAGGAACACGTTATCACTTGCTTCCTGGCAGAGGCGTGAGCTTTTGTTTATTGAAAATAAAAGCGTACACGCTGCTTAAAATGCTTTGCAAAGGTGGCACGAGGGCAAGGCTGGGGAAGAGCAGCACGCTTCGTCTCTCCTTGACAAATTACCTTTCACAGTGCTTCCAGCACCTCTCTCTTGCAACAACCGCTTAATAACGCACAGGCGCTGCAGTTCTCTCATTACTGGGAAGAAAGAGAGACATTTCAAAGAACCACAATGTAGCCAGTTCTCGGGGGTTCACTTTCTGGGTTCCTCTGACACAAATTATTAAAAACATTTTTCAGCAAAGCCATGGCTTAGGCGACCTTCAACAGCTTTCACTACGAACAAAACTCTAGATGCGCTTGGCAAAAGAAGTAGAGAGGAGGGGGGGAAAAAAAAGGAAATTAGAAACATGGAAATGTAATAACTTTCCATTATGCAAATTTGATTTAATCAGAGATGAAGCTGAAGTGCAATAAAAACATACTTTCATTAAGTTTATGACTTTCAGACTCTATAATACCCCAGAAATGTCAATTATAAGGTTACCATAGTGATGCATGGTTACAACTTCGAAGGGATCTGTTTCCTCACCAGTAAGTCCACACTGAAGCTGGGCCAGGACCTGGTTTCTCAGCTCCTTAAACTGATGAGAACCTGCAGCTCTGATGGCAAATGATTTTGGCAGCACAGGTGAGTCTTAAACCTTCAGCCCTGCTCGAATCATCTGTGCCTGTGGGACTGATGGGATAACCCCTCCGACCAGAAGTGGGATGGAGAGGGCACAGACTTTTAATTTCCACTGCTTAAGGTCTGTTGTAGTTGTGCAGTCCTAGAAGGGAACTGCCCACGAGGGACATTTCATCAGGCAGGGACGGGCCGGGGGGTGTTTAAGCTGCGTTGTTCTCCCCAGCTTGCAGGGTTTGGGCTGTGGGTTGAAAGCATGTGGTGGTCCCACTCAGCCTGAGCGCGGGGTGATGGGACATCCCCCTGGGCATGCAGCACAGCCCCCAGGCTGGTCCCAGATCTCCCGCAGAGGTACTTGTACTGGTCACGCAGTGATTTCACTGCTCGAGCTGACTTCAGTGCAGATGGCCTATAGAGAGGGTTTATTCTGCTGATGTGTAACACAGCCCAGAAAAGAGCTTTGCAACAGGGCTTGCCAGGCTTTCTGCTGGGGTCAGGAAAATAGCAGCTCCATACCAGTTTCAGTCTCCCCTTTTTCCTTTCCACCAGTGCTTGGTGTGAGTACTGCTCCATAGACCAGCCTAGGTGGTGGTCTCTTGACAGGCCAGGGTCTCTCAATGAATTTTATGGATCATGGTAAACCCAAAGCTCAACCTGTGCATTGGCTGGGGTTTAAAGATCCCGTTTGCCAGGGAGCAGCAAGGCAGGCTGCTCTACCGCCAAGCTCATATTGCTCTTCTGTTGACTTCAGAGAGATGACAGGTCCCCAGCAAGTCCCAGTTTTTAAAGCAGCAGCTTCTGTTTTTCTGGGATAAGTTCCATAATTATGTGGCCACAGCTGTGATGACAGGAATTTAGCTACCGCAGTTGCTCTGAAGTGAAGCCCAGCTGATAAAGATCACTTTAAAAATCTCTTCTTTCCTGCATGCTGTCAAATGAAGTGTGCTCTGGTGCCTGCCCTTTGTCCCTTGCTGCCCTGCACTCATGCTGTTACTCAGTGCCCAGCACCCCTATGCAGCAAACTGAAGATTAGAAAGTGATGTGTTTGCAAAAAAACTCACCTGGGGACAAAATGAAGTGATACCTTTATGTAAAATACATGACACAGCTGCTGATTGTGGCCTTAAGCAAAGTGGCACACCAGTCTTAATTCAAAAGGAAGCCATTTTATCATGTTTTTAAAGGTTATAACTTAAAAGTTTACAGCAACTTCACGTAGCTTACTTGCAATTTATAATTGCCTCTGAACAAACACTTCTCCTGTTAAAAACGCCAGAATAAGGAAATTCACAACGATCTTTGTTTTCACTTCTCGTAGCCCGTGATAAGGTACGCATCTGCTTTGTGGTAATTAGGTAAACATCTTTTGTCTAATCTTACTTTGAAACAAGTCCCCAGTAAAAAGCCAAAGCACTCGCAGAGACCACTACACCTCTGCTTGTGTCCAGCTGCTGAATAATAACATAAAATATATATATTGAATATACATGAGCAGTAAGGCATTGAAGTTCAGGGACATGTTTGCAGTTCAGATCTTGGGTAATTACCTGTTGTGCTTGATTTGCAGGCGGTGGGATGAACCACACCTTCTAATGGTCGGTGGCGGGGCAGTGACAACAGGGACCTTGCATTGCCCATACGGGCAGTCAGCAGGCTCTGCTCCATGGGTGCTTACCTGGACCTCTTGCCGCCTGGATGCCACTGAGGGCCAGACCTGCAGGCAGGCTCTGACACAGAGGGCAGTAGCCAGACCGGGAACTTCAGGGCCATCACTGCTGGACGTAGCAACATCCCTCCCCAGCAGGCTTTCCAGCACTGCTCTGCTGTCACAGACTGATGCTGATGAAACAAAGGAATTCAGGGTGCTTGGGTCCTGCAAGGCGCTCTGGGATGTTTTTAATTTTGGGTGCTGATGCTGGGGCTTTCTGAAGCTCTTTGCAAATGGTTGCCTATGGTCAGGCACTCCTCAGCTCAAGATGCTTCATCTAGGCAAAGCCCTGCATTTGTCACGCAGGCTTATTAGAGCTTTCCACAGCAGCTAGAGTAATTGAAAACAGTTCAACAGAGTGGATTGACAGTTACTAGCTGGAACTTGATGTGGCTGGTTTGTAAAAAGGTGTGTTACAACAGTTTGGTTTCCTTCAGTGCAAACTTCTCATTTGTAGCGAAGTTGTTATACATGGGAGAGAGGCTGACCCTTTGCTATTAGTTCTGAAGTCGAACGATGAAAAGACATTTCAGTCTGCTACATGGGAAGGAAATTAAAAACCAAAAAATGAGTGGTATGCTTGTAACAGTGGCATTCAGCTTGAGCTACAGGGCATGATGCTGTATCGATCATAAGGCAATCACACATTTACCATGGGATTTTAGGACCACCAGAGCTAGGGAGTCTGGATATGAAACACACCAGTGTTCCCATATTATTTTTTTTCCCCCAGAGCTAGCTGGTCCCACCACTGGCAGGAACTTCAGGAATAACACAACTGGCTGGTGTATTTCTCACTGGAAAAGATTCAAGCTAGTAGCCTTCACTTGCACTGTAACTAGCCATCTTTACTTTGATCGGCTCCTTGGTAGCTCAGTCAAACCAAATCAGCATTTTGTGCTACAGAATGGCATTGCGTTCTCAAGGTAAGTAGGGCAAGGTGTGCTGCTTTCTATTTGATGGCAACCTCGCCCACTGCATTGGAATCTCAGCTCTACAGTTAGAATGTGATCAAGAGTCCAGCTGTAGAGCTGGTGCTGTGAGTGAAATCTCTGAGGTCAAGTTACTGCTAATGGAGTAGTAATGGATCTGATTTCCCAGCAGCTAAGGCTGCTTTTTTCCAGGAGGGAGGGTTAGGAGAGCATGCCTGGATCCTCACCCCATGCTCTCTAAGCAACAGGGAGCTGACATTATCCTTCTGTCTCTGACTCAGAGAGTCAGCGCCTGTCTGCGTAGCTTGCAGAGCACACTATTACGCTGCCAAGTGGGTTTTGGAAAAGGACGTCAGTTCAGAGCCATCACATGGCACCAAGGACTGTGGATCTGTTCCTGCCTGGGACTCTTCACAGCAACCTCTGCAGGATTAAAGGATCTGAGCTATGCTGTTGCTTCCCATGAGATCCTCAACACAGAAGAACCCTCCCTCCTCACTCCCCCTCCCTCTGCTCTTGTTGGAGGGCCCCTGCATTTGCTGGAGGGTCAGTTTGTCCACGTAACTGGGATGCATCAAGAGGAGTGTGGCCAGCAGGTCACGGGAGGTTCTCCTTTCCCTCTACACTGCCCTAGTGAGGCCTCATCTGGAGTACTCTGTCCAGTTCTGGGCTCCCCGGTTCAAGAAAGATGAGGAGCTACTGGAGAGAGTCCAGTGGAAGGCTACGAGGATGGTGAGGGGACTGGAACATCTCTCCTATAAGGAGAGGCTGAGGGAGCTGGGCTTGTTTAGCCTGAAGAAGAGAAAGCTGCGAGGGGACCTTATAAATGCTTACAAATATCTGCAGGGTGGGTGTCAGGAGGACGGGGCCAGACTCTTTCCAGTGGTGCCCAGCGACAGGACAAGGGGCAATGGGCACAAACTGAAGCCGAGGAAGTTCCGTCTGAATGTGAGGAAGAACTTCTTCCCTCTGAGGGTGACGGAGCCCTGGAACACGCTGCCCAGGGAGGTTGTGGAGTCTCCTTCTCTGGAGATATTCAAGACCCGCCTGGACAAGGTCCTCTACAACCTACTGTAGGTTCAACAGGAGGGTTGGACTAGATGACCCACAGAGGTCCCTTCCAACCCCTACCATTCTGTGATTCTGTGTATCACTGTCCCTTTGACAGGAGCTTGCTCATAAATTGTTGCTGGGACCCTGAGGTTCAGTGGAGCATTTCCCTAGCGTTTGCAAAGGCTATGGTTTTCTAGAAACATACACAGTAAGGAAGGCATTGTCTAGTGGATTAGAGCCTTGATATTTCTAATCATACCCTGCCTCAGCCTCTGAGTGCTGAGAACCCTATTCACTGGCATTCAGTGGTTTCTCTGGGCGCTATTTCAGATGCAGAATAATTAGCAACATGCAGGAAAAGCAACAAAGCCATGAATGGTATTTAGTGACAATTATTCCACCGAACCATTTCTTACTATTATAAATGGAGCTTATTAGCACTAAATTGTTTCCATAGGAAGCAGCATCAGCAATAAAAAGAATGGCTGCAGGCTGGCTTGGCGGTGAGGGAGTCAGCACAACGGAGCCTGCCTGTCTGCTCCTCGCTGCAGCAGCATGCGGAGGGAGAAACCCACACGCCTGCCACAGCTTGGGGAGCTTTGGCTCAGTGATGCCAGGTGGCCTGGCCCCCTACTCCAGCCCTGCACCATGGCAGCTACCTGTGCTGGATAGATCTCGCACCACTGGAGTCAGCTGGTTTACAGTGGGGCAGGAGCTGGTGAATGAAACATGGGGACAAGAGTGTCTGCAGGGAGCTCCCACCTTTCATTTCATCCCTTTGCTTGAAGGGGTTTCTCACAGGGAAGGTCCTGCTGTCCATCCTTGACATCCAGATGGTAGCTCTGAATAAGACGCTGCTCCAGACACCTCCAGAAACCATCCCAAAACATAAGGAAGCAGAGGATGGTGGAAGAAGTAGGGAACTCCCAACTCCTCCAGTGCACACGACAGCAAGAGGTGGAAGGTTTTGTCCTTGGAAATGGATAAGCAGCGCCACAGGACAGGTTTCTTCTAGAAGTGGCACAAAGACTGCAGAGCCTCTTCTCAAAAGTGATCTGCCCTTCTCCCCATCAGCTGCTCCCTCCCGGCAGGTCCCAGGGGTTCCCAGTGGCATGGGGAAGATGAGGGCGCAGGAAAGGGGCTGACCTGGTGTCCCCCAGGGGCATATGGCTGAGATGCTGTGGCAGAGCATCTCCAGCAGGACAGCAGGGTCCAGTGTCAAGGGAATTCTACTGAAAGAAAAGTTTATTTTGAAGAATTTTCCCCTGGGAGAAATTTAAACTAAGTGTTGCCAAACCAGGCTGATGTTCATGTGTGTCTGACGTGTCGTGGTAACTCCTGGAAGCTGTAGCTACACAAGGGGAAATGTGGGGCTGTGAAGGACATGGAGCCTCAGCCACCACCCCAGCACAGTGGTTCTGCAGAGGAACCCAGGCCTGGGAGGCAGGATGCAGCTCTGGGGGGGAATGCACAGGGTAATATGAGTTTGAGTTGGCAGTACAGCTGTAAGTGGAAAGGTTTTGGTCTGTCGACTATTGAAAAAGATCCTTCTATCTGTATGCCCAAATTTCAGGCCATCTGAACCTGAAATCTCCAGAAATGTTTTTTTGATTTGTTTTTGTTCGGTTGGGTTTTTCTTTAGTTTTTAGCTTTGGCTTCTGAAACATCTTTAAAGAATAAATTTAGGGAAATTTCAAGAGGAAAAGCATTTGGTCTGAAGCAAAATATTTAACATATTTTAAGCTTTTAAATTTTCTGCTTCTTTTGTCAGGTACTTTTTTTTTTGGGGTGTTTTGGGTTTTTTTCTTGTTGACACAATTTTTTAAAAATGAAGCCTGTATTTCTGACTGATTCCAAGTGACCTGAAAGTGTAGTTTTTAGAGAACAAAAGCTTCCCTAAACAATTCTCCATTTTTATCTTGGAGCTTCCTTGCATCTAAAGAGACAAAGGCAGAGCTGAGACTCAGGGCAGACTGCCTCACCGCTGGGAATTCTTGTGGCAGGATGAAACCCGCATGAGTTGGGGGGTCTCCTCCCTGCAGATGCCCTTCCCTGAGACCATCCAAAGTGACATGGAGATGAGCACACTCACCAGCAGTCCTGATACCCAGCTAGACATCCCAGCCAGAGGTCCAGCTTTCCAAAGAGCAAAATCTGTGCCAGGCACAGCTTTTTCACATTTTGTACAGGTCTACATCCGTCACTTTATTAAGTAAACAAATTATCAGGCTTGTCAAATCATTTACCTATTTGGCATTTGGGCACTAGTCTCCTTAGACTTGTGATATTCAGAGCTGGATGACTAAATCCATTCCATACCCTGTTCTAAGTCCTCATTTGTTTCATGGATTTGCCCTCAAACCCTGCAGAAGGAGATGGTGTCCACACACTAGTGGGTGGCTAGGGACAAGGTGCCTGGCTTGGCCCCACCAGGGCTCCTCCTGACCAGGGAGGCTGTGCTGGAGGAGATGAACCCCCCCCCCCC
>Ga0065711_1049570_pt1 | contig 11231 bp, 5 predicted proteins | sample Hoacrofraction12_FD_59098 | JGI IMG/M metagenome (GOLD analysis project Ga0065711, IMG submission 59098) | Hoatzin crop microbial communities from Cojedes, Venezuela - Epithelial fraction 12 v2 (version 2) | ecosystem: Host-associated > Birds > Digestive system > Esophagus > Crop | place... | reverse complement strand
TGCGGGGAGACCTGATTGCAGCCTTTCAGTACTTAAAGGGAGCCTATAGGAAAGATGGGGACAATCTTTTTAGTAGAGACAGCAGTGACAGGATGAGGGGTAATGGTTTTAAACTAAAACGGGGTAGGTTTAGGCTGGATATAAGGAAGAAATTCTTTACAATGAGGGTTGTGAAACACTGGAGCCGGTTGCCCAGAGAGGTAGTGGAGGCCCCATCCCTGGAAACATTCAAGGCCAGGTTGGACAGGGCTCTGAGCAACCTGATCTACTTAGTGGTGTCCCTGCTCGCTGCGGGGGGGTTGTACTAGATGACCTCTAGGGGTCCCTTCCAATCCAAAACTTTCTATGATTCTATGATTCTATGATTCCATGGTAACACGAAGTTTGTGACTGCAGCCACCAAGGATGTGGCTGTAGGAGTCTGAAATGTCTATTTATATGACCTCATCCTCAAAAAAATTTCTCTGGAAGGTCTTAGATTTGTCCTAGGGATGTCAGTAGAGTCTTTATTGTCTCCAGCCTCCCAAAGTTCATTTTTTTGTATGTCCTGGATACACTTTTCCCCTGCTATCTAATGGATATTGTCGTTTCATCCAAGAAGATGATCACATATTTTCTAAGTCGTGGGACTTTTCTCTCTAATGTTTGAACTGCTGCATTCAGAATCTCTTCTAGCCCATAGGGGTGAGAAAGCACTCTCAGAAATTATATCTGGAATACATCTTCTAGCACTTAGACATCTATGCTGTCAAGTACTGCAGTTTATAGATGTTTTAAACTATTATCAACCATTTACTCATTAGTTTCATTACATAGTTTATTCTCTCCTCATCTCATTGCATAACTGCTGTGTTGTTAGTGCCAATAGAAGTTAGTTAGGCACTGAGGCAGAGCTATGAAACTCTAAGAGCTTCAGCATAAAACCACTATCTGTGCCTATAAAAGTGTTAAATAAAATCAATGCACTGTGCTAAGAAGTCCCAGTGTAATAAAAATAGGAACAAAGCTCTTAGCCCTCCTTTTGAAGCCATCACTGCTGATTCTGTGGTTTGGAGGAGGAAAATGCTTCATGTACTTAGAAAGGCAAAGGTCCAGGAAACGCAATGCCCCTCACCTTCTGAAACCCAGATTCCCCACAGGGAGTACAGGAAGCCTGTAGCTGCCAGGCACCACAGGAGGACGCGCTACCATGCAAGCAGCCAGTCTCCACAAAGGGTTATAGTAAGACATGGCTTGCTTTTCACGTTCTCTCTTTTTTCTTTTTTTCCCTTTCATTTTTCCAAATGTTTCAGATCAGCTCTTTCCTTCCCAACTTCAAACACTTAAATGAGGAAATGCTGGCAGGTGTCTTTAATTATGGTCAGACTGTCTTTAACAGACTGTATCAATATCACCTGAGATGTTGATGCTTTCCAGGGAACGTTTAAAGAGCTTGTAAAGGTGTCACAGACATGTATTTAAGAGTTCCCTAGCAAACATTAGTTTACATATGAATTCACTCACATTAATTAACACTACCAATTCAAAGATGTCCTTCTGTATTTGTGAACTCAAAGCTGTTGTGTGGAAAGAGTATATAATGAAAATTTTTACACTAAAAAAAATCGTATTCTTATTCTTGCTAGAACTTAAAAATGAAACTAAATTAAATCATTTTGCATTTAACAATATCTTTACCTACTGCACAAGAATATATTTTTAACTATATAATATTGAAATTATTTTGGCAAATAATTTCAGTTTTTAGCATATATACAATCCTTGTTATTTTCCAGGAAATTAACATGTATTAATCTATTTCAGGTCTTAGATCTCTTGTGAAGTAATGAAAACGGTATTTCGCTCTTTTCCTTAAACAAATTAATGGAGATTATTAGGGGTAGTTTCAACAATTTGTGCATAGCAGGGCAAGTTTCCTACATCCAAAACTACACAAGTGAGCACCTTTGTTGCTAATACAGACCAGCAGCAGTAAACATTTCTTTGTTTTAGTGTGGGCGTGGACTCGGTAAGTCAGTCTGCCCAGCACTCTGCACCCCTCACCTGACATAGTCCAGTTTACAAAATCCTCCTAATCCAGGACTGTATCTATCGTCAAACTCACCTATGCTGAAGCATTCCAGACTATGGGGACCTGAATGTACTTCACGCAAAACATCAACTCAAAAATACTAACTAACTTAATGGATAAGAAAAATTAACCCATAATAGATGAAATCTCAGGGACAAGATTCCCATTGCTTTCAATAGATCCGGATTTAATACAATATTAACTTTCTTTCTAGTTCACCTCAAACTCCAGCTTTTTTACAGTATGACATCCCATCATGCATTATAATATTATTCCATCCATTGCAGAACTCTCCTGTAGTTTAGAAGCTTTAGATTAAAAGGCTGTCTAAATCATTACTGAACAGCGAAGGAAAGTTTTTCAGAGGGTTTTTTTTTCTCTTTTTATTTTTAAATATCCCATTTTGGTGTTGCTATAATGAGGCAATTCAGAGCTAATACACAATTCTGAGACTGATGGTTTATTTTAACCTACATAACAAGAGGAGATGGGAAAGGGAATGCGTTGTGATTAGAATGACAGCTTTCATGAACGAGGAGTAGAATTTGAAAAAGCAGAAGCTGTTTTATCTATAAACTTAACTCAGCTTTATGGAACAGAAGTTGGTCTGAAACTCAGAGAAAAAGTTTCTCAGACCTCGACCTACATAAAGAATAAGGAATAACAGCACACTCAACAAATAATGTGCAATAGGCATATTATACTACCAAAGGAGGTATTATCAGTTAGACAAAGAGCCTGAGGAAAAAAAGCCATGTCAGCAGTATGTTTGGAAACAGGAGTCAGGTCACCTAGAAAGGACAGCAGGGCACATTTAATGAACTGTGCAACACTCAGCTCAGGTTGTGTCTTCCGAGCCTATAAGCATTCAAACAACATTAGCATAGCTATTGCCATTCCAATATTCTTAGTGAAATAAACTTAACGAAATAATGTGCTCTTAAGATAACAATTAAATAATATTTTTTTAAACACAATGTCTACCCAGGGAACTTCAGACACTTGGACACTGTCTATATGTGCCTTTCCTTTTCCATAAACTTTTAAAAAAAGAGTTTATGTAGATACTAAACAATCATTATCTGCCCATAATGTACCAAAGTAAGGTAATTTGAATTGCATAACTTGTCATATCTCAGACCCTAACCTGAATGTTTTTCAAAATTCACAGTCCTCTGTGAATAGCATTTTTAAGGTGACAAGAAGTCTAACCCCATCGCTTGCTGCGGGCAAAATCCTGCATCAGTACAGACCTGGCAGGTTTCTAAATGGGCAAAGATTAGGGTCATAGTAAAATTCAGGTTGGAAGGAACATCGGGCGGTCTCTAGTCCGACCTATTGCTTCAGGCAGAGTCAGCTACAAGATCAGACCAGGTTTTTTCAGGGCTTTATCCAGTCTGGTCTTGAAAACCTCCAAGGATGGAGAGCTCATTAATTCCCTGGGCAATCTGCACTACTCCTTGGCTATATTCATGGTGAAAAAAGATTTCCTTATACACAGACTGAAGGTCTTTCATTTCACCTTAGGCCTGTTTTCTCTTGTCCTCCCTCCACCTACAACACAAACAGCATGGCTTCCTCTTCACAGTAACCTCCTCCTAGGCACTGGGTGAGGGCTGCTGCTAGGTCCTCTTGAATCCATCTCTTCTCCTGAATGAATGAGGTCTGGTGCCTCCTCCTCGTAGGGCAAGTGCTCCAGACCATGGACATGTTTGTGGCCCTCTGGTCAACATGATGTAGTTTATCATGTATGTTTTGTTTTGGGAGGGCATAAATCGCACAGAGTCTCTACATGCAGTCTGATGAGTGGCTGAACAGAAAGTGATAGTCATTTCTCTTTATCTACTGCTATGATCCTATTAACACAGTCCAGGATCTTTCTTTGCTGCCAGAGCACACTGATGGCTCACATTCAGCTCACTGTGAACCGTGACCCCAAGGACCTTTTCAGGAAAGCTGCTTCCCAGCCTATATGGCTGCAAGGATTTCCTCCTTCACATGTGCACGTCCTTGTTGAAATTCGAAAGGTTCCTATTGACCCAGTTCATCCAGCCCACCTAAGCCTCTCTGAAAGGCAGCCCCATCCTTGAATGTATTGACTGCCCCCATTTGAAAACGTGATGAACAAGCACTCCATTACTTCCCCATCACTAATAAAGATGTTGAATGGGACAGGTCCCGAGATAGACCCCTGCTACTGGTACTCCACTTGTCACATGCATCCAGGTATAGAATAACCAATCAACTCTCTAAGGCCAATCACTCAAACATTTTTTCACTCAGATAGTTGTCTACTCAGCCAAACCATCGCATCCCAACTTGGATACAAGAATATTGAGGTGTCAAGGTAAATGACACCTATTGCTCTCTACCCATCCATCAACCTAGTCATTTTACCATAGAAGATATTGATGTTTATTAGGCATCGTTTAGCCTTGGTAAATACATGCTGAGAGTTCCCAAAGACTTCTTATTCACATGCCCAATATTGTGTTCCAAGAGGACTCACTCTGTGAGTTTCCCAAGGACTGGAGTGACTTCTGCATGCTTACATCTGTGTGATGGATAACAGATGAATTCTTTAAATATCAAACCATTCCTTTCTGCCTTATATCTTTATCACACAATATCATCCTTGTTTAGGAAAAAAGTGCCTTTTATAAATAGTTCACAAGGATATTTGTTAGCTGTTTTATACATATTTGATAATTCCTGTTGGGTTCTTTCCCTTTTTTTTTTCTTTCCTTTTCTATAGCCTTTCCTTAGCAAACAGGAAAATATTTTATTTAAGTTACAGCAAAAACAAAAAGCCAGGCCTGTGAATATTCGTATTTAATTATGGCTACATGTAATTAAGTGTGGCAATCTGGTGATAAAACCTTTAAGTAATGACTCATAAAGAGATAAAAATGGAGCATGTGTTTAATCACTTTGCAGCCTTCCACAGAAGCTGGCATAGCTCAGGTGCTAATGAGACATCTGTTGCTTAGGACACCAGAGAAGGCACGCAATTCACTTACGAAAAAAATACCGGTATGTTATACCAGGCAGAAATACTGGCCCAGAATTCTAGCCCTCATCTTAAACGTTGGTAAGATTTCAGACTAGCAATATTCAACAAACAACGTACTTTCTTTTACAACAGTGGTTTGCTCTAGAGACAGGTAACCCAACAGTAATACTGCAAATAACATGAATAATCATGCTATCTTGCTCAAGCATATTTAACCTATCGCTGTTGTCAGCTGAGAATACTCTAGCTCTGTTAATGAAAACCTAGCTGTCTTCTCAGTACTCTGAGGTTGTTCTAAGTTTGATCAGTTCCCCAGAATAAATCAGAAAATCCTGAATGAGAAAATGGGAGAATTTTCTCATCTGCCATTTGTGATAATGGGTCATATTAGTGGGGAACATTTAAGGAAGTTCAGAGAAGCCCTATTTTGGCCCTGGACCTGTAACTGCTATATTGTAGAAAGAGAATAATTTGGGTTGGAAGTGACCTATAGGGGTCATCCAGCCCAACCCCCCTGCAATGAGCTTCAACTCGATCAGGTAGCTCAGAGCCCTGTCCAACCTGGCATTGAATGTTTCCAGGGATGGGACACCTACCACCTCTCTGGGCAACCTGTTCCAATGTTTCACCACCCTCATCATAAAAAATTTCTTCCTTATATCTAGTCTAAATCTCCCCTCTTTTAGTTTAAAACCATTACTCTTTTCTTATCTCCACAGGCCCTGCTAAAAAGCCTGTCCTCATCTTTCCTACAGGCCCGCTTCAGGTACTGGAAGGCTGCAATAAGGTCTCCCTGGAGCCTCTCTTCTCCAGGCTGAACAGCCCCAACTCTCTCAGCCTTTCCTCGTAGGAGAATTGTTCCATCCCTCTGAACATTTTTGTGGCCTTCCTCTGGACCCACTCAAACAGGTCCATGTAAAAAACAGGCAAAAGACAAGAAAAAAATAAATCCAAAATTTTATTTCTATCTCTGATTGTGTTGCGGTACATTTGCCTGAAATATTGCCTGAAGAGTCATAGGACTGCATCATCTCAAGTGGAGTTTTTGTGCACTTTGAAAGACAAAATTTAATTTAAATTGTCCAATAAAAAATACAGGAAAAAGTTCTATTAACATTAAAGGGACTGTCTCTTGCTATAAGGCTTCCAAGAGACACTGACTGTGGTTGTATGTTTCTTTCCAGCTTTTATGGGACACTAGAATCTTACCAGAACACTAGATCTAAGAGTTGCCTCTTTCTTCCACCCTTCTCTATCAGTGTGGTCCCATGGAAAGCCTACAAGAAAGAGGCAAAGGAGCATGCAAGTTACTGAGAGTAACTTCAGAAAGTCAAAAAAGGAACTTTGGACTTGCAGAGAACTGCCTGCCTTTCTGGTAGGACCTTAATGTGTGGTAACTGGCTTTTTGGTTCAATCTTCCCACACACTACACTTGGTATTTATCTTGGCTTACAACATGTTCTTCACTTTTAAATGTAACTATCTTATGCCTTCCTAAAGGAACAAAACCACTACAAAAGGATCCAGAACTTCTCCAGAACTGGGGACTACCCATACCCTTCAGGGGCGTCAGGCTTAGGCAAGACTGAACATTTCTGAACATCCCCTGTTGTGTACTGTGTACTAGGCCTTGTTTTGTTTTCATGTGGAGACTGCTTTTCCTTCGTGGTTCCCGGTTGGACATTTCTTTCCATTTTATTTTTTGTTAACGGGTTGTAAAAGAAAACTGTTGTTTAGCAATGTAGTTCTAATATGATTAAGTTCCCCTTCTTCCAGAATTCTGCTTCACAACTCTTAAATACTTAATCAATGAGTGTTTTGACTACTTTACATTGGAACTGTAGGATGGAGATTTGATTTATAATTTAAGTTGGCATCTGAATTGGTATCCTTTCTCTGAACTGTGAAAGACAATCATCTTTCTTAATGATCATTACACTAAGAAATGGTAACGTGCCATCCTTTCTCATCTCCCTTGTGAATTTCTTAGATTTATTCCTGTCTTCCTTTAACAATACTAATGTGTCATTTACATATTTATACAAAACTGGTGGTTTACATTTTGCTATTTTAAAGCCTTTTCTTCCCTATCTTCCATAATTATGCCTATTAAATTTAAGAATTAATTGCTCTCTTTTATTTATAAATTAAAGAGACTGATTGTTCACTACTTCTGTGATCAAGTTTCAGAGTCTGCTAATGGAAGCCTATTTTGAGGCTTATGTAAAGAGACAGTTAATGTCACAACTTCACTTAATATTTGTATTTAAGCTGATTAGTTTGTTTTTAAAAACAATCGCGGTTTTACAACAATGTGACACATTTAGGAAGAAATATTCAGGATCTCCAAAGGCTTATTTTTACTCTCAGTTCTAGCTGCAAAACTTCATGGCAACACCACTGCTGCTAGTATTATGCTAACACAAGTCTATGGCCATGAGCTTTTTAGAACAAGTAATTTTAGTGCTGATGGAAGATATCAGAATGGAAGGGGATGGTGACTGCAACATGTCTACTACCAAAAAGAGTACAAGAGAAATTTCTATTGTTGGTTCCTCTTTCCCTCAATATGCCTTTATGCTAGCTGATGTCAATTCAGTCCTGGGAATTAGCATGCTCACAGCAGTCTGCTACTTATAGTAGAGTCTGTAGATGGAAACTGAGTAGACTTTCTTAGTCTCACTGTTGAGAGGATGGGGATAAAAAGCTAGTCAGGACTATGAGAAGATTAGCAGCTTTCAGAGCAGGTTCTCTTTGAGAAATTTGGGCACTTAATATGCAAGTGTAAGGGAATGTCTGAATACTTCCCACAAATGAGGAACCTGCCCTTACACATTCCTCCTCCTTCCTGCAGGACTAGCTGGATGTAGACACTCACATATGTATCTGTATTTTGTATCATTAAAATCATCATATAACATTAAATCTGTAAGTTGAGAGTTGATATAATTCAATCATAGTGAAAAGTAATGGGAGTAATAAGATAATACTAATAAAAAATAATATTTGCCATACCCCTCTGAGGTTCCTTTTTTCACCCTGGATGCAAAAGTTAAAAATCAATGTTAGTTTCTCAGAATGTCAGACTTCATCACGGTAAAATATATCCTAAATTATGAGTATTTTTTCTCCCCAATCTATGTATCAAAATAAAACTTTGTTCTTTCTTAGAGGACAGTTGAACACCATGCTTAAAGAATCAAAATATTAATATTTTGTGCATTCATAAAAGACCTGAAGATGTTAAGGGCCAATAAGATGATCAAGGAACTAGAGCATCTCTCATATTAGGAGAAGACGAGAGAGCTGGGACTGTTCAGTTTGGTGAAGAGAAGGCTGAGAAGGATCACATCACTGTGTACAAACACCTGAAGGGAGGGTGCAAAGAAGACCGAGCTGGGATCTTTTCAGTGGCGCCCAGTGACAGAACAAGATGTACCGGGCACAAAATGAAACACATGAGGAGCACTGGCAGAGGTTGTGTGGAGAGGTTGTGGAGTCTCCCTACTTGGAAAGAATCAAAAGTGGTCTGAATATGCTCCATTCTGTCATCCTGTGATTCTGTTCAATGTGGTGGTGTTTGGGTTTTTTTTCCTGCATGCCTTCCGAGGTTTCTGTGAGGTAGGGGAGAGGAGTAATTTATTCATAAAGAAACAGAGGCAGATGATTTAGAATCTCCCTATTGCAGAGAAAGGATAATATGGAAGTCACAAGTGCACTTCTGAATCAAAATCCTAATGTTAAGAGGTACTGAGCACCAGCTGAGGCTAGTTCTCATCTCACTTCTGCTAGTTTTTCATCAGCATAAATCTGGTAAATTTGAGGTATTTTAAATAGATTTAACAATTCAAGTAAGACTGGAATCAGTATCACCAGTATCAGCCATTGTTTTACATCCCAAACCAGGATATTTTGATTGAGTAAAGATTAAGGCTTGATGGACTTTCATGAAATCCCTGCTGTGTACTATTTTAATATGTTTGTATATTTATTAGATTGTAATGTGCCTCTATCCTGTTGCCTCAGTTCGAAGAAAATAAGAATTTTGTTCCATCTCAGCTGATCTAGAATGAATACAGATGTACTTCAGTCAGTGTTAAAGTTTTATAAACACGTAAACCCAATTTGGTATGATTTCTTGATCATTTTAAAAGCTACTGTGCGTCTTCCTTTTAACTAAATAAACAGCTGCTTAAGTGAGTCGTATCAGCAAACAATTGTTCCACAGAAGAGAAAGCTATGATAATTTTGGCCCTTACCACACGAGTGTTTTCTTTGTAGTTTTGAAATAGAAAAGAACAGAAGAGGGTTTTTTTACTGAGTCCCATCCTGAAGGTGAAAAATGCTTGGTGAGTGCGATGATTGTGAAGGCAGAGGATCTACAAGCTGACAGTGCATACCTTTATTAGTGGCATATCCATGGTGACATCCCTGTTGGTTGCCTCTGGCTGGTAGAGGTCCAAAGAGGAAGGCAACTTTCTCATTTGAAGGAATGGACTTTCAGCAACTGATTTGTTGGCACTGGTGTATGAATGACAGCACAGTGGAGGGTGTTGAATTTATTCTGATTCTTAAAGCTCTGCATCCATTTCTGGTCATTTTAGGTGTGTAGGAGGAGTATCACCAGACCCTCTGTCCAAAAAGTCTCTTCTGAAGAAGAAGATTACTGGCCTGTCCTCTTACTACACATTAAGATACTCCGTTTGATGGAAGCATGGGAGAATCAAACAAAATAAGCACTAGGAAGAATGTCTTTCCTCTTTTGAAAGTGTAGGAATTCCAATGGCGCCACAGCGTCACGATTTTCTGTATCTGTGTGCGTGTATGTGTATGTGAGTTCTTATCAGTTCATACTGCAAGCCACATTCAGTGAATAACTAAATCCAAGAACCAGATGCAAAGATATTGGTTGTGATGAAAAAAAGAAAAAAAACCAAAATCATCCCCCTAATGCTTCAAATTTCTCTTCCGTTTTCACAGATAACAAGACAATATGTTCCTGCTGATCCCAGGTGCTCTGGAAATTCAAATAGTAAACCTCGATTTTGCTGATAGAGGAAGGAAATAGAATAAAGGAAGAAGTCATATTTAATATTAACTAATAGGCAAATAATTTTATCTGCTATCTTAAATAGTGTGTGCACAATTGTTGGCACACTGTAGAAAGCTATATCTAGGGAAGGCTGGGAATTTTCTGACAAAATGGTCATTTTATCAAGAAAAGAACAACTGCTAAAACCCAAAAATTTTTCACAGGCTTCTATCACTTTTGACAAGTCTTTCATCATGAAGGTGACACAAATCCAAGATGAAATTATTGTCCAACATCCAAGAGAAAAGACCCCTTTCCAGCAGTAATCTACTAGTCAAGGAACATTGAGGATGTCAGTGTGAAAAACAGGTCAGACGTCCTACTCTGAAGTTGCCAAAATACTGACTTTTCCCCCAGCCAAATGACTACTCTGTCCATCCATTTGGTCTTTAGGATGTCCCAGCTTCAGCTCAATATGGAATGGGAAACTTTCAGAAAAAATAAACATTTAGTGAGATGAGAAAATCCTAAGCACAGAAATATTTTATGGATCTAATAAGCATCAGGTACTGTCCCAAGGGAAAACTCGTGAGATCTCAGAGAGCAACTGGAGGGAATGGATAAAGCATTAGAAACAGTCCCTGAACTTTCTGCAACAGATCATCCATCTGTTAAATTTGAGTACGATTCTTAGTATCCACTTCTGCTTTTCATTCAAAGAATGCTGAAATACTTTCAGCAAACATTTTGTTCAATTATCTTGATTTTAAGTAGTTCTCTAAGCAAGTGATGGCTCCTTAACATATATAAAAGCCTTATTTTCAAAATATGTTGGCAGAAGAGTTTAAAAAAATGGTAATGGGAAAAAATTAATTCCTTTTATAACGGAAAGGATTGCTCTCAGTTTTTAAGCTCTTTTGGTTAAATAAAAAGAATATTTAGATTAAAAAAAACCCAACTGTTTGCTCTATTTCAGTCTGCTCTGTTCGCAGAGAGAACTCCCATGGCCATCAAAAGGGACTTCAGGGCACTGGGGCGACTGGTTGAGGGATCAGGGGCACAGGTGGTGTTTTCCTCCATCCCATCAGTGGCAGGGGACAGCACTGAAAGGGGCA
>Ga0065711_1010194_pt1 | contig 11231 bp, 4 predicted proteins | sample Hoacrofraction12_FD_59098 | JGI IMG/M metagenome (GOLD analysis project Ga0065711, IMG submission 59098) | Hoatzin crop microbial communities from Cojedes, Venezuela - Epithelial fraction 12 v2 (version 2) | ecosystem: Host-associated > Birds > Digestive system > Esophagus > Crop | place... | reverse complement strand
TTTTTTTTTTTTTTTTTTTTTTATATGGAATGCAACCAACTCCTTTAGTACCATTGCGACTAACTTGAATATTAGGGAAGTGCAGCACCTGCCGGGGTGACTGCCTCTTGACCTTTTTTACTGTTGTGGTCTGTAGCTTCGTGAGTGCTATGCATTGACACTGGAGGAAGCAGTTCCTCTCTGCTTGTTCCTGTGCTTGGCATTCATTTGTGTGCTTGCATAAGAGAAATGGATCAGGCAACTGTTCTATGTTAAAACAGACTGATTTTTCTAAGATTAATTTTAAACTACATCTGTCCTACAGTTTAATTCACTGTGTTGTTGACCAGTTGCTTGCGGTGGTGCAAGTGGGAGCTGCTAGTACGAGTTAGCAGAACTGGCTTACAGCAGTTTAAAGTCCTGATTAAAGAACATATTTGAAATATGTTTGTTAGGCCTCAAAACATCTTATTTTTTTGGTGGATTTTTACTCTTGGGAAGTAGTCTCCATGTGCCTGTCTTACTTGTTATGTTCTGTGCTATTATCCTGTTTCTTTTTGGAAAACCTGTAGGTCTCTGCTTCCATAAGGATCAGTGAAGAGAAATGTAAAAATCTGTTAGAATTGGAGCCTCATCGATCCTATGTCATCTTGTGTTTGGATAGCATAGTTTTTGTTTTTCAAAGTGAGCAGGAAAAAGCTGTTTCGTAAGAGTTCTTTAAAAGCTGCTCGTTCTGCTTGAATCATGCACTGCTTGTAGTTCCAACACTGTCAGCTGTCTCTGCAATAAATTTATCTCGCTGACCAGTTGCATCACATTAATAAAAATAAATCCATGTTTTTAGTTTGCCTTAAAGGAATCATATGAAAAATTATTTTGGAAATTTGTCCTTGCTACTCATAGCTACCAAAAAGAGGGGTTTGATAACAAATGGGGAAGTAGCTTGATTCTTGGCATTGAATTTGCTTGTTTTCCCCCAAAAAAAGCATGCTCTTAAACAGAAATGAAGGCAAGAGTAATGGTTAACTGGGAAAGGCCAAGTTGTTTTTGAACCCATGTGATTTTCAGAAAATAAACTGAAGGAAATCCAGTCCTGGCAGAAGCTTAGAAGAACCTAATTTAGCTGGTAAAAAAGTAAAACTAGGAGGGTTTAAGGAAGTTCTTGAGCATAACAAGAGTGTAAAACAAAACAGTCCCATGGTTTAGATCAATGCAGCATAAATAAAGTGGAATTACCTTGGAGATCTTTAAGTGGTGCAAAAAATACACAACGCAGTTCACTCTCCTAATTTCTTTTTGAGGATGCTTCCCACGAGTATCAAAAAGGAAGTTGTTCCTGTAAGACTAAGGAGGCCGCAGGATAGCTCACAAACAATGTGTAGCAGTGGATCAGACTGATATACCTTCTAAAGACTAGGCTGAAGTTTGCACTCGGGTGTTGACAGTTTACTCATTGATTTTTAAAATGCACACTATCAAATTGTGTATGAATAAAATGCACAGATTAATTCTGATTTGGTGATGTAGTTGCACTTACTGCTTCCTAAAACTTACAGAACCAGTTTAGGCTTCTTTTCTTTGAAGGTATAAAAGGGAGGGGCAAATAGTTGGAGAGTAGTGAATCATTCTTATGCAGCAACTTCGAGTTGTGTGTACTTCATCCAGATAAGGACTGCGGATGTTTTTTTAAGAATCCAACCACGGTAACATTTAACGCCAGAATGTGGGGTTTTCATGTAGTCTCCATTGCACTAGTCTTGTTATGCACATTTAACAGTTGTGCTGGAGAAGGTGAGAGGTGCTAAGTGTCCGTGAACATATTGTGCCTTTGCGGATGGCTGGTTTATCAGCGTCTAGTTCTTCTCTATATAGTCTTCACCTTCAAAAGTTTAGTTTTCCACATCAGCTATTAGCAAGTGCTCAGACCCGTTGGCTCAGATTCAGAAAGTGCTGGCTCATAAATACAGATGCATTAAACTTGAACAGCTGGAGTGTTTCCAGTTATCTACGATGCATTCTTTTATAGGTTATCGTACCCATGACATGAATGCATGAATTGAATTGTGAACTGCAGTGATTTAGGAGCAGTTTCAAACCTGCAGTATGAAGGTAACCTGAAGTAAGTATCGATCTGCTATATTACGCTTGACTCCTGCAATGCTAAGGTTTACCGTTGTGTGGTTTGGCCGTTCTTGCTTGGAGAAGAACAGACAGGAACTGTTGCCAATAACTGTTTTGGCTGTTCAAGTGCAACTTGCATTTGCTCATCAATCAGTATTTTCTTCCTAACAGTATTGCATTCATTGTACAACTTTTAGTGTTTGCCTTTCAGTGGTAACATAGTATCAACAGAGATGTGTATCGCATTTCTTGAGCTTCTTTGAGAGTTGTATTTACTGAGTGAATGTGACACCACTTGAGAGCTACAATTGTATTTCTGTATTCATAGTGGAGGTTGTAGATTTTTTTTTTCACTATAGAGAATTCCCATGCTTATTAAAACATTTTGTGTATCTTCATTTTTAACTGTTTTGATTTACAGTGTCTAGTGAATGTCAGAATTTGACTTGGTTGATTTACTTTAGAAAACTATACTTTTCTTATACTTTTCATGTGTTGCCTATCTGCAACTTTAGTTTTATGAGCAACGGGACTGGAGGGAATAGCCATTTCGGTTTCACTTTAATTGAAAGGAGTTTGTCAAATTAGTGAAATAGAAATGTTCCACAGAACACTTTTCTTCTTCTAACAAAAAATAACATTTCTCTGTTCTGTTGGAAAATATTTTATCAAGTTTTCCAGGAAACACGTTTCTAAAACAGGAAAAATACTTTATGAAGAACAAAGCACATCTTTTAAATAAATTGTGAATTAATTGAAATTTGTTCAGAGCTGAAAAAGAAATACTGCTATACTGTAATTGCCGCATCCAAAACTGTGTGACTAGAAAATATTGTGAATATATGGGGGAAAAAATTAAAAACCATTCTGCTCAATTCTGATTCTTGAAAACAAACACAAAACTCTTCAACATGCTTTGTAACTTTAATAGCTCAGCTACAACCTTATGGATCTCTGGGTAATTATATTCTAATACATTTCTACACCAGCTGCATCACTGTATCTGAGCTTTTTCCAGTAGTGCATTAAGTGACATGACTAACATCTGTTGAATATGCTTTGTTCTTGCCTCTTCACCCTAGGGATGCATTGGTGTATTTTATTCCTACAATTTTCCTCATTTTAGCATATATGTATGTCTTGGGCACTTGTATTTGCCCACTCTCATCTGATGACTTCTGAACTGGATGGCCGATTTGACAGGTTGGAAGGCATTACGATAATAGCTTTTACAAGTCCTAAATGGGCAGGCAGGAGATATTGTTTAAGGACTATAGGAAATAATAAATTTGTCTCACAGTAGGCACTAAAGAATGGGCATAGTGAGTACTTGTAAGTGCCTCAATCACAGGAGAAGTTTAAATAGTAGCTTGCATCTTCTTGAAGAGAAGAGTCATTCAGATGTGAGGCTCTAATTTAAATAAAATAGCACTTTATTACTTCAGCTGTTTGAAATATTTATTTTTAAAGTGTACGTGCTGTTTTCATGTTGGAGAAGGCAAAATCAAAGCATTTCATGCATTAGGATTGGGCAATAGTTTTATGGGCTTTTTGGTTCTGTAAGTCCATTCCTTGGTCTTTGGCAAAACCTAGGAAGTGTTGCCTCCTGTTCAGAGAAGCTTTTCCTCCTTAGTGGAAGTTGTCTGGACCTGAGGATGAGCCTTGCCTGTGGTTCCTGGGGGTGCGTAGCTGCAGGAGGGCCGTGGTGAAGGAGGAATGCACACCTGCTCTGCTGTACGGAGCCCACTGGGAAAACACACCTTATGGCAACTGCGAATTGGCAGCTGTAACGTGATGCAGGCTGGAGCATGTATGAAGCTGCGCTTCTGACAAAGAGATCGTGGAATGGCCCTGTTTTTGTCACTTCTCATGTAGTAGCAACATGCAGTTTGGAAACATTTGGCATTGATTTCATTGAGCCTGTTTCTTACGCTGCACCTTTCTGTTAGGCACTTTTGTCTTTTCCCTGCTTAAACTTCTGTCCTCATGTTGTATAGAATTGAAGCTCTTGTGAACAGCCCTCTGTAATAATAAATCTGTTTGTATCTGTTGGTCACCAGATTTGGCAGAATTAGGGTATGAAAGAGTAGTAAGTTGCTATCAGTATTGTGATAAGAAGTCGGTAGGTAGAGAAGAAGCACTCTGTAAATCACAAAAACTGAGGAAAAAGTGGCGATGGATGTTTCTCCATCAGTAGGTACCAGAGAAACCACTGTGGAGTGTGGCCTTAAAAGTCCTCCAGTTGTGGGAAAAACAATTAATTGTATTTAGTATCAAACTCAGTAACAAGAAGCAGTCAATCCCTAGGAAAGGAGTCCTTAGGTTTTTTGTACACAGCGTTGTCATTAGCTTTCACTACATTTATCACAGTAGCGGATACAGCCCAACAAAAGTGGAAAGCCTGTTTGTGTTGTGTGCTTAATACAAAAGTAAAACTTTGTAATTTGTAATTACCTTCTAATGCAGCTTTCCTCCTTTCCTGAGGAGAAAGGCCAGAGTATGAAGTAATTTTGTTATGGACAGTGCTATGGGTATGTCTTCCAAAGTTAAAGACTATAAGTCTGAGAGTTTGAGTTTTGGTTAGTACTGTCATTGTTAATTTGAAATTATGAATTGAGAATCTGAAAACTTTTAAGGGCTTAGGAGACAAACTACTGTTCCCTCACTGGGTTTCTATTTTCTGAAAAACACTTAACTTTGGCATTACATGTTATATTTTGTTTGACTAACACTCTGGAATTCCTAGAAGAATTCAGCTCAGAAGGGGCCTTTGGAGATTGCCGTCTTCAGCCTTTTGTCAAGACCTTGCATGGTCAGGTTATGACTTTCTGCAGCAGTAGTCTTGAAACCTTTTTGATCATGCACCCCATCAGTAAAGATGTTTTGAGCATGTATCTCTAATATATATATATTTTTTAACTATATACATATGCTACTCCACTAATATAGTATGTAGACTGTATACACATAAAAAGGAGGAGATAAAGATCAAAACCACTATTAAAATATTTTTTATTTATCAATGACAAAAAAATATTTTCTTCCCACACCCCAAGGGGTTGTCTTGTGCACCCCATGGGGTGTATGCACCCCATGTTGGAGACCACTGATCTACAGGATTGAGATTTTTGCAGCCTTTCAGGGCAACCTATGCCAGTGCTACACCACTCTCATTGTGAAGATGTCTTTTTTCCTTTATGGCCAGACAGAATTTCCAGTGGTGCAGTGTGTGTCCATCACTTCTTGTACTTCTGCTCCATGCCTCCAAGAAGAGTTTGATTTAAGGCTCTTGATAAGCATCCTTCAGGTTATGGGATCCAGCCAGCAGGTGACCCCCTGGCTACTCTAGTGCTCTTAGCTTCTGCTTGTCTTTCATGGGCTTAAGACCAATAACAGTCTTAGTGGCATCTCTCTTACGAGGGGTGGAGGAGGTGACTGGGGAGAGCAAAACTGGATGTGGTATTCCAGATGCCACCTTATAAATGCTGAGTAGTCAGGAACAGTCATCTCCCTCAGACCATTGGCTATGCTTCTCTGCTAATACAGCCCATGCTGTTAGGCTTCGTTGCTATGAGGACGCGTGCTGCTGACTCATGTTGTTTTACCTTGGTGATCCAGCTGATTTAATGCTGATGTGTTTTCAGACACCATTGTTAAGATCAGCTGCTAGTCTCTTGGAGAATGATCTCAGCCTTACAGTATTCCTTAACCCTTAATGAGCAACTGACTGAGTAAAAGGCAGAGTTGGCTATGTCTAATGCCACAGAAACATTAAAAGGACCAGATCTGAATGCATTTAAGGATTGAATTAAATTGTCATTACAGTTCAAGAAGGTAAACTTGCTTACTGAACTATTGAGTGGAACTCAGTCTTTGAGCCTAAATATGATTTAGCCTTTTGGCTTCTCAGGCATAAGCCCTGGAGTCTCTGAACAAATCATGTCCAGTAAATTTAGATGCCTTCACTTCAGCTTTGATAGCCTTCAGAAAAATATTTCAAAGTCTTCTCAAATTCCTATGATGATAAGGAAAATTAATAGCAGTTCACTTGGGGATAGTGGGGAATAGGTAGTTTGCTACCTAAGTCTCATACAAAGCATTAACCTATCCACCCTTGGTTGAAATCTCAGGAGACCTTGCACTTTCTGTGCATTCTAGGACAGACTCAGTGCAGATTCTGAAAGAACAGTGTCAGCTAAGTTAACAATCCTGAATTACACTTTGAATGTCTACTACTAGTTCAGTATATTCAGTAGCAAGACTAGAAATGAGATAGCTATTCATGCAGCAGTTGTTGCTGTGCGTGAATCAGTGTAGATTTCTAAATAACCATACCTTTAATGTGCCACCAGTAGGAGGTTACTTCTCAGCTGCTTCTGTGCTTAGCAACAGCGTATTACCTATCTGTTCATCTGATGTGACGTCTTCCTTGTTTGGTCCCTTTTAATATGTCCACAAGAATGGTGCAATGAGTTGGTCTTAAATAAATCCTTAGGTTTATCCAATGTGTTATTTTACCCCTTCTGGAAGCTGCTGCATCCTTTAGTTTTCAGTGGTGCAGGAAATCTGACGATAGGCTAGTGAATTGTTTGTAGTGGCTCTGTGGGCTGAGCCTTACCTGTTGTCCAAATGCAAGTTGCTTTTCTAGTGTCCTTTTCAAGACCTCAGTAAATCCTGAGTATATTGGGAAACTAGATGGAGTTGGAAGACAGGTATATCACCCAGAGCAGTTTTATGGTAAGACTGAAATTAATGGTATGCACATACTTTGCTTTCAGTATTTTCAATACTGAACAATGTTTTCAAGTTGTAGTCACTCGTACTACTCTTGAACAGATATTAACAATTTTAAGTCAGCAAATCGGAGACAAAGTTTGTTACGTTATTCCAGTAGAGATTGTAGTTGTTTGCAGCCAGAGACAGGGAAAATACCCTCCTTGTTGCTAAGTGAGGTATACCTGTTGATAGAACTGATACAGCCTTTTTGGGAGTGGCTGTCCACTGCTATTATTCTATCCTTTTCAGAAGCAGCCCTTCACAGGATTGAGTTCTTTCTTCTTTGTTTTAGAATAGCTTTACCTTTATGTATTAAAACCTTTTGTTATGCCTAGCTTTTTAAGCTATTCATGCCATTTTAATGGAGTAAAATGACTTGGTCTCTTATCACTGTCATGGTTTGTCATTTCCAGACTTCCTTCTGACTTCCTCTTTTTTTTTTTTTTTCCTCCTGAGTGCTGAGTTAAGAACATGTTCTGTAATAAGATGCCAAGAACTGATACCTTCGCTTCTTATTGGCAACTCACGTGCTTAATCACTCTGTATTTACTGTTAACGTTTAAGGGCTGTCTGTCCAGTTTTAATCCATGTAATATCTGTTCTGTGTTTTTGTTGAAGAGAAATGTTGTGCAAGGCCAAATAAAGTTTGTTTTTCCAGTTCTGTTATTAGTACCTTTATCAGCAATATCTGTCACCAGAAGACTCTTGTCAAGTTAATTGGATAAGCTTTTTTCCATCAATCATAGTTGTCTCTTAATTCTTTACAAACAACAACCAGTGTCAACTATTCACTTTTATTTGGTCTCAGTTTGCTGCATGCTAACAGGCCTGGTTTGTCTCATTTGCCCTTTTACAATAAAGTATTTAATGCAAGACCTCTGGTTTTCTTCCAGACCTCTGAGACTTTCCCAGGATTCAGGTTATTTGCAAGTCTTTTTCAAAGATCTAGGTAGGTCTGTTCTTCCAGAAGTCTTGAATGCAAGCTGTCTGGGTCTGCTGATTTAAAAGCTCTGTCTGTGCCCATTTGATATCCTTACATCGAATGCGATGTAATGGCATTTATTTCCAAGATATGTTTATTGAGCATTGTCCATTTTATCTGACTGCTGCTCCTTCTGCCACACAGTACTTCTCCTTTCTCCAATTCCTATCTGTCTTTATTTGTCCTCATAGCTAAAAAGAAAAGGCACCTGCAACTGGTGGACACACCGCATCCTACCATCTGACCAGATGATGTGCACTGACTTGTACAGGTTGCTGCCTCTTGACTCCTGATGGGGAAAATGCTTTTGATATGTGTAGCATAGACCCAAATTGGTGTGAAGTTGAAACTTTGAGCCTTGAAGAGTAGTTCAGTGGCATTGCAGAGAAATCTAATATTGTATTGTCAAGAAAACATTGATTTATTTTTTCCCTAGATTGATTACACATTCTGACAGGTAGCAGTTTTATTGTTGTTGTAGAGGGTGTCAGGAAAACACTATACCTAGTACCTCCTGTCAGGGTTTATCGATGATCAGCGTGCTTCGTCTCCAGAATAAATCAAAACACTTGGATCCAGACATGGAATTTAGCTGTGTTGCAGTTAATGCACTGAAGGCATGTGCCAATGGTGGACTACTCACCTAAGCACTTGGGTGCCTGTGGGAACCTAATCTTCGTACAAATCAAATTGCTGAACACCTGTGTGAGAGAATGAATGAATCTGAGACCAAATGTTATGTACATCCAGAGCTTTTCCTGTCTTGGAAGGGCTTAGCAAGTTGTCATGACAGTCATATTTGAATCAGTTTGGGTTATGTTTAATTCTCAGTGGTGTCCAATTTGATAGATGTGTTCTGATTTATGCCTGATAAATGGTGATAGCACTGAGTTGATCATAGGTTATGGATTCAGTCAAAAGTCATTGTGTGTAGTAAAGGAGGTTAGTGCTTTCCGATGTAAGAAACTAGTCATTAGCATGGTGTCTTGGGAATAATAAGCTGGATTCAACTTAAACCTGGGGAAAATCAAGCCAGCTTACTCCGGGAGTATGTTGTGTTATAGCTTGGAGTATTGGAATTACTTTTCTGTCTGTGACACTGTAGACAGGAGCGCAAAATGTTTGGAGCTGTAAGGTCAAGAGACGGCATGAGAGAAAGCCTGGTTTTAGTTATTGTGGGAGGAGGGATGCCTTGATTCTAACCCCCGCTTCCAGGCTGTGCATCTATTTTACATTAAACGGTCACCAAATAATATCCTGGAAGCTTACCATCAAACTTGCTGGCTTGAAAGATGATCGAAGTAACTTTCATCAGCCATCTGTCACCTGCAGAAGTGGTGGGGACGGACTGTAGCCTGGAGGATTTTTTGAAAAGTGGGAAAGCTTTTAAAGTAAGGTGGAAATATAAAACTCTGTCCTCGTTGCTTGGGAGACTAATTAGTCTGGCTAAGCAGGTATAAATAGCTTGGTGTAAGCAGTGATGAATTCTTAAGTAATCACAGTTCAGTTTCGAAGTCTTTTAGCCTAGAGGGACTTTTTTTTCCCTCACTTTAATCTTTGCAGAGTATACCAGGAAAGTAAATGAAACCTCTAATTTCAGAATGCTTTTTTTTCCAAGTTCATGGTTTTATAGTAGGACAACCTTCAGCATGGGAGTAGCTAAATCGTACCATATAGATATAGCTGTACAAGAGGTTTATAGTAATTTGTTAATGCATTTTCTAGAAAATTATACAATTATAGAATGGTTTGGGTCGGAAGGGACCTCAAAGATCATGTAGTTCCAACACCTTTGCCACAGGCAGGGACACCTTCCATCAGATCAGGTTGCTCAAAGCTGCGTCCAACCTGGCCTTGAACACTGCCAGGGAGGGGGCAGCCACAGCTTCTCTGGGCAACCTGTGCCAGGGCCTCACCACCCTCAGAGTAAAGAATTTCTTTCTTCTGTCTAATCTAAACCTGCCTTCTTTCAGTTTAAAGCCATTACCTCTTGTCCTGTCACACCATGCCCTTGTAAAAAGTCCCTCTCCAGCTTTCTTGTGAAGTCTTTATTCTGTGTGAATCTTCTTGTACTGACAGCATTGCATTGCAGATTTCAACCCACAGCAGATATACAATGTCTGCCTTAGAGGGGCAGACCACTAAAAGCAGTCAATTGGGTGGGATGGATAGTTTTAGAGCACCCTTCTGAGTAATAAGCTGTAACAGCAGCTCTTAAAATGAACCAAATATTACCTCTAGAACTTGGTACAGAAGTCAGTGTCATTAAGATGACTTTGTCACTCCTGACTGACTGTCAAGCTATGTAACTTTAAAATTGTACCTACTTGTTTTCACCAGGCTACTGTAAGTACTGGCTAAGAGAGGCAGTTCTGCTTTAGAAATACCGAACAAGCGTAGTCTCAGCTTAATCTTTGTGTCGATATTTGATGTTAAGCACTGTTTTCAGATGCAAAATGTGATTAACTTGTGGGAATTCTGAGTGTACCATTCACCTCTAGTGAATTCTTTCTATCTGTCTTTTTGTTTTGTTTAGAAATACCAATTTCTCAATTCTTGTTGATGTCCCCCCCCCCAAAAAAAACCAAACAAAAAAAACCCGAAAAACAAAAAAAAAAACTCAAACAAAAAAAAAAGCAACTGAGTGTGCTGAGTCTGGCTGGGATGGAGTTTAGACCAGTACGCTAAACCAGTATAACTTAGTGATTTTTTTTTTTTTTTTAACAAAATGAAATACAATTTCAAAAGCGGCTTATTAGATTTGCAGTATGTATTTCCAGCATGGAAAAAATGGTAATCTTCAGCTTTTCTGGTCTTAATTCTTCCATCCAGTCTTTGTATAACACTAACATGCAAGATATCATAAAACACATTACTTATGACTTGTTAAGGTAATTGAAAGGAACACTGGGCTGAATCTTTCTTTCTGTTATGCTGTTCCTTGACATTCATCAGAGTTGAAGTGGATCACTGCTTTCATGGGACTCTTGCCTGGGTGGCTTTTTTCCTTGTTGTCAGATTTCGTGTAACTTAATAGTGTGTGCTAGCCAGGGCTTTTTCGTAGTATAGTTCTGAGGATCAGAATTTAGTGTGCAGGCATTACCTCTTCCCCCTTCTCCCCCCGCAAGTTTTAGCTGATGGTAAAGCGATTAAAGGTAAAGGGCCACTGGTTATCAAAATGACATAGCATTCTGGGTCTCATACATTTTAAAAGTAAAGAACTGTCAGATTGTGTAGAAGACTTTTTGTATTCATGTGTATCTCACTTGAACATTTCCTAGTAATTAGTTGTTCCTAAAAGAGTGTCTCCTACGTTATAATAGTAGAAAAAATGGGTTGATGATTTAAAAAAAAAAAAAAAAAAAAAAAAAAA